>WNFB01002647.1_pt1 | contig 15606 bp, 13 predicted proteins | sample 5400501 | NCBI WGS metagenome assembly WNFB01 (sample SAMN13153341, study PRJNA577476) | soil metagenome | isolation source: 200 cm saprolite under Douglas fir tree site 2 hole 1 | place: USA:California | collected 2015-04-18
GGATCCAGAGGCTGTGGTTGCGGTCGATGCGAGACTTGAGGCGGTAACCGACGAAGTATTGGCTGCGCTGCCCGCGGAAGACCGCTTCGTGCTGGCGTCGTATTATCTTGATGGCCGAACCCTGGCCGAGATCGCGCGGGCGCTCGGGGTGCATGAGTCCACCATCAGCCGCAAGCTGGACAAACTGGCCAAGTCCCTGCGCAAGCAGATCGTGGTGGCACTGGGGCGACGGGGCATGGGCCGTCGCCAAGCCGAAGAGGCTCTGGAGGTGGATGTACGCGACCTGCGCCTGAATATCCGCAGCCGCCTGGCGCAAGAAATGGCTCCGCAAGCGTTCCCAGAGAAGAAGGCGGAAGCCCGGGCGGGAGAGGGGTCGGGATGAGGTGATAAAAGTGAAGTCAGGCCCCTTCGTGGACCTTAGTCGCTTCTCTGGTTCCAAGTCGGCAAAATCGTAAACCACGAAGGACACGAAGGTACACGAAGGACGACTGAAGTCTGGTGATTATGGCTGATGTTCCCAAAATCGTGCGCCAGCGGCTGCAGGTGACTGCCAAGGCCGGAGTGCATCCCGAGCCGGACCTGCTCGCGGCGTTTGCAGAGAAGTCGCTGGGCGGGAGCGAGCGGCTGCAGGTGCTGGAACATCTGGCACAATGCGCCGATTGCCGGGAAGTTGTGTCGCTGGCGATGCCTGAGTTGGAGCCTGCCAGCACCGTCTCTGCCGGCCCCGCCAGAGCCCCGTGGCTGCCCTGGCCAGTGCTCCGTTGGGGCGCGTTAGCAGCCTGTGTAGTGGTCGTGGGAGCAGCGGTTACGCTCCGTCATCAGAAGCGTGAGAGTGTGGCACAGTTTACGGCGGCGAACCAGCCAGCGCCCGCTGCTGTTGCAGAGAAATCCGCCGCAAAGGCGCAGGTTTCCGAAACCACAACTGACAAGGTAGTCGCGAACCTCGAATCCCGGCAGCTAACTCAACCGAGGCGCGACATGGCGGCCGCTTCTTCCCCGCGGGCAAAGCCACTCGGCCGATCAGATTCGGCGCTGGTGAACAAAAAATACCCGGCAACTGTGTCAGAAATGGACCAGCTCACAATCGGAGCGAAGGCTGCGCTCGCGGCGAAGATGGCTGAACCAGCTCCGGCGCCTCCTCCTTTCTCGAAGACTGCGGACGCAGAGCAGAAAAAAGACGGGCGACAAGACAATCTCCAGGGTTCCGTCGCAAAAGTCCTCAACGGGTACCCGGCGAGAGCCAACGAAGCTGTGACCGTAGAGGTCACAGCCGCAACTCCTGAAGGGGAAGAGGTCGCACCAGGTAAGGCCAAGGAAGGGAAAGATTCGCTATCGAAAGCACAGTCAGTCGAGGCAACTGGCATGGCCTCGGCCGTCACGACGTCGGCGGTGGGCGGCAGCACCACACTTCCCATGCAGACCAGGAACTACGCGCAGCTCCAGAACCTCGTCAAGCTCGTGCCGCGCTGGACCTTGTCTTCCGAGGGCGCACTGCAGCGCTCGCTCGATGCAGGCAAAACCTGGGAGACGATTCCGGTCGGCAGTTCCGCGGTCTTCCACGCTCTCTCAGTCCTGGACTCTGACATCTGGGTGGGAGGCTCCGGCGGCGCGCTCTACCATTCTTCTGACAGCGGCCAGTACTGGGTGCAAGTAAAGCCCACCGTGGACGGCAAGTCTCTCACTGCCGACATCATCGGCATGGAATTCACCGACGCTAGCCACGGCAAGCTGAGGACCGCAAGCAACGAAACTTGGATCACCACGGACGCGGGCCAGAGCTGGCAGAAGAAGTGAATTCAATCGCGCTTCTCAATCCTGTGCAAAATCCCCGTGCAAAAAGTCCGGCCAGGCTCTGTTCCAGCGCCAAGTAACCGAAGCGCAGCGGGAGAGTTCCTTTCAGGGCTTTTCTCTCTTGCTGGCAGCAAATTAGCTTTAAAACCCCGCGCAGCCTGATCCAGTCGAAGCGATTACTTCCGATATCGTTCGGAAGGTTACCTGTCAAAACTGGGCTGGTTACCGAAGTGACGTTTACACCCGGATGAGGGGGGCCTACTATCCAATTGTGGTTTGGCAGTTCTGGGGGAGGGCTGCCGAGGCGTCCTGAACTGAAAAGTTCGGGGCGCTTTTTTATTGGCCGTGGTCAGTGGCTTCTGGGCCAGCTTGAGAATCTGCAGTTCGCGCTGAGGGCGGGAACTAGCCCCTCTGAAGCACTGGCCACGAGCCACTGCTTGCGACCTCTCAAGCTGTCGCGCATCCAATACAGGTGTTACGATAGTAAACCGCCGTTCGGCGGGCATTCATGCTGATTCGCTGATGAGGGAGCCGCAGGCGCAAGCGGTCGTGGCGTGCGAGGCAAACTGGAGGAATATGGCGAGCAACTCGATTTTTGAAGTGACCGATACCAACTTCGACCAGGATGTCCTGAAGTCCGAGACACCGGTCCTGGTGGATTTCTGGGCGGCCTGGTGTGGACCTTGCCGCGCTATCGCCCCCATCGTCGACGAGCTGGCGAAGGAGTACCAGGGCAAGGTGAAGATCGGCAAGATGGATGTGGATCGCAACAGTGCGACGCCCATGCGTTATAACGTGCGCGGCATCCCGACCCTGCTGGTGTTCAAGGGGGGACAGGTGAAGGAGCAGATCGTCGGGTACGTTCCGAAGGAGACGATTCAGAAGGCGATTGATAAGCATTTGTGAGTCGTCAGCCGTCGGTCTCCAGTGGTCAGCCAAGAATCTCAGACGCCCGGGTACAAAACCCGGGCGTTGGTGTTTTGCGAAGAGATTGTCTGCCTTGATCTGAAAACAGGACTCTGCTGGCCGATTGCTCAGTGCTGCATGCCCGGCGCCGAAACCGCTAGCCTAATACTTTCGTAGAACTCCAATCACCCTTCCCTGAATGTCGACCGAAGCTGCTGGCACGATGATGGGCTGCATGTTCACGTTGGAAGGTTGCAGGCGGATGTTGTCGCCTTCGCGGTAGAAGCGCTTGAGGGTGGCGTCAGTGCGTTCCAGCAGCGCGACTACGATGTCGCCGTTGTGCGCGGTCTTCGCTTTCTCCACCAGCACGTAGTCGCCGTCGAGGATGTGCTCGTCCTGCATGGAATCGCCGCGGACCTCCAATACGAAAACGTCCTTGGAGCGGACGAAGTCGGCGAGGGAGATCGTCTCCGGGTTCTGCACGGCTTCGATGGGCTGGCCAGCCGCGATCCTGCCCACCAGCGGGAGAACCATTGTGGTGTTCACCGACATGGCTTGCTTGAGGCGGCCCTTGGGCGGCAGCAGGTCAATGGAACGGCTGCGGTTGTAATCGCGCGTGAGCAGGCCCTTCTTTTCCAGATTGCTGATGTGCTTGTGCACGGTGGCCAGCGAACTCAGTCCCAAGCCTTCGCCGATTTCCTCGAATGACGGGGAGTAACCGTGCTTCTGCACGAACTCGGAAATGTAGTCGTACACCTGCCGCTGTCGTCTGGTGATCGCCATTGCGCCATTGTGGGCGAAGGGAAGGCGAATGTCAAGCAATTCCTCTAACTGCCCTTATGCAGTCAGGCACACATCACCTCTCACACGTTGCGTCAGGTGATGTGCTTTAAGGGGCTAAGGGAGCCCACCCTCTGCAAGAGGCGCAAAAGGGTGGAGCATCCCTAGGTTCGCACCGCAGTTCGAGAGCCGAACCGATCACTAAGTTACCTTGATGGTGCCGCCGCCGCCGTTCCGCACGGGTTCCTGCTTGCCGGATAACGCCGGTTGCGGGGATGTTGTGAGTGTGTAATAGAAGTCTCCTAAGTTGCCGTTTTCCTGCCCGACCTGATTATTCGACACGCCTACATATACCTTTGTAATCGGGGGCGTAAATGGATCCTGGGGTTGCCAGGAGACGTCGTATGTGACATCGGTCGAGTCGAATAGAACCTCGCCGTTGGGTGGAATGGAGCCGGTGCCCGGAGTGGGGTTTATGTTGGTCACGCTGATTTCAAGCGGACCAGTTCCAACTTCAATAGCAAACGGTCCGTATGTCTGACCTCCCATGCTGACGTTGTAATTCACGGTGATCCGGTCCACCAGCGGAAGCTCGGTGTAGTTCGAGCCGGAGGCAAGGCTAGGGATGTCGTCGAAGACCTTGTAATGGTGGATTGCCGTTGGAGCGAAGGTTATCGAAATGGTAGAGCCCGAATTGTTGCTGAAATCGACGTTTTGTCCAAAGTCGATCTTGCAGGTGGCTGGATTTGCCTGCCCTTGAGGGTTGATGTTGATTAGTTTGGCTGGTGCTGGTGTAGTGACGCGCTGTGTAGCCATAGTGGTACTCCTTTAATTTGAAATGAGTTATTTTCCCTTGGGCCGAAAATTTGGGTCAGACAACAAGCCTTGCAGATCCGGCACCGTCTTCAGAGATGAAAAGCTGTGGCCTTGTTGCAGGCTCTTTTCGATATATTGCAATGCGTGGGCACGGTCCCCAAGGTCCTCGTAGGCCTCACCGACGTTTTCGAGGACCACGTTGTCATTCGGCGCGAGCACGAGAGCAGATTGTAGTCGTGGCAGCGCCTTATTGTGCAATTTCTTTTGCGCATAGACCAGGCCTAAGTAGGACTGCATCTGGCCGTCTCGGGGATTGGACGCGACTGCTTTTTCGAGCAACGCAAGTTGCCGGTCATGCGCTGCGCTGACTTTATCTTTCTGATTAAGCCCCTGGTAAGCAAGCGCCAGGTTTCCCCAAACCAGGAAATCCTTGTCATTTAGTTCCAGAGCTTTCTCGACGTTTGCCGCAGCTTCCGCATATTTCTGCTCCTGCACGTAAAGATAGCCGAGGTTTGCATAAGCGGGATAGGTGGGGCTGAGCTCGATGGACTTCTTCAGTGCCTGTTCGGCTGCGGGAAATCGCTTCGGATCACCGGAGTCAATGTAGACTGCGGCGAGATTCAAATAAACCCGGGCGTTATCCGGAGTGAGATCAACTGCGTGCCGAAGCTGCACGATGGCCTCTTCGTAGCGGTTCTGGCCGTCGTAGAACACGCCGAGATTGTTGTACCCGTCCCAGTAGTCAGGGCGAAGCGCGATGGCCTTCTTGTACGCAGCCTCGGCATTCGCGGGGCGGCCAGCACTTTCATAGGCATGGGCGATGCCGATGAGCGCATCCGCATTACGGGAATCCAGTTGCAAGGCGCGCTGAAACTCCTGGAGGGCGAGGTCGAACTTTCCGTCGGAGTCGTGAATGCGTCCTAGTGTGACATAGACAACAGGCAAGCGGTCGTCCAGTTCGGCTGCTTTCCGGCAGTTGGCTAGCGCTTCATCATTCCATTTGGGATTCCGATCTAACGTGTGTTTCAAACGATAGGCCTCGCCCAGTTGGGCATATCCTAAAGCGAAGCGAGAATCGGTTTTCACTGCACTTTGGAGCGCCTCGAGAGCCAGGTCGAGGTTTTCCGGCTTGTCATGGCGCTGCATGTAGCCCAGGGCCTTGAGGTACGACTCGTAAGCGGCGGGGCTGACGGCTCCGCCGGTGGTGCGAAGCATCTCGGCCGTGACGTTGATATGCATGAGTCGCGCCAGCCTCGAAACGGCCTCGTCCTGCAGCGTGGCAAAATCGCCGGCACGATCTTCCAAAGCAATCGACCCGATTTGCCGCAGGTTCTTCGTGTTAATCAGATTCACCGTCAGATGAATAACCCGGCCGTCTCGTTGAAGGCTTCCCTGTACCGCGATCGTCGCACCCAGGTCGCGCAGCGCGGAGGCCGGATCAGCAATCTTGTGCCGGCGCACTTCGCCGGCAGGCACAACCCACAAAGACTGCTGGCCCACATCGAGGTTGGTCAGCCTGCTGCTGAGGCTGTCCATGAGTCCTTCGGAAACCGCTTCGTTGGCCGGGTCATTGCCGACGTTCTCAAAGGGCAGCACGGCAATGTGATCTTCATGGCGACCGAACAGGCTCGTCACTCGATCTCGAATCGACGGGACAAAGGACAGAACTGCCAGAAGAATGGCAGCGAGCGCGAAACCGGCAAGCCACCACAGCCACTTCGGTCGAGCGGAGGCGGATGGGAGCCACATGGGGCTGGAGGCGCGCTCTAACTGTTGCCTGAATTCTGCGGAGCCGCGAGGGGCTGCTGCCAGAGACGCACTAGAACTTGGTTGCAACTGACTGCGGAAGGTCTCCAGGTCCGCCAGCATTTCCTGGCAACTGCGGTATCGAGTTGCAGCCTCCTTCGAGAGGGCACGATAGATGATTCTTTGCAGTTCCAGTGGCACCTCATCGGTCAGCTTCGGGGGTTCGTTGAGGATGGCGACAATGGTCGCTGGAGCGGATTCTCGTTGGAAGGGATGGCGGCCGGTGACCATCTCCGCAAGCACAACCCCGAGCGACCAGATGTCGGTCCGCTGGTCGAGCAACTGGCCCATAGTCTGCTCTGGAGACATGTAGCCGATGGTGCCGGTCGTGCCCATGCTTTGGGTGGTGACGGATGGAGTGGTGACGCGCGCCAGACCGAAATCCACGATCTTGGCTATGTTCTGCTGAGTAATGATGACGTTGGAGGGCTTGATGTCGCGATGAATGACTGCTCGAGCATGAGCTTGGGCCAGGCCACGAGCCATCTGGATTGCAATGTCAACCGCCTCGCCTAAGGGAAGGGGGCCACGCGAAATCTTCCCCGAGAGAGTAGCTCCCTCGTAAAAAGACATCACGATGAAGGAACGGCCGTCATCCGTCTCCTCAATGCCGTGAATGACGCCTATATTGGGATGGTCGAGCGAGGAGGCCGTTTTGGCTTCTCTCCAGAAGCGCTCTTTTTCGGTTTGGCTGGCGACCAGTTCGTTAGGAAGGAACTTCAGGGCGACGGTTCGCTCGAGCTTCAGATCGAGGGCGCGGTAAACCACCCCCATGCCGCCCGCACCTGCCAGGCCCAGGATCTGATAGTTGCCGACACGATCTCCCGAGGATAGTGTGGTAACCGCATCAGGCACCGGCTGCCCTCCGATCGATGTCCGTCCCGAGGCAGGAAATTGGCTGTGATACAGGACCTAAGGAGACTGATATCAGGACTTAAAAGGCCGAATCCGCTCCGGGCGGCGATCATACCTCACGCCTTTCCAGCTTGCAAGGCAATGCGGCGGGAGCGGGCCTGCGTCCCGCTTTTCTGGCCGGGTGCACTGATCTAGGGATGTGGCTGGTCATAGTGTCTTAAACCCCAGGTCCTCATCTGCAAAGCTAGCTTCCGAGCACGCCACTTTGCGAAGCTGCCACAAAGCCCAAGTCAGCCCTGCGAGCCCCGCACTCCAGACAGCGAAGGAAATCTTTACGACCCAATGCGGAGCCTCTCCGACCCGTCGCAGCACGAAGGGCAAGAAATTCCAGGTGGTGATGTGGACGTAGTCCCAGGAGTCTTCCGTCATAGCGTGGTTGCTGAGGCCCCACTGATCCATCTTCCCCAAGGCAAACGCCGCGATGTTCTTGAAGCGCAGAGCGATCACAAAGGTGGGGTGACCCCGCGTCTCCATCTGATAGATTTCCAGCGGCAACCAGAACGCGAGCGACGCTAGCTGGATGATTGCGCTGGTCACGATCAACGACAACCCCACCGTCCACCCGAGTTTTCCAAGGTTCGCACGATGGCGCAATAACAGCGGCACGGAGATGAATGCTGTCAGTTCGACTGCAGTCGAAACATAGCGGTCGCCCCAGGCGAAGTCCCCGCTCCAGACCGTGAATTTTGCGTAGAAGCTGATGTACGCCAACACCAGAAGGAAGGCGGTGGTCAGGTACGCCCTGATTTCCGGACGGAAGCGCTTCCAGGCAATGGCGGCGATAAGAATGGTGAGCAGCAGCAGTGGGTCGAAAAGGAAGATCGACTGTTCCGGCGTGATCAGCGGGCCAAGAAAGCCCACGTGGAATGGGGTCTCGAACGGGTAATTGGGCGGTAGCAATGGATCGAGGTGCTGACGTTCCTGGGCGAAAACTTGCATGTACGTGTTGAAGAATGATCCGAAGCGGTAGTACTGGTACAAGCGGTCCGCCAGCAGGAAAACGCCGTAGACCGGCAGCGCAGTCCTGACGTAGGTCAGGAAGCGCTGCCACAACGCCTGTCCGCGCACACGTTCGAACCACAACACGAGGAACAGGAAGGCTCCCCCTGCCAGCAGGTCCATGCCGGTAGTGAGCCGCGTGAGCAGGTTGAGTCCGAAGGCGGCCGAGCCGATGAGCAGCGCACGGCCTTTGCCGGTGCGCAGCCACTCGTATTGAAATGCGAAGCCGGCGAGGGTCAGGAGCATGATGTAGTTGTTCTCCATCATGTTCTGCGTGTAATGCAGGTGAGTGGTGCAGAAGAGCAACGCGAGCACGCCGGCCACGGCCTGTTTGGTGCTGAATCCCAACTGGCCCAGGAAGCGGAAGCAGATGAGCGCCGTCAGAAGAGTCACCAGGATGTTCGTACTGGTGCTGACGACTGTGTTGCGCACGGTGGGATCATTGCCGTCGTAGCCGGCGAATGCAGGCAGCCGCGCCAGATATGTTCCCACAATGTCTGCTGGCAGCATGAGCAGCGGCTGACCCATGCCGTACCAGTCGTACAGTCTGCCGCCGCGGCCATGCAGGCCGAATTCGGGATATTCCTGGGGAAACACCGGCGGCTCCGAGGTCCAGAACGAATGAGCGGTCTGGAGGCGATGCATGGTGTCGGAAGAACCGAGTTCTCCAGACTGGACCACGAATGCAGTGAGGCACGCCGCCAAAGCTAATAGGAACAGGGGATCATGAAAGCAGCGGCGAAGGCGGGTGATCATCGCAAGTGATGTTAATGCACGCCGGACGCGGCTTCAAAACTTGGGCTGGAAATCCGTGAGCGCAGCCCGATACAATCACGCTGGCTTGCGCGCAAAAATGTAGGCTCTGCGGCTCTGGTACTCCACTTCCGGGTAGGGCTCGCGTTCGACGATCTCCTCGACAACGAATCCTTCTGCCTCGAGGCAGAGCTTGATTTCTGGCGGCTGAAAGAAGAGGAAGTCCATCGAGATTTGCTGCTCCCACAACTCATCAACATGAACAACCTCATCGCCGGCATGAAATGCGAGTAGTAAGAGGCCACCTGGCTGCAACACCCTCTCCATTTCGCGGAAGACCACGGGCAGGGACTCCCTGGGGAGATTCACGATGGCGTAGAAAGCGGCGATTCCAGCCAGAGTTCCATTCGGGATGTCCAGGGACAACATGTTTCCTTCCTGGAACCGGATGTCAGGATTAAGTTTTCTAGCCTGCTGCAGCATGCCCGGCGACAGATCCAAGCCAAAAACAGATAGACCCGAATCGCGCAGGTAGCGCGCCACCTGACCGGGGCCGCACCCCATGTCACATACTTCACCTCGTCCTCTGATCCGGGCGGCAAAGCGGTCGAGCAGTTCTCGATCGAGAGGCTTGTGGCGAAGTTCGTCAAAAAGCCGGCGGGCATACTCTGCAGCAAGCTGGTCGTAGTTTTTCTGAATTGCTGAGGTGAGACCATGGTTCATCTGACTTGACCAGCTCGAAACGCGGGGCCAGCCTCGCAGCTACTCCAGCACGCTGTCATCCAGCTTCTTCCTGCCCCAATCATCGGCGGCTTGCACGAAGGCCATAACCAGAGGATGTGGCTTGCCGGGCTGGGAGGAAAGCTGCGGCTGAAACAAGGTCGCGATATAGAAGCGGTGCGTGGGCGACTCGATTGCTCGGATCTCACCCTGCGGCCCGCGCGCCACGATGGGAAAGCCGGCCTCCATGGAGATCCACTCGAAATCCGGATTGACTTCGAAATTGCAGAAGAATTCTTCGACCGTTGTGTCCTTCATATAAAACGACTGCAGATACGAACCCGGGCGCAAGCGGACCTCCGGGACTGGGCCTGACAGCTTGGGTGCACTTTTGGCGCGATTAGGGACGGCGCAGGCTACCGGGGAGATGATGATGTTCTTCGATCCGGAATTGTTCTCCGCCGTGTCAGCGTCTTTAATCCCTAGTACGTTGCGCGCACACTCTAACAGAGTGTATTGGAAGCCCCCTCAAGTGCCGACAAAGGGCCAGTCGCGGCGCCGCGCAAACTCAATGCCCTTCAGCATTCCCTCGAAACTTTTGTACGGACTTCCCGGCGAGGCCCACAGCCCATCAAAGCTCTCCAGCAGTTTGTGCGCCTTTGGTTCGAGCAGAGAGGGCGTGGGAATCCACTGCGACTCAAGCTTTAACTTGAGCTTGGCAGCCGCATGCTGCAACGCATCGTTGGTGGCGTGATGGGAACGAAACTCGGGGTTAAAGTCGCCCAAAATCCCAATACGAACGGTGTCGTTCACGGTGTCATTCTAATCGAGAAGGCTTCCCGCTGCGGGTCGAGCAGGTGAGAAGGTTGGTGACAGGGGGCGGGCGGAATGCGTTGATGCACCGGTTCCTGACAATTTTGTTGGAACTACCGCGTCGCAGAAAAGTTCATGGGCACATCGGCCTTGTCGGCTTCCTCGACCTTGAACATGGAGCGCGGCGTCAGTTGCATGAAGCTGGCCACGAAGGTGTCCGGCATCTGCTGGATGCGGATATTAAACGTGTTCACGGAATCGTTATAGAACTCGCGGCGATCGGCGATTTGGCTCTCCAATTCCGTAATGCGGTTTTGCAGCTGCATGAAATTATTGTTGGCCTTCAGCTCGGGATAATTCTCCGCCACCGCAAAAATTCCGCGCAACGCCGAGGTCATCGTCTGGTCGGCCTGAGCCTTCTGGTCCACAGTGATCGCCTGCTGGTACATGGCGCGCGCCTGCGTGATCTTCTGCAGCGTGTCGCGCTCGTAATCCATGTAGCCCTTGCAGACCTCGAGCAGCTTGGTCAGCTCGTCGTGGCGCTGTTTGAGCATGATGTCAATATTGGCCCAGGCCTTGTCGATGTCGTTCTTGAGCGCGATCAGGCCGTTGAAGATCACTACGACGTACGCCGTCACGCCGAATACAGCGAACAGCAGGGTCAGTAGCGTGATAGTGTCCATGTAAGATCTTCCTTTTCGAACCCCTTCACAGCCAGCCAAATTGCGCCGCGAGGATGTACACGCAAGAGAGCGTGAGCGCTGGCCCACCCCAAATCATGAGGGCGGATTTCCAACCCAGTGCCTTAACCACGTCCCGCTGGCTTTGCCAGGAGATGAAGAATGCCGGGTCGTGCGCACCCTTCATCAGGACGGCCTTGGGGCTCAGGTCGAACTCTTCCGCCGGAAGTGGGGCGGTGGAGGTGCCGTTGCCTGCGGTGGCGACTGTCACTCCCGGATACTCTACACCTGCAGCGGCCCACGCGGCCGGATTGGTGATGCCGGCCTTCATCATGGCGACGGCAATCTTGCCTTGCTGCGTCATATCGGAGGAGTGAGCCGGCCGGGTATCAGGTGAAAGCCGAATGATCTCCTCTGGCGCCATGTCACCCTTGAATGCGGCGAATAGTTCGCTGCGGGTGGAGGTCACGCCCGTGCTAAGGGAACCGCCTCCGAGCGTGCCCGGTATGTGGAACGCAACTGTGTGCTGGTCGCTGGTCAAGGAGCGCACTGGCGTTGGGCTTACAGCCAGGCCCGGATTCTCCGCCAGTGTTCCCAGGATGAACAGAAAATTCTTGGGCTTGATGCAGTATTCGTCGACTTTGGTCTTCATGTCGGGGGAAGCGCCGTGTCGCGCCAGGAAGCTGGCCACGTTAGCCGGCACGTCGAGACTGCTGGAGAAAAATGAGCCGCTAAATTCATCGTGAAAGTCGCGGTGGATGTCCATTTCGGCGCCTTGCGGATCTACCAGCACGCACCCGGTGTTGTCATCCAAATAGAAGGGCACATGCAGGCTTTCGTCGGCGACCTTCTCCCACTCTTTGTTCTTGCCCGACTGCTTCAGTTGCCAAGCCATGGTGCGGTAGTAATAGCAGGATTCGCCGGTAATGGGCGCGTTCATGGTGTAAGGGCCCACGGCAAGACCGCTCACCTCAACCAAACCCATGGCAGCGCTGCGAATCTTGGACGCCGGGGTGTTCATGATCAAGCGCTTGCGGGCGAGCATACGGAAGCCGCGGTAAAAGAGATACGCGCCGACGCAGGCGCCAAGAGCGGCCCAGACCCAGCCATTATCGTGACTTGAAGAGGAAATGAATGCCAGCGAGACAGTCATGTTCTCGATCCCGACACCCCGCCCTTGCGACGGCGGATGGTCTCGGCCCGAGCGTAGCGGAAGGGGAAGTCAGGTCGCAGCAGAAAAGGGTGATTGGGGCTTACGTCGGTAACCGCCACTGGGATGGCGCAGACCGCACACCCGCGGAGCGGTGGGCAGCAGGAGACCTGGATTCCTCGCGGACTAAAGTCCGCCCGGAATGACGGTTTAGCGGGTGGACATCATTTGCAGCGCTGAAGCGCTGCTACAGCCAAAACCAGAACCTATCTTGTTGTCACCGCCCGTTCTTTCAGAATTTCTTCCACCGTGGCGATCGCTGTCTCCAACTCTTCATCGGTGTTGTAGAAATGCGGCGACATGCGCACGCCCGCCTTGGGCCGATAGTCCACCAGAATCTCGCGTTTCAACAATTCGCGGCTGACTTCCTGCGAATCAGGCATGTCAATGGAAACCGTTCCCCCGCGCTTTTCGGGATCGCGCGGCGTGTTCACGCGCCAGCCGTGCTTGTCGGCCAATTCGATCAGGCGGGCGGTCTGGCGCTTGGATTTCTCACGGATTCTACGGATACCGACCTCGGTGATGATCTTCAGCCCCGGGCGTGCCGCCTCCAGCGAGGGAATATGCGGCGTGCCATTCATGAAGCGGAACGGCGGATGGGTGTAGCGGGTCGGGCCGATCTCGAAGGCGAACGGCTCCTGATGCGCCATCCAGCCGGTGAACTTCGGTTGCAGCTTTTTCCCCAGATCGGGACGCACATACAGATAACCCACGCCTGGCCCACCGCACAGCCACTTCAAAACCCCGCCGCAGGCAAAATCAACATTTAGAGCCCGCACATCCACCGGCACCGTGCCCAGCGACTGAAAAGTATCCAGCACAGCATGCGCACCGACTTTGTGCGCCTTCTCGATGATGGCCTTCGCATCCTGGATATAAGCGCTGCGAAAAATCACGTGCGATACCGGCACCAGCAGGGTTTCCTCGTCAATCGCATCCAGCAGTCGCCCGGTCGGAACCGTGATCCCGTCATCGGTCTTCACCATCTGGACGCGTGCTCCGTATGGCCGCTGCGCCTCCCAGAAATACATCACCGAGGGAAAATTCATGTCGCTGTAAACGACTTTGTTGCGCTTGCAAGAAAAATCGAAACAGGAAGCAACCACGGCCTGGCAGGTGGTTACGTTCTGATGGGTCGAGACGGATCCCTGAGACGCATTCATCAAAGTGCCAATCTCGTCGCCGACATCGGCAGCGAGCATCCACCATCTCTCTTCCCAGGCGCGGACGCCGCGGCTGGCCCAGGTGTCGGCGTAGCCCTTCATGGCGTCGTACACGCCGCTGGGCATGGCGCCCAGCGAATTGCTGATCAGGTAAGTCGTGTGTTCCAGGATGGGGAACTGGGAACGGTAGCGGAGAAGCTCATCGCTCATGGCGATATTGTACGTTTCTGATGCGTCTTCTTCAGCAGGAAATACGCCGCTGTCAGCACCACCATGTAGACACCGCCGCTGATCAGGGTTAGATGGGACTTCCAACCTGTCTCGAGAAAGGCCAGGATTACAAGCACGAAGCCCAGCGCCGAGCCCCACGCTCCCAACGGGGAACGCATGGGCAGGGCGGCAAGTTGGTCGGCTGAGAGTCGCTGGCGAAACTTCACGTGCGCCGCCAGTGAGACCAGCCAGGAGAGCAACAACCCAACCAGCGCCGCACCCAGGATGGACACGAAGGCGTCCTTGGGCGCCCACTTCTCGAGCACCAATGCCACCACGATCCCATAGGAAGACGCGAGCAAAGCCAGCTTGGGCGATCCCGCTGCATTGAGCCGGCCCAAAACTGCAGGCGCCCATCCGGTGCGCGCCAGGGAGAACAGCATGCGTGAAGACACATACAAGGCGGCGTTTGCCCCGGAGAGCGCTGCCGTGAGCACCACGAAGGTCATGATGTGCGGCCCCGCGGGAATCCCGGCATGGCGGAACACGCTTACGAACGGGCTCTCGGTAACGCCCACCCGGTTCCACGGCATCACCCCAACCAGCACGATGATTGCCCCCAAGTACACGCAAGTGAGCACGGCAAAGGTCAGACGAATAGCGCGAGGGATCTCCTTCACCGAGCGCATCTCGCCGGTAGTGATGGCCACAAACTCGATGCCAGCGAAGGTGTAGAGGGCAAACCCCATGGCGAGCAATGGCGCTAGCGGTCCCTTGGGTAGAAATCCGCCTTGCGCGGTGTACTGTGGCGCCACATGGTCGCTCAGCAGCAATCCCGCGCCGATTACGATGAAGACCGCGATGGTCACTACCTTGATCATGGCGAACCAGTACTCAAACCGCCCGTAGTTCCCCACACTGCGGAGGTTGACTAGCAGCAGCAGGATGGAAAAGCCCACTACCCAAAGCAATGCGGGTACGGATGGAAACCAGTACGCCATGTAGGTCGCGGAAGCCACCAGTTCCGCCCCGATGGAAACGGCTATAGCCGCCCAATATCCCGCGCGCGCGATGAACCCCGCCCATTGGTTCAGATAGAGATCGCCGTACAACCCGAACGAGCCCGCAGCGGGATGCACGCTAGCCAGTTCCCCAAGTGCCATGGTCACCGTCCAGTTGATAAACGCTGCCAGGGCGAAACTCAGGATCACTCCCGGTCCGGCGATCTCGAGAGCGGCCGCCGAGCCCAGCAGCAGCCCGGTGCCGATCGAGCCGCCTACCGCCACCATAGCCATCTGGCCGGCGCTGAGCTGGTGCTGAAGTCCTTGTTCCGGGTTGGCGTTGTCCGCCACAGGCATCTGGCACCTATACCAGAAACTTCTTTAGAGCCAAACACTTATTCCGAGTGTGACCTTGGTAATCGGGGCTGGCCCTTACTTCGTTGCCGCACCGGTAACCTGCCCCTAGAATTTTAGTGGGTTAGTCCGCGTAAACCCTGCTCTCATGCCAGACACGATCAAGCGAGTGGACCGAGCCGAGATCGCCAAACGGGTGGAACGTGCAGAAAAGCTTCTCCAGAAAGGCAAAACTGCCGATGCCCTGGAGGAGTATTTGCAGATCCTCGCCGATGACGCGGAAAACGAGGCGGTCTGCCAAATGGCCGCCGAGCTTTGCCTTTCCCTGCAGCGTACCTCCGAGGCGGTAAAGCTGCTGGGCGGGCTGTTTGAACGGCAGACCGAAGCCGGCGATGCCACCCGCGCCAGTCTGACCTACAAGAAGCTGGCTCGTTATGCGAATCCGACTTGGAGCCAGAAGGTCCGCTTCGGCCAGATTCTGGAGAACTCCAACCGTAAACTGGCAGTCGAGACTTACGAAAACGCCCTGGAAGAGCTGGTCAAGCATGGGATTAAAGCGGATTGTCTCGCGGTGCTCAAGCGTCTTGTTGCACTCGAACCCACGGAGCGGAACTTTCTGCGGCTCGGCGAACTTTCTGCGGAGGTGGGAGATAACAAGGGCGCGGCGGCCGCGTTTCTGAAGCTGGCGG
>WNFB01002648.1_pt1 | contig 15605 bp, 10 predicted proteins | sample 5400501 | NCBI WGS metagenome assembly WNFB01 (sample SAMN13153341, study PRJNA577476) | soil metagenome | isolation source: 200 cm saprolite under Douglas fir tree site 2 hole 1 | place: USA:California | collected 2015-04-18
TTTGAGCAGCCCGGCGGACTGGTCATGAGCCTGCACGAGACTGGCGCGCAATGGGACTTCCCTTATGCCTGGGCGCCCAATCAGCTCATTGTCAACGTGGGCTTGCGAAAATACGGTTTCAACAAGGAAGCCGACCGCGTCGCCTACAAGTTTCTCTCCACCGTGGCGGAAAATTTCCGGCGTGACGGAACCATTCGAGAAAAATACAACGCGGTCACGCGCTCGTCCGAAACCCAGGTGACCGCCGGCTATCACACGAACATCGTGGGTTTTGGCTGGACAAACGGCGTGTTCCTGGAGCTACTGCATGAGCTGCCCGCGGACCTTGTACAGCAGCTCGCCAAGGAACAAGGAAGTAGCGTTCCGGCAACGCATTAAGAGTAGTTGCCAGCGGGATCAGCAAAACCGGCTTCAGCGATTTTTTCAAGCGGCGAAATACTCCGCTCAGGGTTTCGCGTCCTGCTGAACCTGCAACTGTTCTGACAACTTCAGTTCGCGCTCCGCTTCTTCCGTCCTGCCCAGTTCCCGATAAGCTTGTCCGAGCAAATGATGAGGAATGGGATTGTTGGGATCCATGGCGAGGGCGCGCTGCAAGGCACGCACGGCGAGCGCGGTCTCGCCTTTCTTTTCAAGGACCTTCCCCATGAGGATGTACGGCCCCGTCGAAGTAGCATCCAGCCAGATGGAGCGCTGCAAAAGTTTTTCCGCCTCCTCGTACTTTTGCAGCCGGGTATAAGCATCCGCTAGCTTGTAATACACTGCGGCTTCCCCCGGATTCAGCTCCAGCTCTTTTTGAAACTGGTCAATGGCTTCCGGCACGCGGGACTTGTAGAGATAAAGCTCTCCGAGCAGCAGATGAACCCGGGGCAGTCTGGAATCGAGCTCCACCGCCTTCTTCGCGTACTCCTCGGCGACGGGGTCATAATCGTGCCGGAGCAGCATGCGCGCCGTGAAGAGGTAGCCGGCGGCCGAGTCCGCGGGCACGCCAAACATCTTCGCAAACGCCTTGCGGGCGCTGGGATAATCTTTCGTCTGCATATAGCAGACGCCCAGAATATACGCGGCATCTACGTTGGCGCTCGGATACCACGTCTGCACCTTTTCCAGCGGCCCTATAGCCTCCGCTGGCCGCCCAGCGAGGTAATAGGAAAGTCCCATCAACTGCAGCGCTTCGTTATCGCCTGGATCCTCCTCCAGAGCCTTTTTGAAGTTGGCCGCGGCCTTCAGGTAATCGCCCTTTCGATAGCAGGCCATTCCGATTTCGCGCGCAATTCCGCGCCGCGAGGGCTCCGCCGCTGCGATGCCCTCAAGGAGCAGCAGTGCCTCATCGTTCTTTCCTTGTTGCATCAGGTGAGTGGCTTGTTCGAGGCTGGCGTCCCGCGGCGCAGCCGAAGCGCCCTGTGACGGGGCAACCTGCTTCGGCGCGGCCGGCACAGTCTGCGGTTTCGCCTGCAACACGGCGCAGACGGCAAGCGTGCCAGCCAGCAGGCAACCAGAACGGATTCGGAACAGCGCCATTTGGAACTTCCCGGCAGTAACTACGCCACGATTAGAGCATAAAAAACGGGGAGCCCATAAGGGCTCCCCGTCGGGGTGGTAGGGTGTCCTTCGTCCTTGGTTAGAAAGTGAATCTGAAGCCAAATTGCAGTTGCCGCAAGCCGTTGGGCGCATTCGGTGAAGCATCGGCTTCGACGGATGTGATCCGACCAGCGCCGCTGCAGTCAATACAGGTGTTGCCCTGCGTCGAGCCGAAGCCCAGCACCGGATGATTGAACACGTTGTAAGCGTCAAAGCGGAACTGTGCCCTGTACTTTTCGGTGATGGAGAAATTCTTCGACAGTGACATGTCGGAGAAAAACCCACGAGGCCCGCGAAGCGAGTTGCGTTTCGCGTTTCCGAAATGGCCGCAGGCCGGCAAAGCAAACGGCCCGGCAGTGGGCCGAGCAAGCGTGCATGCGTCCGTTCCAGCTGCCACAGCGCCATTGGAAAGCGCCGCGACCGGCGTGAACCAGGTGAGGTTTCCGCTCGAATCACGGTGCAAGCCCGTGCTGAACGATTGTCCTGGGAGCAAATCCGGGCGACAGTCCACATCGTCAGCGGCAGTATGTACATCGGCGATGGCCCCACACTCTCCGATTTTCGGGGTAAATGGCAGTCCCCCGCTCCAATTGCTGGTATTTGAGATCTGCCAACCGCCGATCAGAAGATTCGCGGCACGGCTGACATCACCCATATACTTCTTGCCTTTGCCAAAGGGCAATTCGTACACCGTGTTCACGACAAACACATGGTTGCGGTTGAAATCGTCGGGTCCATACGCAATTCTCGGATCCACGGAGAAGTAACCGCTATCGTAATTGTAAGCGCGGGAATAAGTGTAATGCGCGAGGAATTGAAGGCCCTGGCTAAAGCGCTTCTCAACTTTTACCTGTATCGCATCGTAGTGCGTGCTGGCATCGTTCCCGAAGTAGTTGCCCACATCGGTAGCACAGCATGTCAGTTGATCCGCAACCGGAACCCCAGTAAGGCCGCAGGCTTTTTGCGAAACAGAGCAGTCAGGATAGGTGAAAGCTGGGACACCGTTCAGGAAGAGCCGGCGACGGTCTGCGGATGGCACAAACGCTTTAAAACCAGCGGCACCAAAGTTGGTCCCCTGTCCTATGCCGGCATCGTTAGCATTGTACGCAGGACCATTGCCGGCGAAGGTGTGCGAACCCTTGTTGCCGATGTACGCCACTTCAATGTTCATCGTCGGAGTAAGCTGACGCTGAAGAGTAACGTTCCACGCATCGAGGGTGGGGAAGCGCTGTCTACGCGGTCGAACACGGGGATCAACGTTGTTTCCCGGGCCGCGAAGAGGCAGAGTGCCGTCGGCGCGGATGATAGTAGTCAAGTTCGGTACGGCGGGCGCCCCCTGGGCAAAAGTGAAGACCGCACTGCGATCATTGGTGAAGCCCGATTGCCCGGCGAGGCTCGAATCAGACACGTCTTGATTGGCAAGTACCGGCAAATTCTGGGTCACCACGTGGCCGAAGTTCGAACCGAACACACCGATGTCAAAGCTGCGGCCATAGCCGAGGCGCACAACCGTCTTGGAATCATACTGGTAGGCAATTCCAATCCGAGGCGCAAACGCCTTATAGGTGTTGGCAGTGTTGCCGTTGAGGCTGTTGCTTCCAAACCCTGCGACTCGGATTATGCCCTCGTCTATGTTCGCGAAGCCGCCGTTCCCCTTGCCGTTGACGGTTTCGGGGAAATAGATCTCCCAGCGCAGGCCGTAGTTAAAGGTGAACTTGGAGGTGAAGCGCCAGGTATCTTGGCCGTAAAAGAACCAGCGTTTCTGGCGCTCGGCGGCATTGAGGCTCGTGCTCACGAAGCGGTTGAAACTGGTGACATCTCCGAGCAGAAACGTCGCCAGGTCAAGCCCGCCATTCCCCGCGTTCGCCGTGTCCCCAGAATTGAAGTTCAGTTCACCAGTGCGGTTTGCATCGCTCGGCACGCGCAGGTTCTTCGCATAGCGGATGTCCGCTCCGAACTTGAATTGATGATTGCCCTGGATACGCGTCCAGTTATTGACGACCTGGAACTGATCTTCTTTTTCCGTGAGCGGGCAGTTGCAACGCCCGACGTTCAAACCGTCGCCGAAAGACCCGGAATCAGCGCCGGCTACGTTGCTGCCGGTGCCATTCCTCAAACCGTTTCCGCCGAAATGGAATCGGGACAAGCCGCCCGTGTCCGGGGTGCCGCGGTTCAGCCCCAGAATACCAAACGTGTTCATCGGCGTGGTATTCCCGTCTGAATACGCCGTTTGCGGGTTATAACGGAACCAGCCGAAACGTAGGTCGGTGAGCAACTTGGTGCCGATGGCCTTGTCAAATCCGGTGGCCAAACTGTAGTTGTGAACCTTGGAGGTGCCATTGAGACCACCCGCGCCAAAACCCGGCCCGCCAAGGACCCCTAATGTTCCTGCACCGGAAAGCGAGAAGTAGTCCAAGCTGAAACGCCCAAAGATATTGAATCCGTGAGGCGCGCTGTAGTCCATGCGGGTATCAAAACTGTTCTGGTTATATGGACCCGAGCCGGAGCCGTCAAAGTTGTTGAGCACTCCAGACTTTGTTGGCGTAGGGAATAAGGCAAGTATCTTTCCAGCTGCTGCAGAGATCCTTCCAATGGGAATCTTGTTCCCGGCGAAAGCCGTGCGTCCCGAACCGTCGCTCTTGACACCAGTTGCCGGGTCATATACCTGGCCGCCTTGGCTAATGCCTGAGGCACCGAGATACTGGCTCAAATCGCAGAAACCCGGGGTCGCGCTAGTGGCGTTCGTGGCTGGATTGCAGGTGGTCAGAACTTCGGAGGTCGGTATGGTGAGCTCGTTGGTGATACCGCCGGTCTGCCGAGTGCCTTGATAGTCGCCAAAGAAGAAGAACTTATTCTTGATCACCGGACCGCCGGCAGCGCCGCCAAACTGCTTGAAACTGGCATGAGGCAGAGCTACGCCGGGGGCGTTCTTAAAGGGATCGCGAGCCTGCTGGCCATCTCCGCGGAAATCATAGAAGCCGCTGCCATGAAGCTCGTTCGTGCCCGACTTGGTTTGCACGGTCACAACACCCGCGACCGCCTTGCCGAACTCGGCGTCATAGTTTTGTAGTGCGATCTTGGATTCCTGGATGGCGTCGAGGTTTGGATTGACCACGATGATCCCGAGAATCGGATCCTGGTTGTCTGTCCCGTCCAGCTCGAAGGCGGTGCCGCTGAAGTGCTGCCCATTCACGAAAATCTGCTGGCCGCCCTGGGGGTTCTCTGTCGCGGCGTGGCTCCAACCCACCAGCTTTTGCGTTCCAGGAGAGAGCAGTTCGAAAGAGGTAAAATTGCGGTTGAGGATGGGTAGATTTTCGACGTATTTTTCGTTGAACTCAATGGCGACATCCGCGCGATCCGTCTTCAACTGAGGGATTTCTCCGGTGACCTCCACGGTCTGAGTTACGGCCCCGACTTGCAGTTGCGCGTCGACGTGGGCTGATGTGTCGGCAGAAATCTGCACGCTCGGTATGTCATTGCTCTTGAATCCCGGGGCTTCGATCACGATCTTGTAATCACCTGGAATTAAGTGCGTGACGGTGTAGTTGCCACTCTCATTCGTAGTCGTTTCTTGGCTCGTACCCTTACCGTTGGACGTGACCGTGACTTTTGCGCCCGCCACGACGTTCCCCTGCGGGTCGGTCACCGTGCCAATGATGCTCCCATACACGGCCTGACCCGATGCCGTGCTCGCGCACAATGCAAACGCCAGACAAAGAACCAGTATCCACCCCATTGTCGCTTGGCTTCTCATCACACCCCTCCTTACCAGCCTTCGTTTCCTACATCAATTCTTCAAGGTCTTCGAGATCAAATCCAATCGCTTGCCCCATGAACTGATGATGCACTGCGCTCGTCAGTTGGCTTCGTCAGACAGCAAGTGGTTGCGCTAGTTACGTTCTAGGCACCCAGCGCGTCTCATAATGAAAATGAAAAATGCGGCAGCCTGCCAAACTGACCCGTTCGCAGTGAACAGCCCCCAAACTCCTCGACCTAAACCCCGCTACGCCAAGCCCAACCGCTCTCGCCTCATCGACTCTCTGAAAAAATCAGAAACGACGAACGCGGACACCAAACCGCAGTCGGCGTGTATTTGTGGTGCCTTTTATCAGTTTTTTGCGTAGCTAGGTAAGTGTCCAAGGGTCTGATACGGTTACGCGAAATAAGCTGTGCCTTCACAAAGAGATGCGCAAGCGTTACTTTGGTGTTACAATCCCCGCTCAGTGGTCCCCATGACTGAGAAAGTGCTGCTACTCGAGCAACTCGAAAAACTTCTCAGTAGCCATGCCCTGCATGGATCGGAGTCTCTTTGCAAGTTGCTCCGCTATCTGGCAACTCAGTCCTTGGAGCATCCCGGAGCCAATCCGAAGGAATATCAAATCGCAACCGAGGTTTTCGGACGCCAGCAGGACTTCGATCCCCACGTAGATTCCATGGTGCGAGTCCAGGCTGGGCGCCTGCGGACCAAACTCGCTGAGTACTACGCCTCCGAAGGCGCTGAGGATCAGACTGTCGTGGAGCTGCCCAAAGGCACCTACGGCCTCACCTTTCGTCAGCGCTCCGCCACCGCCTCCCGGAACCACGCGACCGCAGCTGCAGTAGCGCATTCTGCCGCAGGAGTCGCCGGCGGGTCCGTTCCCCGGTGGCTGATCCCTCTCTTTGCCCTCGTAGTCGTTCTCACCGCCATCCTAGCTGTCGCTACAGACCGGCTCCTCACCCGCGGAACCGCCGAAGCCCAGCGGGCCAACGAGAGCACGGCGGCGCCCGCCGTCCTTCACGTTTTCTGGAAAGGCTTTCTGACGGGGCCGCAGGAGCCTTGGGTCATCTTCAGCAATGCAGCCTTCGTCGGCCGGCCGGACACGGGAATGCGCTACTACAATCGCACCCGCGATGAGAAAGCTTTCATCCTCGATCACTACACCGGGGTTGGCGAAGTCTTGGCAGTGCACGCTCTGGATGAAGTCTTTGCCTTGCTCCACCAGGGCCTCCACGTCAAACGCGGGAGCCTCTTCTCCCTCGACGACGCCAAGAATAACGATCTGATTTTCATCGGCTCGCCGTCCGAAAACCTAACCCTGCTCGAGATCCCCGGCACGCAGCAATTCGTCTTCACGCAACTCACCACTGGTTTGTACGCGGGCAACGTCGCCATTATCAACGTTCATCCACAGACCGGAGAGCCGAAGGAGTACCTAGCCACTCCTCCGAATGAGCCGCTCACGGAAGATTATTCCGTTGTCGCTTTGATCAGGGGCTTGAATCCCGCGCACTCGGTTTTGATTCTTGCCGGCACGACCACCATCGGCACCCAGGCGGCTGTCGAATACGTTTGCCAGCGGAACTCTCTTGAGCAATTGCTCCTGCGGCTTTCCGTTTCGAACGCCGGTGAATTGAAACCGTTCGAAGCGGTGATTCGCGTGAAAGTCGCTCGCGGCGTGCCGGTCAGTTCGGAACTCATTGCTCTCCGCAAAGGTCCCGCTTAGGCCGCACTGATTCAAACAATACTCAGCAATCTTCATTTCTGTGATTGCCGCTTGTTCGCACAAAGATCGCTCAGCCCGGCAGCCGCCTCCTCGATGCGCGCATGTGTCGCTGCATCGTTTCGCAGCTTGAGTCATCCTAATTCTGTTTGGATGCCGGCGGCGTCAGCGCCGGATCGAGCGTTGCCGCTTTCTGAAACTCCTCTTGCGCTTCTTTGAATTTTCCTTGCTGACGCAAAGCCAGACCCAGCTCAAAATGCGCGGCCGCATAGTTCGGCGAAGAATGGATCGCCGCCCGGAATTGCGAAATGGCGCCCTCGAGGTCTCCCGCGTTGAGGAGCTGGCGCCCCGAATTTGTGGCGAAGAGCGCCGCCTGTTCGGCGCTCTTTTGCTTGGTGATTTCCATTCCCGCTTTGCTCTCCGCTACGGCGCCTTCCGTATCACCGAGTTGACGCAGCACCGCCGCCAGCGTTGTATGCGCCCCGGCGAAGTCCGGCTGCCTTCGAATCGCTTCCCGCAATGCGGCGGCAGCCTCCGGCAGCTCGCCTTTCTGCTTTAGCACTGAGCCTAGCGTGTAGTAGGCCTCGGCATAATCCGGCTTGGCGCGAACCGCCGCGCGCAGCTCCTCCGCCGCCGCGGCAAAATCTCCTTGCTGCCAGAGCGTGACGCCCAATGTGTAATGCGCGTCCGCTTGTCCGGGATCCAATTCTTCTGCCTTGCGAAACTCCGCCACCGCTTCCGGAAGCTTGTCCTTTAGTTTCAGTGCCAGGCCGAGGTTGTAGTGCAAGGTGGCGTCCTGCGGTGAGAGTTTCAGCGCCTCTTGAAACTCAGACATTGCCGAATCGAAGTCCGCAATTTGCAGATAAGCCGCACCCAAATTCCCTATGTATCCAGTGTCGTTCGAACGCAGCCCGATCGCCGTTCGAAACTCGCTGATGGCCCCGTGGCCGTCCCCACTCTGCAAAAAGGCGAGGCCGAGATTATTGTGGGCATCGGGGTCGTCGGGATGCAATTTTGCGGCCTGACGGAATGCTATGGCCGCCGCTTCAACGTCGCCGTTGCGCTGCAGCAGCAAACCCAGGCTGTTCTGCGCATCGGCGTAATCGGATTTCAGCGCAATGCAAGCGCGCAGTTCGCGGATCGCCGCGGCCGTGTCGCCCTGGCCCTTCACAGCTTGCGCCAAATAATAGTGAGCGCCTGGATCCGCGGAATCCAATTGTACGGCCGTGAGAAGATGCTGGGCGGCCTCGTCCAGCGATTTTTCCTGATAGCGCAGAACGCCAAGGTGAAAGTGGGCCTTCGCATAATCGGGTTGTTGACGAATAGCTGCGGAAAATTCCGCAGCCGCGCCTTGAGCGTCAGACTTTTGCACCAACACGGTTCCGAGGTCGTCGTGCAATTCCGCGCGTTGCGGCTCAAGCTCGAGCGCCCGCCGGAACTCGCCAATGGCGCCATCGACATCCCCGGAAAAATCGAGTGCGCGCGCCAGAGCGTGATGAGTTTCGGAGTCGTCCGGGGCGAGCCGCACGGCTTCCTTCGCCTCGCTGAGCGCAGCAGGCACGTCGCCTTTCTGAGCCAGCGCGCTGGAAAAATTCATGTGCGCCAATGCAAAATCGGGATTCAGTTTCACCGCAGTCTGGAAATGAACGATCGCGGAATCGATTTCTCCTTGCGCGAGCAAGACCCAGCCCAGGGAGTTGTGTCCCTCGGGGCTCTTCGGTGCAAGCCGCAGAACTTTCTCGAAATCCGCACGAGCAGAAGCCAGATCGCCTTTCTGTAGCGCGGACATACCTTGCTGATAAGTCGCGCTCGCCCGGGAAGCGGCATCCGCTTTCGCAGAACCAGCGGATTGCGCGGCGCGCACCGCCGCAGCAGCGCAGAAGAGAAACAGCAGCGCGGTGCTGAGCTGAAAGAAAGGTCTCTGGCGATGAACGGGAATTATTTCCATGCGAAAAATACCTGTAGAGCGTTCTCAAAAATACTAGCATGTTCTCAGCCGCGCACCTCTCCACAAGCTGTTTCGTTGAGATCCCCGGCCCGGCTGACCCGTCTCGGACCAGTCCTTGGTATTATTGGAGATTGATGACTCTGCATCCTACTTTTCTCCGGCTTCTCTGCTTCTTTGGGCTTTGCGCTTGGCTCTCCGTCCCGTCCGCGAGTTCTCCGATTGTCGGCACTGGCAATTCCGAAAGAGCAAACGACAAGCCGATCGCGCATTTTACCGATATCGCGCAAAAAGCCGGACTTACAACACCGGTCGTTTTCGGCGGCGAAAACACAAAAAAATACATCATTGAAACGACGGGCACCGGCGTGGCCCTCTTTGATTTCGACAATGATGGCTGGCCGGATATTTTCGTTGTCAACGGCACGACGCTGGAAGCATTGCCAACGGGCAAAGCACCGACGAGCCACCTCTACCACAACAATCACGACGGCACCTTCACCGACGTGACGGAAAAAGCCGGCCTGACTCACACCGGCTGGGGCCAGGGCGTGTGCGTGGGCGATTACGACAACGACGGCTTCGAAGATCTCTACGTCACTTACTACGGCAAAAACGTGCTCTACCACAACAATGGCAACGGCACGTTCACCGACGTCAGCGAAAAAGCGCATGTCGCGGGCAGCGGAAAAGCCTGGGGCACCGGCTGCGCTTTCGTTGATTACGACCGCGACGGCAAGCTCGATTTAATGGTCGCGAACTATGTCGACTTTGATTCCGCCACCGCTCTTGCGCCGGGCGAACGGCCTTCCTGCATGTGGAAAGGTGTTCCGGTGATGTGCGGCCCGCGTGGCTTGCCGTGGGCGAAAAATATTCTTTATCACAATCTCGGCAACGGCACATTTGAAGACGTTACGACGAAAGCGCACATCGATCAGACCAACGGCCATTACGCGTTCAGCGTTTCCACGCTGGACTATGACGACGACGGCTGGCCGGACATTTATGTCGCTTGCGATAGCACCGCCAGCATCCTCTATCACAACAATCGCGACGGCACGTTCACGGACGTCGCCGTTGTCGCGGGCGCTGCGTTTAATGATGACGGGCGCGAGCAGGCCGGCATGGGCTCCACGGTTGGCGATTACGACGGCGACGGCAGGCTGGATCTTTTCAAGACGAATTTTTCCGACGACACCTCCACGCTTTACCGGAACAATGGCGACGGCACGTTTGACGACAAGACTTTTCCCGCGGGCTTCGGCTTGAACACGCAGTATCTCGGCTGGGGCGTGACGTTCGTCGACGTGGACAATGACGGCTGGCCCGATCTGCTGCTCGTCAATGGCCACGTTTATCCCGAAGTGGACAGCCAGCACCTTGGCAGCAATTTCAAAGAGCCGAAGATTCTGTATCACAACAACGGCAACGGAACGTTCACCGATATTTCCGCCAATGCCGGGTCGGGGATTACGGCGGTGAGCTCTGCGCGTGGCTTGGCGGCCGGCGATTTGTGGAATGACGGGCGCATGTCCGCGGTGATCAGCAACATGAACGCGCCGCCGATGCTGCTGGTGAACGACGTTCGCAACGGCAATCATTGGATCGCGTTTCGCACGATCGGAACGTCGTTTTCTTCCGCATCGGCGGGAAGCAAATCGAATCGCGACGGCATCGGCGCGAAGATCAGCGTGAAAGCCGGCGCGCGCGCGCTGGTCGACGAAGTTCGTAGCGGTTCGAGCTACATCTCCAATAACGACATGCGCATCCACTTCGGCCTCGGGTCCGCCAACAAGATCGATTGGGTCCAGGTCCGCTGGCCCAGCGGCCTGGTCGAACGATTTGAAAACCTGCCCGTCGATTCCATCCACACCCTCAAAGAAGGCTCTGGCACGCTCGTTAATTCTCCTCCTGTTACTGCCAAGCCCTGATTCGATGGGGCATCTGACGAGCAGGAGAGGATGTGGTTTCTGGTTAACCATAATGACCCCACCCCCCTATGTTTTTTGTAAGTGTTGCTGATAAAGGACTTAGTGTCGTCGTAAGTGGTTTAGAATCAACAGTTGCGGGTGGTTGTGTAAGTGTTGATTCTAAAGGGCTTGGGACGTGAGCGTCCAAACGTCCAAACGTCTGAACGTCGGAACGTGTAAACAACCTGAGGACGCCCCGCTCCCCCATGTTTTTGGAACGATATGATTCCAAAAGGGTTAGAGGGCGGTGGTCTGCAAACGATATGATTTGATTGGACTTAGGAGGCTGTGATTGGCGAGGATAAAAGAACGGGGGAATGGTGGGCAACAGAACGAATCGGCGAGGGTGGCGGCTGACTATCAAAATTCATGTTACCATACCGGTACCGTCCAAGTCAAGATAAATTTTGAAGGGGTGTGGAAGCAGCTCAAAATGAAGGAGATAGCGCGAGACGGTTGGGACGAGTTTCGAGGCAAATGGCAAACAAGAAAATCGGGGAGGCTGCACACGCGGACAACGTTAGGCCTGGGGACCTGGAGACAACGAAAGTTCCAAGAACTGATGAGGAGGGAGAATCTCAATGCCCCTGAACGGATTCATCGTCAGGAGGTCCGCATCGCCAGTGACAATATGTGTTCCCTGGCCGCTGACGGCGAGCTCAAGGATCTTGTTGTCCTTTGGATCGCGGCAAGCGGAGATTTGCACGTTAACGTCAACCCATTCTGTCTCGCGCGTCAGGGCCGCGAGAAAGCTTCGAATGTCTTCCTCACCCACCTACCTGCGGAACTGCTTTCTATTCAGCACTTCATAGAGTTCGGCGAGCGCGGCGAAGGAAAGCAAGACTGCTCCTTTTCGGAGAGCCAGGTCAAGCGCTTGGCGAGGCTTTGATTCGGGCAGGAGCAAGGCACTGACTAAGACGTTTGTATCGAAGACGCAGCGCAACTATGCGCCTTTCAGGAGGGAATCCAGCATCCCTGGGGTAAGCCCGCGAGCCTTTGCCTTACGGCCTACGTCATCAAGCACTTGCTGGAGCGAGGGGAATTCGCCCGCAGCCAGCTCCCGAAGCCAAAGGCTCAGCAGCGCCTGAATCTTCCGCTTTTGCTCCGGAGCTGCGGAGTCGTAGGCCCGCGCCGTTTGCGGGTCGAGGGGAGTCGTAATTGTAGGATTCGCCATGGCGCTAACCATTCTTCATTCTACGACAAAAACTTTCATGTCGCCACTGAGGGCGGCTCGCAGCAATGGGCTCCGACGAAATGAAGAGCAGAAAACACAAATTGGGAAAGGGAGAAGCGAAAAACCCCACTCATGTCCCGTAGGTTCATCCGGGACGCCCCGACCAACACCATCGGGGTAAACACCCTGAGCGCCGTGCATGAATGGGGCATCCGGCCCGGCTAAGGCAAAACAGCAATGGCCCGTGTACGTCAAAAAGTTAAGCTCGAATGCAAGCCTTGGCTTGCTGGAGGAAACTTTCTTTTATAGATCGCCTGATATAGCGCGTCCAATGCATCAATGATCGCCTGCATTGCGCTTCTTACTGCAGTCTGTGTTACTAACGGCACCGTTTTGGCGTGTGTCAGTTTGTTTCGGAGATCTATTGCCGAGCTGAGTTGCCCCCACCACGCTGATGTCTTATCCACCGGCCTGCCAGAGAATTTGGCGTGCAAAAACCCAACGCGATCCTCAAGTCTCGCTATTTTGAGCCCCTGCTGCATCCGAAATTCCCCATCTTCCAATCTCACATCTTTCTCTACCAGTAAGCCTTTTTCGTGGGCCGATAGATTGGTAGCGATCGAAAATTCTTCTCCAATAGAATTGACATGTGCCTCAAATGCACAGAACGAAAGAAGAAGAGCAGCATGCAGGTTTGCTGCCTCGGCCGTCGTCCCGGAAGATTCCTTGGCCTTTTCAAAAAACCGCTTTGCTTCTTCTAAGAGCTGGTTTGCAAAAAGATCAATGTCGGCCACTATTCCTCCAGGGCCTTGGCCTTGGCCTCCAAGACGTCGAGCTGTCCCTGCTTAACGTGATACTGCTTAATAGCTATGTCGATGGCTGACGACGTAATGCCTTTCCCGTCTTCCGACTGCGGAAAAAACAATTCCACAAACCGTCCTCTTTCGCGTGGGTCTGTCCGATAGCCCAATCCGCGATAGTTTTGAGCGTCCGTCTTGTGCCTGCCTTTGGCAAGTGCCCCCGCATTTAGAGGGTCTTTTCCTGTTGGATTTCTTAAATTGAAATGGCGTTTCAGTCGCGTCGGGTTATTACGCAGCATCCCGGCCACATACGCCCATGCAGACATCACTGCGATGTTCAGCGCCTTCTCGGGGTAGTCAGGTTTAGGTTTCGGGTTTGTGTTCTTTTGGAAGGCACTCCTTTGCGCCTTTATAAGCGCTGAGAATTCTTTCCCCGCCAGCAAAAGCTCTGGGTCGCTCCACAGTTTTGAATGTGTCTCCTTAACTTTCTCCCAATCTTCATCGACGCCACCATTGCTACGACACACTGTAGGTGTCGTATCGGTTGAATCAAATTTCTTAGCATCAATTACCATTCCAAAATAATAGTTAGTAATGAATGTTCTCGCTATCTTAACGGAGATCGGGCCGCTCCTTTCGTAGGCATCGGCAAAATCCTGATCGCTGTCCAGCAGCTCGACAGACTGACACCATTGGCGCAACTGCGGGCCTTGAAAAGTTTCTTGCAACCTGTCAACCAGATCTCCAGAGACGGCAATGTTTGTATTCGAAATTAGTTGCACGTCTAGCCGCTGCTGCATGTCCAGACCTGAATACACCTTAATACCGTGGTATTCATCTACCCCGCTCTTAAGGGCTTCACGAATTGCATCAAATCTATGCTGACCGCCGATGATCTTAAGAGGGTGGTCAGCATCGAACTCTTTCGTATACTCCGCAACGATATTGCTGAATGACCGTGTTTGCGCCGCATCCAGCATCATTGTTCGAAACGCAGAGTTGTTTACAACAATCTCGCGGTTGGCCCGATACTCTGATTGCTCTTCAGGATCAAGAGGAACATCAATCGTTCCCAAGGAAACCAATTTGCTTCCTTTGATGTGGCACTCACAGTAGCGCGCGCTCGTCCTGTGGTCTGTTAATTCTAGCAACTGCTCGCGAGTCTCAAGGGGCTGAAATTCTTTCGCAAAATCCTCGATGAACTTGTGCCCATTGCCAAGTTTTTTGGAATTCGACACAGCTTTAGTCCCCCTTTCTTGGCTAAAGACGAATTAGACTGCAAAACTCAGCATGTTTTCAAGTCGGTCAGTGTCAAACGGCCTTCGATTCCCGTTTGTTGGCACCAAAAAATAAAATTGGGACGGTATCAATTTTCTGTCCGCCTTGCTAGGGCAACCGGTCAGTGGGTAGCGGCGATTCCGAGAGTGGTCGCCGGAGCTTCCGCAACGCCGACGTACTTGTCGGCGGCGCCGTAGTAAAAGGAAAAGCGGTTTTTCTTCTGCACCATTTGCACCATGCCCTCAACGAAAACGACATTTGGCACTTGGCCAACCTTTTCCCATTCTTTTTCTGGGGCGAAGATGGGTGCATCGGAGCGGGAGAGGAGTTTGCGAGGATCGGTGCGGTTGAAGACGGCGACTCCGGTGCGGTAAACCAGATAGTCGTCGGCGCCGTTGTAGATGAGCACGATGCCGCGCTCGGTGAGGATTGGCGGAGGGCCGGGCTCGACGACGCGGGAGTCAAACTTTCCTGGGCGGCGCGGAAGAACAGGCGTGGCGGTCGCTTCGGTCCAGTGAATCAGATCGGTGGAGTAAGAGAGGCCCATCTGATCGGTCTTGTCGGCAGCGGTGCCGAGCCAGTACATCCAATACTTGCCGTCGATTTTTTCGGGGACGATGGCGCCGGATTTGGTCCAGCCTTTGTTCCAGTTTCCTTTGTAGGCAGGAAGGATCACGCCCTTGCGCTCCCAGTGGAGCAGGTCGCGGGAAGTGGCGAGGCAAAGCTGCGCGTCCTTTTTGTTGTAGCCGGTGTAGGTGAGGTAGAAGGTGTCGCCGAATTTCTGGAGGCGGGGGTCTTCGACGCCGCCGTCTTTTTCGTAATCCGTTTCGGGTGAGAGCACCGGCTCGGGGCGGCGAATGAAGTGGATGCCGTCAGTGCTTTCGGCGTAGCCAAGGCGCGAGGTGCCTGAAGCGTCCTGGGCGCGGTAGAGCATGACGATCTTGCCGTTGTGGAGGATAGCCGCAGGATTAAATGTGCCGGCAGATTCCCAGGTGGCGCCTTGGGGAGAAAGGATGGGCGTTTCCGATGCGCGCCGCCATGCGCCGAAAGGCTGGTCAGCGGTTTGCGCTGCGAAGGCGAGGGAGGCGGCGACGAGCGAGAGGGCCAGGACGAACCTGGTTTTTCTGGAACGCATATTCCACAACTCCCGGCACAACGGGTAGATGGTCACACATATAGAAATTGGCCGCCAGTGTGCGGCTGCAGAACGAAAAAACAACAAGATTTAACACAGAGGACACGGAGAACACAGAGTTCGCAGAGAAGAGAGCAACGGGTCTAAAGTGTACGGTGCCGTGACATCCTTTACAGTCGTTGCCAGGACATCCTTTACACCTGGGGGTAGAGTTTTCGGCGTGGGAGGCCGAAAACGATGCCGTG
>WNFB01002650.1_pt1 | contig 15603 bp, 14 predicted proteins | sample 5400501 | NCBI WGS metagenome assembly WNFB01 (sample SAMN13153341, study PRJNA577476) | soil metagenome | isolation source: 200 cm saprolite under Douglas fir tree site 2 hole 1 | place: USA:California | collected 2015-04-18
GTATTCGACCAGACGGCCTACCAGCACGTGATCGTCAACGAGCTGGTGCTGGACGCCGACGGCCAGAAGATGTCGAAGACCCGGGGCAACGTGGTGGACCCGTGGGAGATGATCCGCGAGTTCGGCGCCGACACGATCCGGGTCTATCTCCTCGCCTCCAGCCAGGTCTGGCTGCCGAAGCGGTTCGACCGGCGGACAATCCCGGAAGTGGCCGGCGGGTTCTTCAACACGCTCAGGAACACCTATGGGTTCTTCTCGCTGTACGCGGGCGACTGGCGGCCGGAGCGGGCACCGCCCCCGGCGGCACGGACCCAGACGGACCGCTGGCTCCTGAGCCGGCTCGACGCCACGGTCGAGGCGGTGACCCGCCACTGGGGCGGCTACGACGTCACCGCCGGGACGCGCGCCATCATGGACTTCGTGGTGGACGATCTCTCGAACTGGTACGTGCGGCTGTCCCGGGCGCGGTTCTGGGCTCCGGACCGCCAGGCCGACCCGGCCGCGGTGGCGACCCTGCAGGAGGCGCTGAGCACCGTGGCCCGGCTCCTGGCACCGGCGGCCCCGTTCGTAACCGACTGGCTGCACCGAGCGCTGGCCGGAACTTCGGTGCACCTTGCGCGGTTCCCGGTGGCTCAAGGCCGCCGTGACCCAGCGCTCGAGACCGCAATGGACGCGATCCGGCGGCTGGCGTCGCTGGCCCGCGCGGCCCGGGACGACGCGAATCTGCGGGTGCGCCAGCCGCTTCGGCGGATGCGGGTCGCCTTGCCGGCGGCGGTCCGGGGGCCGGCGTTCGACGACCTGCTGGACCTGCTCCGGCTGGAGGTGAACGTGAAGGCCGTCGAGGTGGTGAGCTCGGATACGGACCTGGTGCGGCTCCGCGCCAAGCCTAACTTCCGGGCCCTCGGCAAGCGCTTCGGCAAGCGCACACCGGAGGTCGCGACCGCCGCGGCCCGCCTCACGCAGGAGCAGCTCCGGGCGCTGGAGCTGGGGCAGAGCGTGTCGCTCGAGCTGGAAGGTGAGACGGTCACCTATCTGCCCGAGGACCTGACGGTCGAGCGGGACGTCACCAGCGACTGGATCGTGAAGACCGACGGCCCGTACGTCGTGGCCCTGGATCCGGCGCTCGACGACGCGCTCAAGAGCGAGGGGTTCGCGCGGGAGGTCGTCAACCGGGTGCAGCGCCTGCGGAAAGAGGCGGGCTACGAGTACACCACCCGGATCCACCTCTGGATCGACGGGGAACGGGCTGCGCTCGACGGGCTCCGTCCCCACGTCGCCTTCATCGAGGAGGAAACGCTCGCGCGCTGCCTGGAGCTCGGTGCCCGGGCCGTGGAGCCTGATCTCGAGCAGGAGCTGGAAATCGACGGCTGGAGAGTCGTGCTGGGTTTGCGGCGGTACGAGGACCGGTCGTCCGTCTGACCTCAACCGAACGGATGTACGCATGAACAAGAAGCATTTGTCCCACCTGGAGAAGCGCTTGCTCGAGGAGCGGGCGCGCGTCATGAAGGAGCTGGGCTACTACGACGAGTCGTTCAACGCGTCGCTGCAGTCCTCGGACGGCGACCTCTCGTCCTACTCCTTCCACATGGCTGATCAAGGCACGGACGCCATGGAGCGGGAGAAGCAGTTCCTCTTCGCTTCCCAGGAAGGGCGCTACCTCTGGCACGTCAACGAAGCGCTCCGCCGGCTGTACAACACGCCGGAGAAATTCGGCCACTGCCACACCTGCGGGGCCGAGATCACCTTCGAACGGCTGGATGCGCTGCCGCATGCGCGGCTCTGCATCACGTGCAAGGAAAAGGAAGAGGATGGCAAGCGCCGCTGACCGCCGGATTTTCTGGGCGGCGGCGCTCGTCGTCGTGGGGCTCGACGTGGTCACCAAGCTCATCGCCGAGGCCACCCTCCTGCTCACGCCGGGCATTCCCGTGATCGGCGACTGGTTCCAGCTCCGCCTGGTCTATAACCGCGGCGCCGCCTTCGGCCTGCACGTGGGGCCCTACTCGCGCTGGGTGTTCTTCGGTGTCGCAATCGTCGCGGTGCTGGTGCTCAACCGGATGTCGGTCCAGACCTCGCTGGGCGACCGGTTCCGCCAGCTCGCCCTGGGGCTGGTGGCCGGGGGCGCCGCCGGCAACCTGATCGACCGCATCCGCAGCGGGCGCGGCGTGGTGGACTTCCTCGACGTGGGGGTGGGGTCACTGCGCTGGCCGACCTTCAACGTGGCGGACATCGCCGTGAGCTGCGGCGGCATCGCGCTCGCCATCGCGCTCTGGCGGGAAGACCACCGCCGCGCGCACGCCGAGTCCGCGCCGGCCGCATGACCGCCGGGCGGACGGGCGGCCCGCCGGCCCCTCTGTCCCCGGTCGAGTTCTCCGTCCTCGCCGCTCAAACCGAGCGACTCGACCGTTTCCTCGCCGACCAGCTCCAGCTCTCCCGCACCCAGGCCGCCCGCCTCGTTGGTGACAAAGCCGTCCAGGTGAACCGGACCGTGGCGCGCGCGTCCCGGACGCTCGTCCGCGGCGATCGCCTGGCCATCACCTTCCCGGCCGGCGAGCCGCCGCGGCGGCTCCGGCCCGCGCCAATCCCGCTGGTCGTGCTGTGGGAGGACGAGCACCTCGCGGTGATCGACAAGCCCGCCGGCCTCGTGGTCCATCCCGCTCCCGGGCACTGGGACGACACGCTGGTCAACGCGCTCGTCGCGCGGGGAACGACGCTCGCCGGCGGCGCCGAGGGCCGGCCTGGGATCGTGCACCGGCTCGACCGCGACACCTCGGGGCTCATGATCGTCGCCAAGACCGATCTCGCGCACCGACGGCTCGGCCACATGCTCGCCGCGCGCCGAGTGAAGCGGGCGTACGCGGCTCTCGCCTGGGGACATCTCGACCAGAGCCCCACCGTCATCTCGGCCCCCCTCGCCCGCCATCCCCGCGACCGCAAGCGCATGGCGATCACTCCAGAGGGACGCGCGGCCCGCACGGACGCGTACGTCGTCGCGCGCTTCGGGAGCGTCGACCTCGTGCGGCTCGAGCTGCACACGGGGCGCACGCACCAGATCCGGGCCCATCTCGAGCACGTCGGCCACCCGGTCGTCGGCGATCCGGTGTACGCCGGCGGCGGCAGCCGACGGATATCGGGCGCCGCGCGGCTTCAGGCGGAGGCGCTGGAACGGGCGACGCCCCGCCAGGCGCTGCACGCTGCCTGGCTTGCGTTTCGCCACCCCGTTTCCGACGCGCCCCTGGACTTCCGGTCCGAATGGCCCGCCGACCTCCGGCCGGCGCTCCTCGCCGCGGCCGGGGCGGACCTCGTTGCTCGCCCGGACCCCCTCGCGTATCTTCTTTTCTTCGATAGACATGAGTGAAGCCGACGCGCTGCCAGCCGTGGTCTTCCGGATCGGCGACCTGATCTGCGCCGCTCCGGCGGCTCGCGTCCGCGAGGTGCTGGAGCGGCTGCCCGCGACCCGCATTCCCGGCGTGCCATTTGCCGTAGAAGGGCTGGTCAACGTCCGCGGCGGCCTGTTGACGGTGGCCGACGGTCACGCCCTCCTCGGCCGGCCCATGCCGGCGGGCGACGAAGGCGCCATTCTCGTCCTCGACTTCGCCGGCCGGCGCTTCGGGCTCGTCGTGAGTCAGGTCCTCGACTTCGTGGAGTTCCCGCCCGGGTCGGTCTCGCCCCGCGAGGCCTTGCCCGGCGTAGACCCGGCCCTCGTTCGTGCGGTCGCCGTCCGCGACGATCGTCACTTCATCCTGCTGGACATCGATGCGCTGCTGGCCCCCATGGCCGGCAGCAATCCGGAACCGCTCGGAGGTGGGCAGTGAGTCACACGGTGCTCGTCTGCGATGACGCGATCTTCATGCGCACGATGATCGGCGACATTCTCAATCAGGCCGGCTTCGAGATCGTCGGCGAGGCGGAATCGGGGCTGCAGGCCGTGCAGAAGTACCGCGAGCTCAAGCCCGACCTCGTGACGATGGACATCGTCATGCCCGACATGGGTGGGATCGAGGCCGTGCGCGAGATCTGCAAGCAGGATCCCGACGCGAAGATTCTCATGTGCAGCGCGATGGGCCAGCAGGCACTGGTCGTCGAGGCGATCCAGGCCGGGGCCAAGGATTTCGTGGTGAAGCCCTTCCAGCCTTCCCGGGTCCTCGAAGCGGCTCAGCGCGTCCTGGGCTGACGCCGCCATGGTCGATCCGAAGTACGCCGCGCTGTTCCTGACCGAGAGCAGGGAGCACCTCCGGACCTGCAACCAGCTGCTGCTCGACTGGGAGCGGGACCCGGCGGCGTCGGAGCCGGTCAACGGACTCTTCCGGGCCATCCACAACATCAAGGGGATGGCTGCGACCATGGGCTACACCGGGGTCGCGGAGCTCGCGCACCGGGCGGAGAGCGTGCTCGAGACGATCCGTGCGGGGCAGGCGGCGACGCCCGACCTGATCCAGCTGCTCTTCCGCAGCGTGGACGCTTTGGAGAAGGCGACCGACGGCGCCGCGACCGGCACGGGTGAGCCGGCGGCTGACCTGCTCAAGGCGCTCGACGAGGCGAGTGGCCGCGCCGCGGCGCCGGCAGCCCCGGCGCCGACCCCCGCGGCCAAGCCGGCGGCTCCTGCACGGAAGGGGCCCATCGGGCATCTGGTCGGTGTCACGATTCGCCCCGGCGCCTCCATGCGCGGAGCGCGGGCGCTGCTCGCGCTTCAACGGGCCGAGGCGCTCGGGCGCATCACCGCGCTTCGTCCGCCGGCCACTGCGTTCGAGCGCGACGACTTCGACGGCCGGTTCAGCTTCCATCTCCGTACCGACGCGCCGATGCCCCGGATCGAAGAGGCCATCCGCTTGGCGGGCGAGGTGGCGGCGGTCGCCTTCGACGGCAACGTCGTCATCGAGGCTGAGGGGCCGGTGGCGCCGGCGCGGCAGATCCGGGTCGACCTTCGGCGGCTGGACGCGATGATGAAGCAGGTGGGCGAGCTGGTGGTCGCCCGTAACCGCATACTCGCCCTGGTGCGGGGGGACGGCTCCGAGCTGGCGGAGCTCGCGGGCGCGGTCTCCCGCTTGGTCTCCGGGCTGCAGACCGAGATCGTCGCGGTGCGGATGACCCCGGTGAGCGAGGTCTTCGACCGCTTTCCCCGCCTCGTCCGCGATCTGGCCCGCGATCTTGGCAAGCAGATCCGCTTCGAGGTCGAGGGCGGTGACATCGAGCTGGACCGCGCCATCCTCGACGAGCTGGGCGATCCGCTGCTTCATCTGATCCGGAACGCCGCGGACCACGGGCTGGAGCGGGCGGACGAACGCGAGGCGGGGGGCAAGCCGCCCGAGGGTCGCATCCTGCTGTCCGCAGTGCGGGAGCGGCGCACCGTTGCCATCCGCGTGAGTGACGACGGCCGCGGCATCGACCGCGCGGCGATCCTCGCCAAGGCCAAGCGCGACGGGCTCGCCGAGCCGGGCGTGGAGGTGCTCACCGACGACCTGCTCCTCCGGGTGCTCGCCCGCCCGGGGTTCAGCACCGCCGCCACGGTGAGCGGGGTCTCGGGTCGCGGGGTCGGGGTCGAGGTGGCCTTGGGCCGGGCCCGCGCGCTGGGTGGGAGCCTCGAGGTCCATACCGAGGCGGGGAAGGGCACCACCTTCACGCTGCGGGTGCCGCTCACGCTGGCGATCGTGCGCGCGCTGCTGGCGCAGGCGGGCGCGGAGCGGTATGCGGTGCCGCTCGCTTACGTCGCGGAGACGGTCGAGTTCGACGCCCGCGCGGTGACGGCCTTCCGGAGCCGGGAGGCGCTGGTGGTCCGCGACCGGGTCATTCCGACGGTGCACCTCCGGGATCTGGTGGCGGCGCGCGCGGACCAGGAGCCGGCGCGTCGGCCTACCATCATCCTCGAGGTGGGCGAGCGCCGGACCGCCCTGGTGGTGGACGCGCTCCTGGGGCAGCAGGACATCGTGATCGAGCCGTTCGATGCGCCGCGGGGCATGCCGCCGTACCTCGGCGGCGCCACCATCCTCGCCGACGGCGCGCCGGCGTTGATCCTCGACGCGGCCGCTCTGGTGTAGGGGGAGGGGACGATGGAAGACGTGCGGGATCTCAAGGAGCTGCAGCTCGACGCGCTGAGAGAAGTCGCGAACATCGGCGCGGGGCATGCCGCCACGGCCCTGTCCCAGCTGACCAGCCGGACGATCATGATCGCCGTGCCGGAGGTCAACATCCGGCCGTTGGAGGAGGTCCCGGAGCTCCTCGGCCAGCCCGACGAGGTGATCGCCGCGGTACTGATGCACATGATGGGCGACCTCACCGGCCGGACCCTGGTGCTCTTCCCCGAGCCCTCGGCCAAGGCGCTCTGCGATATCCTGTTCCGCCGCACGCCCGGGACGACCGCCGGCTTCACCCCGATGGAGCAGTCGGGGCTCAAGGAAGCGGGCAACATCCTGGCGAGTGCGTACATGAACGCGCTGAGCGATTTCATGGGGATGATGCTGGTGCCGTCGGTGCCCAGTCTCGTCATCGACCTCAGCGCGGCCATCCTCACGACCGCCTACCTCAACTTCGGGCACGACCGCGACTACGTCTTCTGCGTCGAGACCGCCTTTCGGGTCGAGGGAGCGACGGAGCCGCTGCGCGGCCATTTCCTCCTCCTCCCCGACATGCCCTCGCTCCGGGCGATCTTCGACGCCATCCGCCTGCCCTGACCGATGTCCGCAGCCGTGCTGTCGGAGCGCGAGCGGGATGTGCTCCGGTCTTTCGCCCGGCGCATCGATCCCGGGGACGCCGGTGCTCACAACAATCTCGGGGTGCTGTACTGGCAGAAGGGCCTGGTCGCCGAGGCGATCGAGCAGTTCAGCCAGGCCCTCGAGCTGGATCCGCGGATGGAGGTCGCCCGCGCCAACCTCGACATTGCCTATCGCGCGAGCGGGCATTACGACCGGGTGGTGGCCGAGCTGCAGGAAAAGCTCCGCCGCGCGCCGGGTGACCGCGACGCCCGCTGGGAGCTGGGGCGGGCCTACGCCGCGCTCGGGCATCACGTCGAGGCGGCCAGCGAGTTCGAGACCCTCCTTGCCTGGCACCCGAACGACCCGGGCGCGCTGATCCAGCTCGGGCTCGCGGAACGGGCCCGCGGCCGGCTGGAGGTGGCCGCCGAATGGTTCGCGCTCGCCTGCGAGCGCGATCCCCAGAGCTCGGTGGCGCTCTTCCACCTCGGCGAGACGCTGTACAACCGCGGGCTCAACGACCAGTCCCTCCTCGCGCTCCAGGCCGCGGTGGAGCGCAATCCCGACAACGCCGAGGCGCACTACCTCCTCGCCTTCCTGTACGGCGACATGGGCCGCCAGGACGAGGCGCGCGCCGCCACGAAGCGCGCGATCGCGCTCAACCCCGCGCTCGCTCGGGCGCAGGCGAACCTCGCCCTGGACCGCGTCGGCGCGCGCGACGAGCGGGACCGCGCGGCCGCCCGGGATGCGATGCGACCGCGGGTGGTCGAGGGCGGCGCGCTCGCCCACTTCAACCTGGGCCTCGCGTTCCGTCAGCGGGGCTACTTCGCGGAAGCCCTGCGCGAGTATCGGATGGGACTCGATGCGGGGGAGGAGCGGCGGCTCAACCTGCAGGCGATGGCCGAAGTACATCTGCTCCGCCGCGATCTTCCCGCGGCGCTCGAGCTCTACGACTCCCTGGTGCGGGACTACGCCGATTCGCCCAAGCTCTGGAACGAGCGGGGCGTGGCGCTGCACCAGTCGGGCTGGCGCGATGCCGCGGCGGAATCGTATCAGCGGGCTGTGACGCTGGACCCCGACTATGGCCTCGCCTGGAACAACCTGGGCGTGCTGCGCGCGCACCAGGGCAACGTGGACGGGGCAGCGGCGGCGTTCGAGCGGGCTCTGGCCGCCGCGAGCGGTCCGCCCGCGGCCCGGCTCAATCTGGGCCTGCTTCATCTTCAGCGGCGCCGGCTCGAGCCAGCCCTGGAGGCGTACCAAGCGGCGCTGGCCCAGACACCGCAGAGCGCGGCCGGATGGAACGGCGTCGGGCTCGTGCTCATGGAGCTCAAGCGCTGGGGCGAGGCCCGCACCGCGCTGAGCCGCGCGGTGGAGGCCGACTCCGGCTTCGCCGCCGCGCAGTACAACCTCAGCTTCTCGCTCAGTCAGCTGGGCGATTTCGACGGCGCGCTCCGCGCGACCAAGCGGGCGCTCGAGCTGGACCCGTTCTACGTACCGCAGAAGTATGCGCTCACGATCGATCTCCAGTTCGAGGACTCGACGATTGCCGTGCCGCCGGAGCTCGCCGCGGACGTGGCCGGCGGCGATCTCGGGACCGAGTTCGCTTTCGATGCTTCCACACTGGACCGCCTGTTCCGGGAGCTGGCCCCGGTGCCGGAGCCGCCCGCGGCGAAGACCGCCGATCCGCTCGCCCTGGCCCGCGATTACATCAGCAAGGGACTGCTGGAGCGCGCGGCGGCCGAGCTGAGCCGGGCACGGGGGCGCGGAGCGGCGCCGGGCGCCGCCACGGCGCTGCTCGGCGATCTCTTCGCCCGGCGCGGCCTCCACGGCGAGGCGCTGGAGCGGTACCGGGAGGCCCGCGCGCTCGACCCCGAGAACATCGACGCGGCGGCGGGAGAGATTCGCGCGCTCCTCGCCCTCGGCCGGACGCCGGAGTCCGCACCGCTGGCCGAGGCGCTGGCGGGCCGCGCGGCCGACGTCGTCGAGGCCCATGTCCTCCGCGCCCGGGTCCGCCTGGAGGTGGGCGACGCCGTGGGCGCGCTCGACGCCGCCCGTGCGGCCCAGGGGCTTGCGCCCGGACGGGCCGATCTCCTGCACCTGCAGGCCCGCATCGCCGTGCGGCTGGGCGACCGGAACGCCGCCCACGAGGCATATCGTGAGGCCCTCCGGCTCGACGGGTCGATGGTGCAGGTCTGGTACGAGCTGGGGCAGCTCGAGGAGGAACGGGGCCGGCTGGAGGGGGCGCGCTCGGCCTACGAGCGGGCGCTCGAAGTCCTGCCCACGTTCACCACGGCAGCGCTGGCGCTGGCCGTCCTGGTTCAGAAGACCGAGTCGGCCGGCGCCGCGGTCAACCTGCTGGTCCAGGTGCTGGAGACCGATCCGTACGAGCTGGAGGCTCTGGCGCTGCTGGGCCGGGTGCTGCTGGACGACGGCCGGACGCCGGAGGCACTCGAGGCGCTGGAGCGGGTGCTGCGGTTCGATCCGGAGCACCGGCCGGCGCTGTTCCATCGAGGGGTCGCCCGCGCCCGGGAGCGCCGCTTCGGCGACGCGGTCGCCGACTGGGAGCGGGTCATCCAGCTCGATCCGGCCAGCGCGCTCGCGACGGAGGCGCGGGGCCGGGCGCGCTCTGCCCGCGATCTGCAGCACATCTTTGCCACCGCGGTGGGCTAGCCATGGCGATCGAGGGACCGCTCAAGGAGCTCAACATCCACGACGTCTTCCAGCTGCTGGACCTGGGCCGGAAGACCGGGGTGCTGCGCGTTACCTCCGAGCTCCGGCAGAACGCCGGCGTGGTCCACTTCGACCGCGGCGCCGTGATCGCCGCCCACATCACCAGCAACCCGCACGTGCTGGGCGAGCTGCTGCTCCGCTCCGGCAAGCTCCGCGAGGAGGACCTCGCGCGGGCCCGCGCACTCCAGGCCGCCGGCGATCGCCGCCGCCTCGGGGAGATCCTGGTGGCGATCGACGCCGTGACCCAGCGCGAGCTCGACCGCTGCGTGCGCGCGCAGGTCGAGGAAGTGGTCTTCGAGCTGATGAGCTGGTCGGAGGGCTACTTTTCGTTCGTCGAGGCGGCGATCGATCGCTCGGGCATCGAGGCACCGGTCGCCATTCCCACCGAGGCGCTGCTCATGGAAGCCGCGCGCCGGATCGACGAGTGGGCCCGGATCGAGACCAAAGTCCCCCACCTCGGCATGGTCCCGCGGTTGCGGGCGCCGGAAGACGAGGCCGCGCCGCTCGACTTGGTGCCGTTCGAATGGGAAGTGCTCGCCGCCGTGGACGGAGTGCGCGACGTGCGCACGATCGCCGCGGCGCTGGGCCGGTCCGACTTCGACGTCGCCCGCACCATCTACGGTCTCACCAGCGCGGGAGTCGTCGTGCTCGAGGCGCCGGCTGTGGCGCCCGCCGGACCCGCCGTGCCGGCCGACGGCCCCCCCGCCGCGGCGCGGGTCGAGGAGCACCTCGCACGCGGCGAGCTCGAGGCGGCCCGCCTCGCGGCGGTGGATCTCGTGGCGGCCGATCCCGAGCGGGCGGACGGCCACGTGGCGCTCGGCCGTACCCTCCTTCGGCTCGCGCGCTACGAAGAGGCCGAGGACGCGCTGATCCAGGCGCTCCATCGCGACCCGGCTGCTCCCGCGCCGCGCCGGCTGCTCGCGATGGCGCAGGCGGGCCAGGGGCGCTTTGCCGACGCCATCGAGAGCTGGGACCGCTGGACCCGGGCCGACGGGCGCCAGCCCGACGAGGACGCCCACGCCCCGGCGGTGGCCCGGCTCCGCGAAGCCGCCGCCGCTCTCGCCGATGCGCTGAGAGGCCGCCATGTCTGACGACATCCGCGGCATGACCGCGGAGCTCGCCGCCGATCCGGACAGCCTGGTGTTCCTCGACCTGGGTGAGGCACTGCGTCGGCGGGGCCAGTTGGACGCGGCGTTCAAGGTGGCGCGCACCGGGTTGCACCGCTATTCGGAGCTGGCCCGGGCCCACGATCTCTCCGCGCGCATTCTCTGCGACCGGGGCGAGCGCGACCGTGCGTTCGAGGCATGGGTGACGGCGCTCGGGCTGGACCCCGGCCTCGTCTCCGCGCACAAGGGACTCGGCTTCCTCTACTACCAGGCGGGCGACCTGGCCTCGGCCGAGAAGCACCTGGCCTTCGCCGGGCAGGCCGACCCCGATGACACCGGCACCGCGGCTGCGCTTGAGCGGGTCCGCGCCGGCCGTCCTGCAGCCCCGGCGGCAGCGCCCGCGACGCGCGAGGCCCCCGCCGCGGCGTCCGTCGAGCCCGCCGCTCCTGCGCCTGCGGAAGCGGGGGTGGAAGAGCGCGAGGCGGAGACGCTGGGGGCGGCGTCGGGGCTCACGTTCTCCTTCGAGGAGTCCAGCCCATCGCCGGTGCAGGAGGCGGTCTTCGCGGGCCTGGACGGAGGGACCGACGGCCTGCTGCTGGTGGACGCCGCTGGGCTCCGTCTGGGCGGTGGCTTACGGAACCCGGACGGTGCCGACGTGGCCGACTCGGTCGCCGCTCTCCTCGCCGGCGTCTCGAGGGAGGCGGCCCGCACTGCGCGCCTGCTTGAGCTCGGCGAATGGCGGGGTCTCGCCGTCGAGTGCGGTGATGGGAATCTGTTCCTCTCCGCGCCGACCGAATCGACCCTGCTGCTCACGGTGCGCGGTCTGGACATCCCGATGGGACGCGTCGCGCGGTTCGCGGAACGGGCCTCCCTGGCGGCCCGCGCCTGGCTGGAGCGGAGCGAGTGAGCGCCGCGGCCGAGCTGCTCGACCGGCTGTCGACGGTCCGCGGGATTCGCGGGTCGGTGCTGGTGTCGGCCGGTGACGGGCTCATCGTGGCCGAATCGCTGATGACCGGTGTGGACGGCCGGGCGGTGGCGGCCTTGGCTGCGAGCCTGGTCAGCCGCCTGCGCCGAGCCACCGAGAGCGCCGGCCGTCGGGAGCCGGTCTTCCTGCAGCTGCACGCGGCGGGTGGGACCGTGCTCGCCGCGCCCTGCGGGACCGAGCTGGTTCTCGTGGCCGTCGCGGGCCCGGACGCGAACGTCGGGCTCGCCCGGCTCGAGATGCTCGACGTCTCCGGGAGGCTGGCCTAGATGCGCGCGGTCGAGCCGTGGGTTAAGGCGCCGCTCGAGCGCTTCCTGGCCGAGTCGTCCGCGCGGCTGACGCTGCTCATGACGTCGTCGGGGCAGGTCGTGGCGCAGCACGGCTTCACCCGCTCGGTGGACGTGATGACCGCGGCCGCGCTCGGCGCGGCGATCGTGGCATCCACCCAGGAGATCGCCCGACTGGTGGGCGAGCCGCGGTTCCTCTCGCTCGTGCATCAAGGCGTGACCCAGCACGTGTTCCTGTCGGGTTTCGAGACCCCGCGCGGGCGCTGGATCGGGCTGGTCGTGTTCGACGGGGAGAGCACTGTGGGTCTGGTGCAGCTCTTCTTCGACCGCCTGGTGGCCGAGCTGGTGGCGGCCGCGCCTCGGGAGGCGCCGGCGCAGCGGGTGCTGCCGGAGAACTTCGAGCGGGAGCTCAATGCGAGCCTCCGCGCCCTCTTCGGGCGATGAGCCGATGTCGCTCGTGAACTTCGCCGCGCGTGAGATCACCTGCAAGATCGTCTACTACGGGCCCGGCCGGTCCGGCAAGACGACGAACCTGCAGTACATCTTCGGCCGGGTGCCGGAGAGTCGCCGGGGGCGCATGGTTTCCCTCGCCACCCACACCGACCGCACTCTGTTCTTCGACTTTCTCCCGTTGGACCTGGGGAGCATCTCGGGCTTCGCTACCAAGTTCCAGCTCTATACCGTCCCGGGGCAGAGCTACTACGCCTCCACCCGCCGCCTGGTGCTCCAAGGCGCGGACGGCGTGGTCTTCGTGGCGGACAGTCAGGCCCGCCGGCTCGACGACAACGTCGAAAGCCTCCAGGACATGCAGACGAATCTGCTGGAGCAGGGGGTGGACGTCCGGCAGCTGCCGATCGCATTCCAGTACAACAAGCAGGATCTCCCGGGCGATCTGATCCTCACCCCGGCGGAGCTGGACGAGGCGCTCAATTTTCGCGCAGTGCAGAGCTTCGGCGCCGATGCGCTGCACGGGGGCGGCGTGTTCGAGACGCTGAAGGCCATCTCCGAATCGGTGCTGCGCCGGCTCGCCGCCGGAGGACAGGTCGCGTGAGCCCGCCGCTCAATCCCTACTTCCGCTTCGACACCATGGTGGTGGGCGCTGCCAACCGGCTGGCGGTCACGGCCGCGCGGGCGGTGGCCGAAACGCCGGGCGCGGTGTACAACCCGCTGTTCATCTACGCCAAGCCCGGGCTCGGCAAGACCCATCTGTTGATGGCCATGGGGCACGGCGCCAAGGCGATCGATCCCGCGCTCAGCGTCGAGTATCTGACGCTGGATCATTTCATTGAGGCGTTCCACGCGGCCATCGCGTCGGGGCAGGGGGAGGCCTATCGCAAGCGGTTCGCCGACGTCAGTCTGCTCCTCGTCGACGACGTGCAGTTCCTCACCGGGCAGCGGGAGGCGCAGGCGGAGCTGCTGCGGATCGTGGACGCGATGCAGACGGCCAGCCGTCAGATCGTGCTCACCAGTGACCGGCCGCCGTCCGAGATCGAGGCGCTGGACGAGCGGCTCATCCGGCGGTTCGCCGGCGGCCTGGTCATCGACATCTCGCCGCCCGACTACGAGACCAAGGTCGCGATTCTCCGGCGGAAGGCGGAGGAGCGCCGGGTGACCTTCGGGCCCGGCGTCCTCGAGGCGGTGGCGAAACTCGGCCTCGACAACGTGCGCGAGCTGGTAGGTGCGCTCAACCGACTCATCGCGCACCAGGCCGCCGGCGACGACGTCCCGGCCGAGCGGGTCGAGGCGCTGCTCGGCGGAGGCGTGCCCGCATCCGCCGCGGCGCCGGCAGCGGCGGTCGAGCCGCCGCCGGATGAGTTCGGCGACTTCCTCTCGGACATCTCGGCCACTTTGCACCAGCAGATCGAGGCGTGGCGCGGCAAAGTCGCGGCGGCGGTCCTCCGCTGGGAAGGCGAGGGATACCGCACGGCCCGGCTCGAGGCGCTGCTCGACGGCGAGCTGGCGCGCGATCCGGAAGAGGCGCTGCGCGAGTTCGAGGCGGACGTACGGAAGCTCGACGCGCTCCGCGCCGAGGCCGAGCAGGCGGCACCCGACCTCGCGGGCTCGCCGGTCTTCCGCGACCCGGGCGACGTTCCCGCGGCCGCGGAGCTGCTGGAGCAGGCCAAGGACGGCGCTCATCCGCCGCCGGCGCCCTCGCCGGTCTGGCGCCTGGACGCCGTAGTGGAGGCCGCCGGCAACCGGGTCGCGGTGCAGGCCGCGCTCGCGGCGGTGGCGGAGCCGGGCGAGAAGTACAACCCGCTGGTGCTGGTCGGGGGGACCGGGGTCGGCAAGACGCACCTGCTCCATGGGATCGGCACCGCGCTCGCCGCCCGCGGGCTGCGCGTGGCCTGCCTCGGCGCCGAGGAGTTCACCGGCGAGCTGATCGAGGCGATCGACCGGGACGCCGTGGCCCAGTGGCGCAAGCGCTATCGCCGGGCCGACGCCTTCCTGCTCGACGACGTGCACCTGGTCGCCGAGAAGAGTCGCTCGCAGGACGAGCTGTTCCTGCTCTTCAATCACTTTCTGGAGGGCGGCCGCCAGATGGTGTTCAGCTCGGCGGTGGCGCTGTCCCAGCTCGCCGGCGTCGAGTCGCGCCTGCTGACACGGCTCGAAGGCGGGCTCGTCGCCGAGCTGCCCGCGCCCGAGCGGGAGATCCGGCAGAAGGTGGCCGATCGCCTTCTGTGCGAGAAGGTGCCCGAGGTAGACCCCGAGGTCGCCGCCTATCTCGCGGGGCGCCCCGCGGAATCGGTCCGCGGCGTGCAGGGGCTGGTGCAGCGAGTGCTGAGTGCGGCGGAGGCCCAACAGGCCAAGCTCACGGCGGGCTTCGCGCGCTCGGTGCTGGAGGGCGCACCGGCCCGCCCGCCCCGACGCACCGCCGCACCGCGGGGGTCGGGACTCGTCGCCCCCGGAACGGGCGCCGCGCGCAGCCGCGAGAAGATGGTTTGGGATTGGCCCGACATCGGTGACCGGCTGATCGAGGAGTGGCGCTGATGGCGATCAAGGGCAGTCTCAAGGAGGCGAGTCTCCCGGACGTGATCCAGCTGCTCTTCCTGGGACGGCGGACCGGATGTCTCGCACTCGCCGACCGGCAGAACTTCGGCACGATCTACTTCGACGAAGGGCAGATCGTGTTCGCGGCCATCGTCAACCGGCGCGACCGGTTGGGCGACATCCTGGTCCGGAGCAAGCGGATCGCGCCGGAGCAGCTCCAGGCGGCGGTGGATGGCCAGGATGCGGCCCGGGAGCGGAAGCTCGGCGAGATCCTGGTCGAGCAGGGGGCCCTGTCCCGCGAGGAGCTGCAAGACTACATCCGCCTCCAGATCGAGGAGGCGGTGTACTACCTGTTCACCTGGTCCCAGGGGACGTTCAACTTCGAGGCCGGCGTCCGGCCCGAGCGCGAAGATTTCCTGGTGCACATCAACCCCGAGTATCTCCTGCTCGAGGGCGCGCGGCGGGTGGACGAGTGGAGCCTCATCCAGAAGAAGATCCCGACCTTCGATCTGATCTTCGCGGTGGATCCCGCCCACGTCGGGCAATCCGACGTGACCCTGTCCGCGCCGCAGCGCGGCCTGTTGCCTCTCCTCGACGGCACCCGCGACGTCCAGCAGGTGGTCGAGGAGTCGGGCCTGGTCGAGTTCGAGGTGGGGCAGGCCCTCTACGGGCTGATCCAGGCCGGGTTCGCGCACCGGGTCGGGACCTCGGCGGCGGCACCTGTCACCCGGGTGAACGACAGCCGCGTCGAGGAGCACCGGAACCTCGGCATCGCCTTCTACAAGTCGGGGATGCTCGACGAGGCCCTGCGTGAATTTCGCCGCGTG
>WNFB01002652.1_pt1 | contig 15602 bp, 17 predicted proteins | sample 5400501 | NCBI WGS metagenome assembly WNFB01 (sample SAMN13153341, study PRJNA577476) | soil metagenome | isolation source: 200 cm saprolite under Douglas fir tree site 2 hole 1 | place: USA:California | collected 2015-04-18
GCGAGGGATTCCAATTCGCGTCGTTCCTCCCTATTCAACGTCAGCGGGGCTTTGGGGCGTCCTGTGCGCATGCTCCCTCCTTATATAGAGTAAGACGCATGGGCACGTTATTTGCTTCAGTTATTTCTGTTACAAGATACTAGTACTTCTTTCTCAAAATATTTTTGTTACTTGTGGCTTCCTCAGGTTTGTGCAAATCTGCGAGCGTCCTCGCACTGTGTTGAGAGGGAGAGACCCGGATTTCTACTCCCGTAGGGATCTGGATGCTCTGCTAGCTGTCGGTCGAAACAGGAATCACGAATAACAGCAGGTGCGTGGTCTCCACGACCAGGATCTTGGCGCTGGGATTCGTGCACGTAAGTCAAAATCAAATGGAGGAAATTTCGCATGACGTTCAAACAGTTCATTAGCGAGTTCCATCGTGAAGAATCGGGGCAGGATACGCTGGAGTACGCGCTGGTTCTGGCTGCCGTCTTGGCGGCAGTTATAACCGCTTCGGCCAACTTGGCAACTACGATTGCCAACGGAATCACTGCGATCAATACAAAAATTCAAGCTACGATTGCACTTGCACCATAAAGCTTGAGGGCGCCGGGTAGCGCATCCCCGTGCGGCACGGCGCCACTTTTTTATTTGTGAAATTATGAATTCGACTCAATTCATCCCCGCGCTGGCGGTGGCAGTGGCAGCTTGCGCCGCGGTCAGTGATGTTAAGGAACGGCGGATTCCGAATCTGCTGACCTATCCCGCCCTGGTTGCCGGCCTGCTGTTGCAGGGCGCGCTCCACGGCTGGAAAGGGTTGCTGCTCGGTGCGGGCGGCGGTCTTCTCTTCGGCGGGGTGTTCTTGCTGTTCTACCTGGTCCGGGCCATGGGAGCAGGGGACGTGAAGCTGGCCGCCGCCATCGGCAGTATCGTGGGGCCTTCGGCCACGTTGCAGGTGATGTACGCGACCGCTCTAGCCGGAGGCGCGCTGGCCATTTTCTTCATGGTGCTGTCGGGCCGAATTGTTGAGACGCTGCGGAACACGTTGTGGGTGGCAGGATTTCACGTCCAGCACGGATTACAGACACACCCCGTGGTGAACCTGGATAACCCCACGGTGGTGCGCATGCCGTACGGGCTTGCATTTGCCGCCGGCACATTGTACTGGGCTGTTTCTTTGCAGTCGTGGAGATGATACATGGGTACTCGAAAACTTGGATTCGCTCTGTTGGCCGCCCTGGCGATTTCCCTCGGCGTTACGTCTATTTTCTATGTGCGCATTACACGCACGCAGGCCAGCGCCCGCCCGAAGACGAAGCGCATCGTCGCGGCCGCGGTTGCGTTGCAGTCAGGCACTCCCATTACTGCTGAAAACCTAACCGAGATCAGCTGGCCCGAGAATGTGCCGCTGGACGGGCTGATCGAGAAAAAGGAAGACGTCACGGGTCACGTCCTGATGTACGCCATGGCGGCGAACGAACCGTTGCTGCGACGCGACCTGGCGTCACCCACCAGTTTCGGTCTTGCGGCCAAGATTCCGGACGGCATGCGCGCGACCGCGGTCAAGACCAATGAGGTCATGAACATCGCCGGATTTATTTTCCCCGGCTCTCGCGTGGATGTGCTCGTCACGCTGCGTGGCGAAAACAATAGTGCGAGTACGATCACGCGGACCGTGCTGCAGAACGTCCAGGTGCTGTCAACAGGAACGAAGACGGACCCCGATCCGAACGGCAAGCCCGAGAACGTAACTGTAGTCACGCTGCTGGTCACCCCCGAGGAATCAGAAAAGTTAGCGCTGGCGCAGAACCAAGGCACCGTCCAGTTCGTTCTGCGCAACGGCGGGGATTCGGTGAATCCGGAAACTCCTGCGGTTGATATGGCCGGATTGACGGGAATGCCAAAGCAGCCGCTACCACAGCCAGAGATGACACACCCAAAGCGAGTCGCCGCCGTGGTGAAACCGCCGGACGCGTACATCGTCGAGACTGTGACGAACGGCAAAATAACAGTCTCCAAATTTCCCGTGAGTCCACAGTAGGGCCAAGGAGGCAATTCTGCAAGTCCACGCATCAATACGTCGTCTGCTAGCGCAGTGTACCCTGGCTGCCTTAGGCCTTTGCGGGCCTGCGATGGCCCAAGTCCCTGCCAACCCCGCAGCGCAGCAGCCAGTACCTGCCGAGAACGCCGGCGGAAACCAGGTCGTACACATTCTCGTAGGCCACTCCGTGGTGATCCATACCGAACCCCGCCTCACGCGTGTGTTGGTCGGCAACCCCGCCGTCGTGACCACCGCCACGACGGCGCCTAACGAAGTGGTGGTGACGGCAACAGCGGCCGGCAGCAGCAGCGTTGTGCTATGGCAGGAGAACAATCAATCGCGAATCATCGAAGTGTTCGCGGATGTGGATGTGTCCTTGTTGCGGGAAGCGATCGCGCGCGGCTTTCCTGGCGAGGCCATCCAGGCAGAAGCGGAAGAGGGCCGGGTTGTTCTGACCGGGACGGCATCGTCTGCCGCTGTAGCGGACCAGATCGGAAAAATGGGAGCGCCATTCTCCAAGGACATTGTGAACTCCATCCGGCTTGCACTGCCGCAGCGGCAAAAGCAGGTGCTGCTGAAGGTCCGTTTTGCCCAAGTGGATCGAACTAAGCTGACCGCCTTTGGCTTCAACCTGCTCAGCACGGGAGCAGCAAACACCGTTGGCACGACTACGACGCAGCAGTTCGGGACCCTTGGTCTCGGCGACCAGGGCAAACTGACGGGTAAGATTGGAGCGCGCGCGACCGGCTTCACCACCACGGAAACGATTTCTGATCTGCTGAACATCTTTGTTTTCCGGCCAGACCTTAACCTGGGCGCGACCATTCGTGACTTGCAGCAGAGAAACGTGCTGCAGATCCTGGCCGAACCGAATCTGTTGGCTGCCAGTGGCGAGCCGGCGAGCTTCCTGGCTGGCGGAGAATTGCCCTACCCGGTTGTCTCAGGTGTAGCAGGTGCGACCACGGTGACGGTCATGTTCAAGCCCTTCGGCGTCAAACTGGAATTTACTGGAACCATCGAGAGCGACAACACCATCCGGTTGAAGGTGTTCCCGGAAGTGAGCTCGCTTGATTTCACGAACTCGGTAACCATCAGCGGATTTGTCTTGCCGGCCATTGCAACGCGCCATGCCCAGACCGTCGTGGAGTTGAGAGACGGCCAAAGCTTTGGCATCGCCGGATTGCTCGATCAGAGAACGACGGCACAATTTTCCAAGGTTCCGGGTATCGGTGATCTGCCTATCTTGGGACAGCTATTTCGGTCTAGGTCGGTGAACAAGACGAACTCCGAACTGGTCGTGATCGTCACGCCAACCATCGTGGACCCGGCGGCGGCGCCAACCGCTGCGCCCGAGTTGCCCAAGATGCCGATCGCGCCGTTGGAGCAGAAGCAATTTGACACGCAAACCCCGCATGGGTATGGGAGCAAGTGAACATGGCCACGCTTGAATCGTCAGCCAGAGTCGCGGTAATGGCGGTCTGCCTTGATCCGGCATCGTACCAGGCACTGTCGCATTTCATGGCGGGCGTGCCCGGAGCGGTCATCATAGGAAATCTGGATCATTATGCCGGTGTGGAGCGAGAGGTGGGCCGCGCGCTGCACCTCCCACACATTGGCATTTGCTTTATTGACTACGACCAGGATACCGAGGAAGCGCTCTGGATCACGGAGCGATTGCGCTCCGAATATCCAGATCTGCACACTTTTGCTGTGTCGTCTTATTCCGAACCTGAAGGGATCATCGCAGCCATGCGGGCAGGTTGCGTTGAATATCTGTCGAAGCCAATGCAGCATGAGCGCGTGCTGGACGGATTGGCACGAGTGGAAGCGAAGCAGAAGAAAAAAGCCCGGTCGAGAGTCCGCGGAAAGGTTATCACGCTCGTCGGTACAAAAGGAGGCACTGGCGTCACCTCGCTGGCTTTGCACTTAGCGTTGGAACTTGCTCATGAAGGAAAGCGAAAATGCGTACTGGTTGACCAACATCCCGCCCTGGGCGATGCGTCGTTGTATCTCGGTACGGGTCGCCACCAGTACAGTTTTTACGAGCTTGCCAACAACAGCGATCGCCTGGACGAAGAGCTGCTGCAAGGTTTTCTCCTGCATCACAATTCCGGACTTCATCTCCTCGATTCGCCCGAGATGGTGGATGCGATTCATGGTGCGCCACCGTCTGCGGTGGAACATACGCTCGCGTTTCTCGCCGACACCTATCAGTTCGTGGTCGTCGATTGCCCGCCCGGGCTGACCGATGTGACGCTGGAGAGCATTGCACAGTCGGAACAGGTTGCGATCGTAATGACCGCCGAATTACCGTCGGTGCGCAACTCCGTCCGCTACATCGAGCACCTGTCGAAGCTGGGATATACCTCGAGCAGCATACATGTCGTGCTCAACCGTTATTCCAAGAGGGGACCGCTGAGTGACGATAACATTGAAAAGGCCCTCGGGCGGGAGATTTCGCTGCGGGTGCCAAACAGCTACAACGAAGTAATTCAGGCGATCAATACCGGAGCGCCGATTTCCTCTGGAAACAAGTCGGATTTCGGCGCAGCCATCCAGAAGTGGGCGCACGAATTAGCCAGCAATGGCACCGGAAACGACAAAATCCAGGCCATGGCCGCGGCCAAGCCTCGGGGTGATATGAAAGCGCTGTTTGGCGGTATGAGGGCGCTGTTTGGTAGGTAGTTTCGCGGGGGAGGATTAAGACCATGGGATTCGGATTTACAACCACACCAGGTCCTCAGCCGCGACAGGGTACCAATGCACCTTTGTACAAGTCATACCAGGAGCTGAAGACAGGCCTCCATCGTGAGTTGTTGAACAAGATTGACCTGGAAAGACTCACAACGCTGCAGGACGTCCGCGCGCGAACCCAGGTGCAGACCGTAATCTATGAGCTGATTGGTGCGGCGAATGTCCCGCTCAGTGGCGCGGAAAGGGACCGAATCTGCCGCGAGGTGTTGCACGAAGTCTTCGGCCTGGGGCCCCTCGAACCGCTCCTGCAAGATGCATCCATCACAGACATTCTGGTCAACACCCACCGGCAGGTTTACATCGAGCGGGGCGGCATGCTCGAACTTACCAACGTTGTTTTTAAGGATGCTGCGCACCTGCGTCATATCATTGACAAGATCGTGTCGAACGTGGGGCGGCGCGTGGATGAATCGTCGCCGATGTGCGATGCGCGCCTGGACGACGGCTCGCGCGTAAACGTTGTGATTCCGCCCCTCGCGATTGACGGTCCCATCATGTCGATTCGCCGCTTCGGCCGCACTCCGATCGGGGTTGAGCAACTGCTCGCCAAGCGCGCAATCACGTCTCCGATGCTGGAACTGCTGAAGAGCGCGGTCAAGGCGCGCCTCAATATCGTTGTCTCGGGCGGCACGGGCGCTGGGAAAACTACCTTGCTGAATGCGCTATCGAGCTTTGTCTCCGAGCGGGAACGAATCGTTACGATCGAAGACTCGGCCGAATTGCAACTGCAGCAGCCGCACGTCGTCCGAATGGAGTGCCGACCTCCGAACGTCGAGGGCAAAGGGGCAGTTCGTCAGCGCGAGTTGGTGATCAACTCTCTTCGTATGCGCCCGGATCGCATCGTACTGGGTGAGGTACGCGGCGGCGAGGCCTTGGACATGTTGCAGGCCATGAACACCGGCCACGACGGCTCGCTGACTACCATTCACGCCAACAATCCGCGCGACGCGATCGCGCGGCTTGAGACCATGTCTTTGATGGCCGAGATTAATCTGCCCGATAAGGCCATTCGACAGCAAATCGCATCGGCGGTGTCAATCATTGTGCAGGTGGCCCGGCTGAGCGATGGTACCCGCCGAGTAACACAAATTTCCGAGGTCACCGGGGTCGCGGATGACATGGTGACCCTGCAAGACATTTTCGTCTTCGACCGGCTCGGCATCGGAGCGAACAATCGCGTGCTCGGCCGCTTTCGCGCGACTGGTCTGCGGCCAACGTTTTCTGAGCGATTGAAGGCGTCGGGGATCCAGCTTCCGCCTAACATATTCGAGCACGTCTGCGAGGTTTAGCCGTGACGCTTATCAGTATCTTTCTCATTATTTTGATTATTACCTTCGCCGTGGTCGCGTTCTTTACTGAGCCTTCGAAGACAGACAAACTGATTCACTCGCGGCTGGTCTCACTTGACCGAAAGAGAGTTTCATCTGGAGACGACGAGCCGGGCATTGTGAGAGAGGTCGCGTTCAGCACGATTCCGGCCTTCGACAAATTCCTGAGAAGCAACCGTTTTGCGATCGGGCTGCAATTGCTGATCGAACAGTGCGACGTGCAATGGACGGTGGGGCGGGTAGTGTTCAGCACGCTGCTGATTATTTGCCTGGGTGCTTCGCTCGGCAATTGGTGGATTGGGCCGGGGCTGCTGGGCTGGGCCCCCGGTTTGGCGCTGGGCGCCGCTCCCTATCTTTTTCTTCTACAGAAACGCAAGCTGCGGCTCCGCCGCTTCTCCGAGCTGCTTCCTGAAGCGATAGATCTAATGTCGCGCGGCATGCGGGCGGGCCAGGCACTGCCGGCCACCGTGGAGACTGTCGCTCAGGAATCCGACGATCCATTGCGTTCCGAGTTTCGCCGCGCCGCCGATGAGCAAAGTTTCGGGCTGCCGTTTCGCGAGTCGATGGTTAACCTTAGCCGTCGCGTGCCGCTGGCCGATCTTCAGTTCCTGGTCACAGCGATCCTTGTCCAAAAGGAGACCGGCGGTAACCTCGCTCAGATTCTTGACAAGACTTCGCATGTGATTCGTGAGCGCGTGCGCGTCTCGGGTCAGATGCGGATTCGGACCGCGCAGGGGCGGCTGACGGGCTGGATTCTCTGTGGGCTGCCATTCGCGATGTTCATTGCCATGAACTTTGTCCATCCAGGGTACGGGAGGGTGCTGTTCGAGGATCCGCTGGGGCAAAAGATGGTGGCTTATGCTGCGGTCCTGATGGTGATTGGCGTGTTGGTAATTCGAAGGATTGTCGACGTCAAATTCTAGGAACGGGTGATGATGCTACTATTTCTGATATCGGCCGCCATCACTGTGTTTCTGCTTGCCGCTATGCTCATCCTGATGTTGAGCGGCAAGGAAACGGCTGATGCGCGCCTGATGGAAATTGCGGCTTCGCAGCCAGTCAGCGCTCCTACCCTGGCGGAGATGCCGAAAAGCGGGCTTGCGCGAGTGGCGGTTAGCCTCACCAGCCCCTTCAAACCGATTCGCGACCTCATCTCCGGATCTGATGGTGATTTGGGGTATCGGCTCACACTGGCTGGTTTTCGCAAGGCTGAGCATATCGAGGTGTATACAGCGGCGAAGATGCTCCTTCCGGTTATTGGGATTGTTGCCGGAACTTTCTTCGGCAGCAACATGATGGCGGCAGTCTTGGTGGGTGCGGTGGGAGGTTTTTTTGGCCTGGATCTGGTGCTTACGCATTTGATTTCGCGCCGCCAAGAGAGTATTCGCCGGGCGTTGCCCGATGCGCTTGACTTGCTGGTGATTTGCATGGAAGCCGGCCTGGGGATTGACCAGGCGATGGCGCGGGTTGGTGAAGAAATAAGACGGACCTCGCCCGCTTTGGCCGACGAGCTCCAGATCATCAATCGTGAGCAGCGAGCTGGAAAGCCGCGCCTCGATGCCTGGCGCAGCATGGCGGAACGAGTTGACATCGAGTTTGTGAGGCAGTTTGTCAGCATGCTCGTGCAGACGGAGCGTTTTGGCACGCCCATCGCGCTCGCCCTCGGCCAATTTGCAGACACGCTGCGGATGCGCCGCACGCAGGCGGCCGAAGAAATGGCAGCCAAGACCGGAGTCAAACTGCTTTTCCCGCTGGTCTTGTTTATTTTCCCTAGCATTTTCGTAGTCTCGCTCGGCCCTGCGGTGCTCAATATTTCGAAGATGCTTGGGGAAGTCTTTAAATAGCAAATGTTCCAGGTAGGTGCGCTGATGTCGCCAGAAATGGTTCGCATTGTTGCCGGCGTTCTATTCGTAATCATTGTCGCCATCCTAGTGGTGCGCCGCAAACGCGCGGCATCGCGGCGGCGACCTGCTGCATAACCAGGCATGCGTTGGCATAAAAAGACTGTGCGCGCAGTGAATAGTACGCGCGGAACCTTGGTGGGCGAGTCCGTCCGAGTGGCGGATACGGGATTGACCCGGATTGTCGGTCTGCTAGGCGAGCGCGAACTCCTGCCAGGAGATGGGCTGTTAATCGTTCCTTCGCAGGGAGTACACACTCTGGGAATGCGGTTTGCGATTGACGTTGTGGTTCTCGATGGTGCATGGAACGTCATCGCGATTAGACGTGATATGCGTCCGTTCCGAATGACCCGTGTGTTTTGGAAGGCGGCGGCGGTGCTTGAACTGCCATCCGGGATCGTGGATTCGAGCCGCACGTTGGTAGGCGACACAATCGAGTTCAGTCGCGCGGACGGGACGCCGCAGTAAGCGTATGAAGAATATGTTGCGGAGAACATTAGGCGGCCAACGGAGCGCCCCAGGCGAGGAAGGGCAGAGCCTGCTCGAAACGGCAGTCGCGATGCCCTTTCTGCTCGGGATTGCCTTCAATCTCATCAATGTTGGCTATTTCTGGTTCGTGGTGCTCGCCCTTTCGGCTGCGCCACGCCACGCCGTCCAGTATGCCTCGCAGGGTGGTCAGGCATCGGCAACGGTTTCCGCGCCGGGTACTACAGCCGTCAGCAATCTGGTTTATGAGAATTTGACGAACGCTATTGTCGGTGCGACTACCTCCAATGTAGCCGTACGGGTTTGTACAATCGCCAAAGGCGTTAACTCGACCACTCATGTGGCGCTGTGCGACCAGTTTGGTCCGGCATTTTCGTTTTCCGCAGCTCCCGCCGATCCAGAGGCGCCGGTCTACGTGCTGGATCGCGTGGATGTGGAGTACACCGTTACACCCATTATTCCGGGAGCGGCATTCAACGTGGTTTTGCCATCGAACCTGCAATTTCACCGGCAGGTTTCCATGAGGTCGTTGTTCTAAAATGCAACGCAGCATGCAAACTCGATGGCGCCGGCAACGCGGCCAGAGCCTGCTTGAAACCGCAATGATGATCGTGGTGATTTTTACGGTTGTGTTCTGGGTTTTTGAGTTGGGATGGCTTATGTATACCTATTCGGTTGTGGCCGATGCGGCCAACGAGGGTGTCCGCTATGCCATTGTTCATAGCGGGGGAGACGCGACCGGCACGCAAACAACGGTGAAAACCTTTGCGGGCACCTCGCTGCACAACGTCAGCGCCATGTCCATTGCGGTAACCTTTCCCGACGGCAGCGCGGCCCCGCCGAACCGTGTGCGCGTGACTGTGACGTACACGTACGTCCCCTACCTCAGTAAATTCATAAACACACCCACAATGCACGCCTATGCCGAAGGGAGAATGGTGGTTCAATAGCATGAAAAGCCGCTATACCAGCTCACGACGAGCATTCTCTCAAAGGGGACAGACCTTCCTCGTCGTCGTCGTTTTCGTCGCTGTTTTTCTGCTTGCGGTGATGGGGCTGGCCACGGATTACGCGCAAATCTGGGCCCATCGGCAAATGGCCCAAGGCGCGGCCGATGCAGCCTGCCAGGCCGGCTCGGCCGACGTGTTCCTGAATGCCGTTGATCCCTCCGCACAGTCCACTTATGGACTCGATTTCTCATGGGTCGGTTCGTCTTTTGACTGCAGCACTAAGCCGAATTCTGCGCCTTGCAAATACGCGTCGCTGAACGGTTATTCGGGATCGAATGTTGCCGTCAGTTTTCCAAGCACTCTGACCGGGGTTCCGACCATTCCCCCTGGCTTTGGGACGATCGCAAACCCTTACATCCAGGTAAAAATCACCGATCCGGTTCCCCTTACGTTCACGAAAATCGTTTCTTCCTCCGGAACCTTCAACATTTCCGCTAAGGCCAGCTGTGGCTTGAATCCGGTTGCCGTTCCAATCCCGCTGGTGGTACTGCATCAAACTGCGAGCGGCGCGCTGTCGGCAGCTGGCGCTGCCTCGATTAAGATTTTCGGTGGGCCGAACCGCTCGATCCAGGTGAACTCCAACAGCACCAGCGCCGTAAGCGTCGGAACCGTTGACCTCTCGCAGGCTGGGCCTAGCGGCACCGGTGCGGACTTTGCAGTGTTCGGAGGACCCGCGACAAAGCCAGGCGGTGTCAGCCTAGGCAGCAGCGGCAACTGGATTTCGCCGGCTAGTCCGGTCGGCGATCCGTGGGTCACGCTTTCGACCCCGAGCGTCCCGGCGAGCGCAGGCTCCGCTACGCCGGTACCGTTCGCTATAAACGGCTGTCCGGATCCAGCTGGGTGCGTTGAATTTACGGGCGGTAACTACACCGCCTGTTCGACCGGAACCATCGCACCCGGAGGGAATGGCTGCCTCATAAGCCCTAGCTTTTCATCTGGCGGCGCCGTTTGGCAGGTGAGCCACCCCTACGCCGCAGGTACCTTGATACAACCGACTGCTGCCCAACACAATGCAGGCGGTTACATATATCAAGCACTGAACGCCGGAACATCGGGATCGACAGGTCCGAATCCATGGAACCAGACAATCGGAGGGAACCAGGTAGACGGCTCTGTAACCTGGAAGAACATGGGCCCCGTTTCTACCAGCCCGAGCACTGCGATTTTTGATCCAGGCTTGTACTACGTGGGCAGGATTGGAGGTGGGTTAAGCCCCGGCCCAAACACCACTATACGCATGAGCACGGTAAATGGCGACGGCAACAACGGCGTCACGTTCTATTTCAGCACCGCCAATACGGTTTCTGTAGGTAGCAACACGGGCAAGTCGCCTGCATGCACGTCCGCCAGCCCGGGATCGGGCAGTCCCAACAAGTGCGTGGTTTCGTATAAGCCGGACGGCAGCACGGTGCTCGGGGTGACTTCGCGCGTGTTGCAATGTCCCAGCGGTCCGGCGAATCCGTCACAAGTTCCGGCTACGATTGACGGCAACATACTGCTCGGCCCCTGCTCCGGTACTTACGGAGATCCAAACGGCAAGAATCGCGGCTTCTTGTTCTTTCAAAATCGCTCGACTGCGGCAAACCCGAGCTGGGGCGGGGGCGGGCAATTTTTGCTCTCGGGTTTCATGTACTTTCATTCTGGCAGCGGAGCGACCTGCGGGACAAATACCTCTTGTCTCACGATGAGCGGCGGTTCAGGTGCGGGGGCATACGCGCTGGGCAACATTGTTGTGGACAAGATTTCGATGACGGGCAATTCGGGCCTAAACATGATCCTGAATCCAGCAGTAACGTTCCAAGTCCTCCGGCCCCAATTGCTGCGGTGATGATTGATCCTATAGCAGCTTCGATCCGGGCAGGCTTCTGATGGTAACCATGGCAGTTACGGCAATCGTACGAACGCGAGTCCAGCCTCCAAGGCTCGCGCTGTTGCCAGCGGCCACGCCGCCCGGAGGCGGGCTACTACTCTCCGCGCTCATACATACAGCCGCCGTCTTCGCCGTGTTAACGTGGCTGCCCGTCTTGTTTCCGGGACGGGCTGCGATTGTGGCGTACGCCGCGCCAGATATGCTCCGCGAGCCGGCTCATCAAGTGCTTATGCTACCGGTTTTGCCACGGATGACACTTACGGGCTCACGCGGCGGCCTAGAAGGCCGGTCAGGAAAGATAGCACGTAGCGTAGCGAAGGCCGGGCCCGGAGCCGGTCGACCAACTTCCGATCGGCCAAAGCCTAACTATGCCGACCCCCAAGAGATCGTTTCCAACCTTCCAGATGCGACCAACGACGTGCAGACGTTCCGCCGGCCGGATTTGGTTGCGCCTCCGAAACTGAAGTATCCGATCCGCCTGCAGCGACTGGTGATGCTTCCGGCTCCCACCACTCCGGCGCTAGTGACACCACAGCTTGAGCAGCCCGTATTACCGAATCTGCGAGAGCTGGCGACTTTCCGAGCCAGCAAACCCCGCGTGAAAATTCCGGTGTTGCCCATCGGTATGCCGAAACGATCGTCGGTGGTTCCCGCAGAGCCAGTGGTGCCGAAAATTATGGGCACTTCCGACCACAGCTTACCGGTATTCGCCGTAACCACAGTGAGTGCACCAAAGGCAGTGGTAGTAATTAATGCAGTTAGCGTTCCTCCTGAATCCGCTCCCGTCATTCCTGATGCGGAGTTGTCCGGCAACTTTGTTGTGGCGCCGTCAGATGTTAATGGTTTGGAGACCACATCGGGAGCAGGCGGTGGAAACATTGCAGGAGCGGGCGCGTCAAACGCGGGAGAGAATTCGTTACACCCGAGCGGAGGGAATGGGGGCGGAATCGGAGTGAATGCGGGTGGCGGGAATGCTGGGGTTGCGCGTCCAGAATCCCTGTCGAGTCTGGGAACACGGCCAGGATCTGGCGGCGGCACTGGCGCAGCCATAGGAAGCACAGGCCTGCCCGGGATCTCGATTTCAGGAGGTGTTTCGGGGCGCAGTGGGCGAGCGTTCGGGACAAGTTCAATTCCACGTGGCTCTTACGCCCTTACGATTATTTCAGGCGGAAGCAGCGGCGGCGCCAGCAGAGACTTGGGGGTATTCTCCCGCAGTGACACCGTCTACACGGTGTGTATACCAATGACCGACGCAGGCGGCGGCCCCGACTGGCCCATCGAATATGCACTGATGAGCTCCGCTCCGGCCGGTAATGGTCTGCTCACGCCCCCCATTGCGCTAAAGAAAATCCAGGCGACGGGACCTAAGACTGACCTTACCGCGAATTCAGGGCCAGTGTTCATCATCGGCATAATCAACGAAAAGGGTAAGTTGCAGGCTTTGCGAGCCATTCGCACCTTGGACGTCAGGGCTCAGTCTGCCATTAATGCCCTTGCGCAGTGGGAGTTCCTGCCGGCACAACTCGAAGGAAAACCGGTCGCGAGCAAGATCTTGATCGGGGTAAGTGTTATGCCAACCGAGGAGGGCGGGAAGCAAGACTGATCAGTGCGACATCAATGGTGTCCTTCGGGGTCAATCTTAAATGCTTCTGTGATAGGCACGGAATTGATGTTACACAGATGTCTAAATCATTTGATTTTCCTTTTGGTGCCTGAATGATTTCGAGGTATTTTTGCATTGCTTTTCGAATCCGCAGTCATCACCCGAATCTGTAAGATGCGGCAGAAACCGTAGCAATATCGGCGCCGCATAAATTTTAAGGAGAGTGCTTCGATGAATCCGACTACGATCCGCATTATCGCGGGAGTTGTATTTGTTGTGATCATATTTATCATTGTGGCTCGCCGCAAGAGGATGGCCTCAAATCGCAAACGCGTCGCATGAGAGACCGTTGGGATCTCGATTAAGCTTTGGCCCGAAATTACTAATCAGAGTATGAAATAGTTGCAAGATTCCTGAATCTGGGCCATCATTCGGGACATGAAAACTCAGGATGCTCGTTTCGCTTGCGGCCAAGGCGCAGGAGGCTTTGCGCCCGCGTGTGGCGCAAGCGGTTGGCGAGGGCCTTACACAGGCGAGGCCGCCCGGCTGTTCGGGGTGGCGCGAGGAACGGTCAACGGTTGGATGGGCCTTTGGGAGCGAGAAGGGAGTCCGGCGCTGAAGGCCCGGCGTCGTGGACGGCTGCCCTGCCCGCGCTTCCCCGCAAAAAAGAAACCAATTCGCGCCCCGAAAATTTCTCGTCGCGCCTTCGCCCAAGGACGTGAGGATTCCGGAAGCACAAGGGGAGCCCTGTGGGCACAACGTGCTCGGGGCGGACGGCGGGGCCGCAAAAATCAGTGGAGTTATTCGTGCGGGATGGGTTGGGGAGCGTCGGGGTGGCTGGCTTTGGCGGGGCGGTCGCCGAGGCGCGTACGCGAAAGGAAAAAATAAAAACCGCCAGAATCCCCGCCTCGATCCTTGCTTGCCTTTTGCACTGTCGTGATCCCCAACCAGCCGTTCATTTTGCTTTTCTGAGTACAAATGGAGGTTCGATGCAAGCCGCCCGCACTTTCTGTGATTTCAGCACTTTGTGGGAGCACGCTAGATCAGATCGTGGTCCCCAAACTTCATCAATCACCAGAACCTTCGGGGCCAAATAGATCCGCATCCTCCGGTCCAGCCGACCTTCGCGATAGGCTTTCCCTAAGTCGGTCGCCAGATCGTGCGCGGTGATGAAATAGGCGCCGAAGCCCGATTGGATTGCTGCTTCCGCCAGGACCACACTTACAGTAAGTGCGTTTTCCCCACACCCGATGGCCCTAAGAAAATCACATTGCTTGCCTCGTGGATGAATCACAGCGAGCATCGATCGAGGGCTGAAAACTAAAATCGAACTGCTCGAACGTCTTCACGAACGGCAGGTGCGCCAACTGGAGCCGTGCCCGCAGGCAGCGACTTCGCCGGGCCTCCACCTCGCAGCTGAGCAACTCCTCCAGAAAGTCCGCGTAGCTGGGCTCTTTCTTCGACGCTTGCTCCAACAAACTCTCCAACCTTGCTTCCACCGCTTTTAACCTCAAGGTGTCCAGCGCTGTCTGCAGCCGCTCGATGGCTGTGGTCATCGCCCACTTCCGCTCTCCCTACCAAGGGCCGCCCGGTTGGACTCGCACCGCGTACGCTTGCTGCTGGGGTTGGATCTGCCAGACCCGATTTCGCCCCGCATCTCGATCGAGGAGCGTTGTGGCTGTTGGGATTCCCAAAGCACAAGGGGAGCACTGCGGGTAGCAAGAGTGAAGGGCAGCACGAGGGCGGCATAGTTTTTCCACAGAACAATTCCAGCGTCCAGCTGAGGGTGGGCTACTTTCTATAATATTCTAAGAAGGCCCTGAAGAAGAGAGAGGTGAGAGAGGGAATCAGGACGGCGAATCTACGTCAGATGCTTAAGCAGTTGGAGGGAGAACGAGGCCGTACACACAAGGAACTTGACAGTGTGGACGAGGCTATTGCTGCGCTTGAGAAATTGAGGAACTAATCTTGGGCGAGGAGGGCGAAGAGGACCAAGAGGAAGGCGGAAGCTCTGTGTTGTTGCGCGGAGGAAGATCTCGAGCGGGCTACCACTTTACCTGTTAACGGCCTGCGGAGGCCTGCGATCCATTGTGTCGCGAACCCTCTACTGACAAGAGGCAGACGGTTTCTGCGCGCCTATATTTTCAGCACCGTTGAGCAACCCCGTTGGTGAGGGATGGCCGCCCATGGATCCCGACCAGCGCACTTCCCGGGAGCACGACCGGTCTCACTAGCACGACCTGCTTCTTCGAGTCATTCCTCCCCCGCTCCTGGCGACTGGGTGCCTAAATGCTTCCTTGCCGGTCCCGCGCGGCCAGGAGAGAGGAGGTCGCACAAGGTGGCCGCATCGCAACCAGTTAACGCAGGTGGCACCATTTCTAGTGGTGGCAATCGAGCGCTGAAAAACTAGCCAGCCGCGCTGACTCCGCGTTCATTTTGGGATCCCAAACTGGGGCTGGCTGTATAGGTTGGAGGCAAGAAGCAGACCAAGCCAGTCAGCGGAACTGCCCAACGAGCCGCGCGGCTACCAACGGCGACTATGTCGATTTGAGCTTGGCGCGAAGGGGCGGCTGGTCTATTGGATACTGAAGATGCCCATTCAAATCCTTCTCACTTTCTGCCACCAG
>WNFB01002653.1_pt1 | contig 15596 bp, 15 predicted proteins | sample 5400501 | NCBI WGS metagenome assembly WNFB01 (sample SAMN13153341, study PRJNA577476) | soil metagenome | isolation source: 200 cm saprolite under Douglas fir tree site 2 hole 1 | place: USA:California | collected 2015-04-18
GCAAACATCCTGGCCGTGCCGCTGACCGAGGTCATATTGGTTGCCTCCATATCGGGCGTGGCGCTTGGCTATGTGTCGCTTGCGCTGGCGAAGGTTCCAGCACTGATTGCCTCAGTAGCACTCGAGGCGACTAGTGGAAGCGTGCGTTGGCTTGGCGGTCTACGAATCGCAGATGCCCGAGTGCCCACGCCGGAATTCGCCATCATTTTGATGGGCGCATCGGCCCTGGTGTTGGCGATGATTCTGGTTCGCCGCCGTCCTCTACTCGCCGCAGCAGGACTGGCCGCACTGGCCGCGAGTGCTCTCTGGATCTGCGCCGTTCCACCGCATCCGCAGCTCCGGGCCGGAGTGCTCGAAGTAACGGCTATTGACGTCGGCCAGGGCGATTCCATATTGCTGGTTTCGCCCCAGGGCCGCACGCTGCTGGTGGACGCCGGAGGAATTCCGCACTGGATGCACTCGGAATTAGATATTGGTGAAGACGTAGTTTCACCGTACCTGTGGTCGCGGGGCATCGCTCGGCTGGATGCGGTCGCGGTCACCCACGCACACGCCGATCACATAGGCGGGATGGGCGCCATATTGGCGAACTTCCATCCACACGAGTTGTGGCTGGGGATCGATTCGACTGAGCTCGAGTTGAAGAGACTGCTCGAGGAGGCGAACGACCTGGGTGTTCGGGTGGTTTCGCGCCAGGCCGGAGATACGTTCGAGCTTGGCGGGGCCAACATCCGGATTCTGGCGCCCGAGCCCGATTCCGGCAGTGGTGTGCGGCGCCCCAACGAGGAGTCTTTGGCGATGAAAATTACGTATGGCGAGACGTCCGCTGTGCTGGAAGGAGATGCTGAACGGCAAACTGAACGGCAAATTGCGCTGGAACAACCGCAGGCAGATCTGCTCAAGGTCGCTCACCACGGCAGTGCCACCTCTACGATCCCGGAGCTACTGGCCGCGGTGCACCCAAAGTTTGCAGTAATTTCCGTGGGCACACGTAACACCTACGGCCATCCGCGCCGGGAGGTTCTGACCAGACTGGCAGAGTCCAAGGTGGCAACTTATCGTACCGATCTCAACGGAGCCGTCACTTTCTATCTTGACGGCAAAAGCGTCAGGCCTTACGTCGCAGATCTTCGTTGAGATTTATCTCTGCGGTCTCGTCGTCGCCGGGTGCTCGGCGATATTCCTCGATCACGCGCCGCGCTTCGGCGGCATCTTCCTCGCGCACCAGGATGATGGTTCCACCTACTCCGGGAAGAATGTCCTGTTGCGCATCCAGAGAGGTCATATCCGATTCAATGCCGGCTGACTCCAGCAGGCCGCGCACTACCATCGCCTCGGATTCCTGTTCAGTGTCGAATATGCGCACCAGCTTCTCATTGGGATTGGGCCGTTCTCTCACTTCGCGTTTGGAACCGGGACGGTCTTCCATGGCTCCTCCAATCCGGCTTCGTGTACGGACCAGCCGGGTACCAGGCCCTCGGCCACCAGGGTGATTCTAACTCCGCAAGGTGGGTTGGGGAGGATATTCGCAAGTCAGGCCGGCAGATTATGAGCGTCCATATGCGGGTCTTGCTTTGCCGTCCCCGGCGGTAACCGAAGTCTTACACCATGGGGCAGTTGCGTTCAGTCCGCAGTGTCAGGAAAATGGGCGTAGTGGCGTAGGCGCAACGTCCAAGTGCGACGGTACATCTAATTTGAGTGGGAAACTGAGCGCGCTGGGCGTAATGCGTCTGCATTCCGTTTGGGGGGCCTAATGGAGAGTCGGGAGCGGGCTGATCTGTCCGGAAACTTTGGTGACAAGGAGCAGGAAGGCAGAAAGATTCGCCGGCTGCAGGTCATGATTGGCATGGTGATGTCGGTCATCAGCCAGGATCCCAACTTGACCCTGGAAGAAGCCTCCGAGATGGTCGCGGGGGCCAAACGCGCTGCGCTGGCCATGTTTCCCGACAAGGAGCTTGCCTACGATCTTCTCTACAAACCCCGCCTGCAAAGGTTGATGAACGAGCGCTTCCGGCTGCAGTGAAAGTAATTTACGATTGTCGATTTTCGATTGACGACTGAAAATCTCGACTCGCCCGCTTTTTAAATCGTCAACCGACAATCGTAAATCGTCAATCCCCGATGTTGCGTTGACCCCTCCGCCTCCGCCGGGCTAGACTCGGATTCCATGAGATGCCGGATTGCCCTACTCGCCCTTTTCTTTTGGTTTGCGCTGCCCGTACTCGCCGATGAAAGCCATCATCACGAAGAATTGACGCCCGAACAACTCGGAACCGTGCATTTCCCGGTCTCCTGTGCCGAAGCCGTGCACAAGCCGTTTGAACGCGGGGTGGCGCTGCTGCACTCGTTCTGGTACGAGGAGGCGGAGAAAGAGCTCGAGCAGATTGCCACAGATGATCCCTCGTGCGCCATGGCACATTGGGGTGTGGCCATGAGCATTTGGCATCAGCTCTGGAATCATCCCGATGCTGCCGCCATCAAACACGGCCAGGCGGAGATCAAGAAAGCAAAGTCGCTGCGCCCGAAGACTGATCGTGAGCGCGACTACATCGCGGCGCTGGGAGATTTTTACGCGGGCAAACGCAACTACGATATGCGGGCCACTGCGTATTCCAAAGCGGTGGAGCAGATTTCTCAGCGTTATGCCGACGACCGGGAGGCAGCGGTCTTCTATGCGCTGTCGCTGCTCGCTTCTGAGCCCGACGATGACAGCACCTTCGCCAACCGGAAGAAGGCGGCCGCGGTGCTGGAAAAGCTGTTCGTGGAAGAGCCGAACCATCCCGGCGTCGCCCACTATTTGATTCACAGCTATGACAAGCCGCAGTTGGCTCAACTGGGACTGCCGGCGGCACGCCGCTACGCGAAGATTGCACCGGCATCGCCCCATGCTCTACACATGCCGTCGCACATTTTTGCCCGCCTCGGACTCTGGCAGGACGATATCGACTCCAACCTCGCCTCCATCGCCGCTACGCGCAAGACTGCGGCCATGCACATGAGCGGTGAAAGCCACCAATTCCACGCTATGGACTTCCTGGTCCACGCCTATTTGCAGAGCGGGCATGAGGCCGAGGCGCAGCACGTAATCGAAGAAGTCAGGGCTATGCCAGCAATGAAGGATATGCACAGCCTACGGGTCTACGCCTTCGACCCGCGGGTCTACGCTTTGGCCAAGTTCCCGGCCATATACGCCCTGGAACTGCATCACTGGGCCGAAGCTGCTTCTCTGGCGCCCGTCCCCGGGGCAGACGAGGTCGACAATTCGATCACCTACTGGGCACGGGCCATCGGCGCGGCCCGCAGCGGCAACGCGGCCCAAGCCCGAAAGGAGGTTGCTGAGATCGAAGCCATCCACAAGAGCTTGCTGCACAGGAAGAAAGCATCCTCGGCCGAAGCGGTCGACCACGATCGCCAGCAAGCCGCGGCCTGGGCCGATCACGCCGAAGGCAAAGACGAAGAAGCCATCAAGACGCTGCGTGCTATGGCAGAGAATGAAGAATCCACTGGCGAAGAGCCTGAGGGAATTCCCGCGCGCGAGATGTTAGCCGATCTGCTGCTGGAAATGAAGCGGCCCGATCAGGCGCTGGCAGAGTATGAAGCCGACTTGAAATTCAATCCCAACCGCTTTGATGGCCTGTACGGCGCTGCCCGTGCGGCGGAAGTGGCAGGGAAAACAGAAAAGGCCAACACTTACTACGCCCAGGTGTTGAAGCTTTGCGACGGTGCCAACTCAGACCGGCCCGAACTCAGCCGGGCGAAGGCGCTGCTGGCGAAGAAGTAGGAGAGGTACGATTATTGATTTCCGATTTCCAATAATTTTCAATTGCCAATCGTTGCCACGGGTACACCGACTGACCTGGACCTCAGACGCGACCATTTTCGTGTTGGTAGTAGCTGTCGTGTGCGTTTCTCTGTTGATCGCGTGGCGGCAGTCCCCTAACATGAATCAGCCGTCTCTCGCCCGTTGGCGCGAAGTTGTGCTGCGCTCTGGGCTAATCGGCAATACGCTGTCTATTGCATTGCTGTGTAGTTTTCTTGTTGTAGCTCTGCTCGCGAAATATGGGAACCCGAAGGCGTCGCGTTTGTTAGGGGCATTCGATTTTTTCTTCGGGATCGCCCTCAGTCTTGCCACCGTCCTGTTCGGTGTTTTCGGGCGCGGTGTGTCGCGCCTTCTCGTAATTGCTAATGGGGTTGTCCTGGCGTTCCTTTGGTATCTGCTAGGACTTGCGAATAGCCCGTAGCCGCAAAGATGAACCCAGGCGCTTTGGTTACAGTTTCACTGATAACGGAGGACAGATCTGTCGAAGAGCAGGCAGAGCGGGAAGCCGAGATGGTCCGTCCGCCCATTCGCTTCACCCCTCCGCTCACCTGAGCACCCAAACCAGCTTGGCCGCTAGCGCCGCCATCATCGCGACCGAACCCAGCAGCGCGTTGTATTCACGATGCTTCCAGTACAACTCCCACGAGAACGACGCCCGGCTTTCAGCGACGGCAGTCAGGCGGGGCAGGAGGCGGGGTACATCGCGAGCATATTCCTTGAATTGGGGGAACCGATCCCGCAGAAATGTCTCCTCCGCGCGAATCACGGGTAAGTAGATGGCAAGGACAAATACGGCCATCGCGATGGCGATCCACCAACTTCGCGCTGCCAGCGCAAATCCCGCCGCCAGAATCAGCGAACCGAGATAAAGCGGATTGCGCGTGTATGCATAAGGTCCGCTGGTAGTAAGCCGCTCGTTTTTCTGCACGTGTCCTGAGGCCAGTGCTCGTACTACTAGACCGGGAATAACGAGCGTGGCACCGATGAGAATTGATCTCGCGGTCGGCTTTGCGAGCCAGAAATAAAGTATGGCAAAGGCGAAGCCCAGCGGAACGCGGAAGCGGCGTGCAATCCTTGTCCAGCTAATCTTGGTCCAGCCGATCTTTGCCCAGCCAATCTTGGCCCAGCTAGCCATGACAGCTCCTCAGTAGTTGCCGGGCGGCGGCGGCAACTTGGTCGGAGCTGATTTCCAGCAAACCCTCGTCCGGTTGCACGCGCCGGGCGTGCGTTGTGGGACTGGACGGGCTGCGCAGAACGATGCTGCGGGTTCTGAAAGGACCATTGCGCGCAGGATTGGTAGGGCCAAAGATCCCCACCACCGGAACGCCCAGGGCGGCGGCCAGGTGCATAGGTCCAGTGTCGCCACCAATAAACAAACGCGCGCGGCGGGTGAGCGCGATCAACTGCGTGAGTGAACCTGTAAACCCCTCCGCCGCGCCGCCGCTGGCGGCCTCCACGGCTCGCACCAAATCCTGCTCGCCAGGACCGAAATTGATCAATGACTTCAGGCCATCTTCCGCAAAATTTTTTGCTATGTCCCCATAACGCTCCGCCGGCCACTGCTTGGCGCCCCAGCCTGCGCCCGGGTTGAGTAGTGCGAAGTTGCCGATGTCGTGATTTGTCAGTCGGCGGTCGCATTCTTTCTCGGCTGCTTCATCGCGCGGGAACTCTACCTGAGGAATGTTCAGCGACCGGCCGGCGACGGCCGCGGCCAGTGAAACATTCTGTTCGACAATATGGGCACCACGAGCGATCACCTGACGCCTGTAGAACATGCTGGCCACGTTTTCCCGGGGCTGCGCTGCTCCATAGACGACGGGCGCTCCCGACCATCGCGCCAATAGCGCCGAACGCACCGCGCCCTGGAAGTCCACAGCCACGTCGTAGCGCGGGGCGCGCAACTCGCTGAGCCCAGCCGCAATCTGCTCCCAGGTCTGGTTGGAAAGCAGGGCAGAGCGCCACTGTTTGGTATTCACCGCGTGAATCCTGTCCACCAACGGCCGCTGCGGCGAGCGTGCACCCGAGCGCGGCGTAGGCAATGTGCATAGCAACTCCGCCCAGCGCTCTTCGACCACCCAGCCAAGCATCGCTTCAGGGAACGCTTGCCGGAGCGCGGTCACGGCGGGCAGCGTATGAATGATGTCACCCATTGAGCCAAGCCGCACGATTAGCAGGCGTCCCATCTTGGCCGGCGCCATTGCGTTTTCGGGAGGAACTGTGGCCGGCAATTGCATGCTCACTAGCGCCGTGGTCCCAGCCGCGAGCGGATGATCTCACTGGCCGAGTGATCCTTGCGATCGCCGACGATTTCTACCCGGCCCCCGCATTCGAGCACCGTGTCGCGCTCCGGAACGGTGGCGGCAGTATAGTCCGTGCCCTTGGCGTGAACGTCAGGGCGGATTTCGCGGATGAGAGGGCGCACATCCCGCTCGGGAAAGATCACAACTGCGTCCACGTCGGCGAGGGCCGCCAGGATTTCGGCGCGCTCTTCCGCCGGCATCAGCGGACGTCCCTCACCCTTCAGCGCGCGCACCGATTCATCTGAGTTGATGGCGACGATCAAACGCCCGCCCAATTTCTTGGCAGCGTGCAGATAACGCACATGGCCGACGTGTAGCAGGTCGAAAGCGCCATTCGCCAGCGTGATAGGCTCCCCCGCACGGTGCCATTCCGCCACGCGCTGCCGCAGTTCATCACGGCTGAGGATTTTGCTGTTCGATGGTGTGCTCAATGGGGCCTTGTTGCAGGCGGAGCTTCGCCGAGCGCATGTAACAGCTCCTGCTGAGATACGGTCGCGGTGCCGCGTTTCATCACCACGATGCCGCCGGCATAATTGGCCAAATGCGCCGCCTCCTCGGTGCCCGCCCCCGCCGCCAAAGCGGCGGTGAATGTGGCGATCACAGTATCGCCGGCGCCGGTTACGTCGGCCACTTCGTCCGAGCCGAAAATCGGAATGTCGATGGGCTTGTGGCGGCGCGCGAAGGCCACCATGCCGTCGCGCCCGCGGGTGATCACCAGCGACTGCAACTTCATGCGCGCCATGATCTGCTCCGCCGCCGAGCATAGCCGGGGCCAATCCTGGCCGATTCGGACCCCCAAAGCTTCTTCGACTTCCGGCTCATTGGGTGTGGCCGCCGTCACGCCGGAATATTGCAACATACGATGACGCGAATCCAGAAGCACGGGCACTCCGTCGAGCCCACCTTTACCGCGGATGGCATTCAGAATCGCCGGCGTGGCCGCGCCGTAACCGTAATCCGAAACCAGCAGCGCATCCGAAGCGCGCGCATACTCACGCGCCGCCAGCACCAGGTCACGTTTCAGATGAGGGCCAGGATCGGCTTCCGGTTCGAGATCCACGCGCACCACCTGCTGCCGCGCCGTGTGCGCCATGCCGGCGAGAATGCGCGTTTTGGTTACGGTCAGATAAGTCTTGTCCTTCAGCACGCCGCTCACCGGAATGCGCTTGTTCCGGAAGGCCTTGAGCAGCAGGCGTCCCGGCTCATCGTCGCCCACCACGCCCACGGGCAGGACATTTACGCCCAGGTCGGCGAGGTTGTTGATGGCATTCGCTCCGCCACCGGGCGCGACGCTGCGCTCGCGACGCTTCAGGATCAGCACCGGGGCCTCTCGCGATACACGCGAGATCTCACCGAAGACGAATTCATCCGCCACCAGGTCGCCGACCACGGTGACCGTGAGCTTGGGAAACGACTCGATAATCTTCTTCAGGCGCTCGGTCTCTTTGGGATGCTTGCTCACTTGGCTCCCCGTCACTACGATTTGCGGCGCATGCACTTCAACCGCCCGCAAGCGTCTAGCGCCGCCGTCCCGGTGGCTGTCCGGCGGCGTCCCGCACGCCCTCGAGGGCGAGACGCCCTCGGCACAGCCGGCAAGATGCCGGCACTACAGTAACGGCGATTTTCTCACGCCCCGTGCCTTCGTTCCTCAATCTTACGCAACATGGCATCCACGCCGTTAGCAGCGTCGACCAGCTCCATCTTAACCGGGACGACGGCCAACGGCACGAGTGCGGAGAGATATCCGCCCAAGTTGATCGCGTCTTTTTCTGTGGTGACGAACCCTCCAGCCTCGCTCTGCTGGCGCAGCTTCAACAAATCGCGGATGTCCCGCTCAGTGTAAGCGTAGTGGTCGCGATAGAAAGCCTCGGCCACAGGTTCGATCCCCGCGGTGCGTAGTTGCAACAGAAAATTCTGCGGCCGCGCGATACCACAGAACACCACCGGCCGGGGCGGAACGTTTTTGGGCAGGATGCCGCGGCGTGCCCGCCAAACCACCTTGCCGTTTAAGGGAAACGAGTCCGGAGCGGCTCCACTGCTGAGTACCACGACGTCGGCGCGGCGCAGCGAAGCTAGCGGTTCGCGCAGCCGTCCGGCAGGCAGCATGCGATCGCGCGCGTCTTCCGGCGTGACCAGAACGATATCGAAGTCGCGGGCGAGCGGGCGGTGCTGAAAGCCGTCATCGAGCAAGTGAAGCTGCGGTCCGAACTTGCTTTCGGCGAAGACACCGGCTTGGTAGCGATCTTCGCCCACTACAACGGGCACGCTGAGGTGTCGTGCCATGAGCAGCGGCTCATCGCCGAAATCGCGTGACGACCCGCCGGGATCGACTAGCGCTATACCGCGGCTCTGGCGCCCATAACCGCGGGAGAGAATGTCGAACTTCACTCCACGCGCTTTCAGCAATTCACCCAGCAGCAGCACGAAAGGCGTCTTGCCCGATCCGCCGACCGACAAATTGCCGACGCTGATGACCGGCCCGCGCAGCCTCCGCGCGCGCAGAACACCGCGGTCGTAGAGCGTGTTGCGCGCTTGTACACCGGCACCGTAGATGGAGCCGAGGAAGTTCACGTTGTGCTGGTGGGTAAGGCTTGTGTGGACACAGGCGATTCGCCCGTGTCGGTTCGCTGGACCAGCAGCTTCTCCAAAGCCTCCAACGTCCTTTGCGTTGCGCCTGCCTGCGCCCGCAATGTCTCGGCCGCACGGCTGGCAAGGGCCGCGCGTTCCGCCTTATTGGAGAGCAGTTCCATCAGAACCAGAGGAAACTCCGCTGGACCCACCACTCGTACGGCGTCCCGACTCTGAAACAAGCCCACAATGTCGCGGAAATTCTCGGTGTGATTGCCGACGATAACAGGCACCCCATGTTGCGCCGGCTCGATAATATTGTGCCCGCCGCGCGCGACTAGGCTTCCGCCCACGAACGCGACGTCTCCCAACGCATACAGGGAAGCGAGTTCGCCAATGGTGTCAATCAGCAGGACTCCGCCCGAAAGCGGGTCACCGCTCCACAGCGATCGCCGCCAGAAGCGGACCCCGAGTTGTTCCAGCAACTGCGCAACTTGGGCAAACCGCTCGGGGTGACGTGGCGCCAAGATCATGACCGCGCGAGGCTGACTGGCCAGCACATTTTCGAAAGCGCGCAGCAGCAGGGGTTCTTCTTCGTCCACTGTGCTGCCACAAACTATCACTGGGCTGGCCCCGGCATGCTGGAAAGCGGAGCGGAGGCTCGCGACAATGGGTGGAGGAGAAGGCACGGCTAGATCAAACTTCAGGTTGCCGCTCACCTGGATGCGCATTGCGGGTGCGCCAATGTCCTGCAGCCGTCGGGCGTCCTCTTCGGTCTGCACCAGGAAGAGATCGATGTTCGCCAGCACTTTGGCCAAAAGCCGCCGGATGCGACGGTATCCGGGCCAGGAGCGGTCGGAAATGCGCGCATTTACCACGGCGATGCGGGCCCCCCTTTGGTGCGCCAGCCGGAGAAAATTTGGCCAGAACTCAGTTTCCGCGAGAACGATTAGTTCAGGCCGCAGCCTCCGCAGGTAGGGCCCGATGGCAAAGGCGAAATCCAGGGGGAAGTAGAAGGTGTTTTCCTCGCCGAAGCGGGTGTACGCCAGCTTCTGGCCCGTATCCGTTGCGGTCGAGACAACCACCTGATACTGCGGGAAACGCCGCTGCAGTTCCCCGACCAGCCCGCTGACCGCCAGCACCTCGCCGACTGAGACGGCGTGAACCCAAATGGTTGGCCTGGATGTTCCCTCCTGCAATCGTTCCGGTACCCTCCCCAGACGCTCACCCAGCCCGGTACGGTATTTCCCGTGCCGGAGCGTTTGCAACAGCCAGTAGGGAAGGCTGATCAGCAGCCCAATCGCCAGCAGCGCACTGTAAAGCAAGTACATGGGGGAAGGGACATTCTAACCGCATAAGCACCGCTGAAGGCACCACCACGAGAGTCGCGCGCATCCTATAATCGACGAATCATGCCTCACGGACGCCTTGTCATGCTGAGCGAGTCCGGCCTTTCGCTGGCGAAAGGCCGGGAGAGTCGAAGCATCCCTAACTCCTGCAAAGTGCCGGGAGTAGGGATTATTCGCGGGTTGCAACCTGCTCGGAATGACAACTGGGTGCTGTCTGCTTTCGAAAGGAAGTCGAGCTGGACGATCTCGGTTGCGCTCGCCGTCTTGCTGATTCCCGTCCTTTGTCTGGCAGCCAAGGATTTCGTTATGCCAGCAGCCCAGCCCGCCAGAACATACCCTGCGCATGACGAGCATCCCATGGAAGCCGTTACCGTCGCGGTTGATCCGTATGACATGGCCGATAAGGCCAGCATCTTCTCCATTCATTATGCGGAAGTGGGGCTGCTACCGGTTTTTTTGGTTATGACCAACGACGGCAGTCAGGCCGTCACGCTAGCGGGAATGAAAGCAGAGCTAATTACCGTTAGCCGAACCAAAATCTCGCCCGCCACTGAGGACGACGTTTTCCGGCGCCTCTCTCGACCCTCGGCCAGCACCACTCCCAACCCGTTACCCTGGCCCAGGAAGGTCAAGGGCGGCGTGAGCAAGCAGGCGAGAGAGGAAATCCAGAACGCTCAGTTCGGGGCCCGCGCCGTGGAGCCACATACCACCCAGGCCGGCTTTCTGTTCTTTGATGTAGCCGGCATCTCTGCACCCCTGGCGGGCGCGCACTTCTACCTCACCGGCATGCGCGACGCCAAGGGCAATGAACTGATGTATTTCGAAGTTCCGCTGGAGAAATACCTGAGCGCCCCAGCCAAGCCGAAGTGATCGTTGCCCCTCCATTAGCGGGCGCTATAATCACCCGATATGGTCACCACGCCGGACACGTCGGTTGCGGCGCGCGCCAAGTACGAGCCGGTCATCGGGCTGGAAGTGCACGTCCAGCTCCTGACCGCGACCAAAATCTTTTGTTCCTGCTCGACCCGCTTCGGCAATCCTCCAAATACGAATGTTTGCCCCGTCTGCCTGGGCTTGCCGGGGGCGTTGCCGGTCCTGAACCGTAAGGCCGTGGAGTTCGCGGTGCTCGCGGCCACAGCGTTGAACTGCCGCATCAACGAGACTTCAATTTTTGCCCGCAAAAACTACTTCTATCCCGACCTGCCCAAGGGCTACCAGATTTCCCAGTACGACAAGCCGCTGGCCGAGCACGGATTGATCGAGATTACCGTGCGCGGCGGGACCAAGAAGATCGGCATCACGCGCCTGCACCTCGAGGAAGACGCGGGCAAGAGCCTGCATGAGGGCTTTGCGGATTCGGCGGAAAAGACGGCGATTGACCTCAACCGCAGCGGTGTGCCGCTGATCGAAATCGTCAGCGAGCCGGACATCACCTCGCCCGAAGAAGCCTATGAGTACCTCACGCGGCTGAAGGAAATCGTCCTTTACACGGGCGTGAGCGACTGCAACATGGAGGAAGGTTCCTTGCGCTGCGATGCCAATGTTAGCGTGCGTCCGCGCGGGCAGAAAGAATTCGGCACCAAAACCGAAGTCAAGAACGTCAACTCGTTCCGCTTCATCCGCGCGGCGCTGGAATACGAGATCGAGCGCCAGATCGGCGTGATCGAATCCGGCGGCAAGATTACGCAGGAAACCCGCCTCTACAACTCGAACGAAGGCAAAACCTATGGCATGCGGTCGAAAGAGCAGGCCCACGATTACCGCTACTTCCCTGAGCCTGACCTGCTGCCGTTGGTGGTGGATGAAAAATGGCAGGCGGAAATCCGCGAGACTCTGCCCGAGCTGCCCGAGGCGAGGCGAAAGCGCATGCTCTCAGCGTATGGCATCACCGAGTACGACGCGGAGGTGCTGACGCTCACCAAGGCCCTGGCGGATCAGTTCGAAGCGGCGGCCAAGGCGGCGAAAAATCCCAAGCGTGTGGCCAACCTTGTGCAGAGCGAGCTGATGGGGCGCTTGAAAGCGAAGGGTCTGGAGATCGAGCAGTCACCGATTTCCATGAAGGGCGTTGCTTTGTCCGCCGACTTGGTCGAGAGCGGCGCGATCTCCGGCAAAATGCTCAAGGACCTCTACGATCTCTGCTTCGAGCGGGGAAAAGATTTTCCTGTTGTTTACGAAGAGGAAGGACGGCCGGAGCAGTCCCGCGATACGTCAGCGCTGGAGAAGATCATTGAGGAAGTCATCGCAGCCAATCCCAAGCAGCTCGAGCAATACCGCGCCGGCAAAAAGACGGTCATGGGCTTTTTTGTGGGACAAGTCATGAAGGCCTCGAAGGGCCAAGCCAACCCTCAGTTGGTGAATGAACTGCTGACGAAGACACTGGGTTAGGAATCCTTACACAGGCACTGCCAAGCTCTGAAGCTGTGCTGATGCACAATGTGGCCGTCCGAGAAGTTGCCATGACCATCTGGGTTCCTGTGCCTGTAATCTCCGCCTAAACTTAGACGGTTCCTGAGGTAGTCTCGCCCCAGGAGGACGCTGTGAAGATTTACCGCATTGTGCGCTGGGTGGTTCTGATTGCGTTGATCTTGGCCGTTTTCCTACTGATCAAAAAGCCGGAACCGGTTGCCAAGCCACAGGACGCGGCTACTGTTGCGACAAATGTCCAGTCCTACCAGGCCAAGCTGCAGCAACTGGAGCAAGCCAAGGAACAGGGACAGAGTCAGGCTGAGGTTCATTTGACCGCGGGCGAGATCAGCGCCGCGATCACGCAGGCTGGGGCCATTCCCGCGCCGGCAGTCGAAACGCCAGCTCCCGCACCGGGCAGTGCACCTGCAGAGCAGCCGAAAGTGACGGACTACCAGGTCAGTTTCGAGGGAGACATTGTGCGTGGGCAGTTCTCGACCGAGGTGGCGGGAAAACAACTCTACATCACGATCGGGGGCCATTTGGGTGCCAAGGACGGGTATGCCACATTTGATCCGACAGAGTTTAAGGTTGGCGATCTCAGCGTTCCCGTTTCGCTGGTGAATGATCAGCTACAGAAGAGGCTCCAGGAACAGCGCGACCGGTTGAAGCTTCCTGACTTCGTGGGCGATTTGCGGGTGGAGAATGGCGAGCTGGTGATCAAAGAGAAGTAAGATTGTTGATTGATGATTGTTGATTAAAAAGCCGCAGATCCCGAGGGTTTGTGCTGGTTCAACAATCACAAATCAACAATCAACAATTCATTGCCCGGCGGGATCCAGATGTGTGCGGGGCTTCCGTCTTTAAGGCGCCATGCCTTCTTCCATCCAACGCTTGAAGAGCGCAATGCGGTCCTTGGGCCAAGGTTCGTCGCAGGGCATGCTGCCGTCGAGAACGCGCGCATAGATCTCTTCGGCTTGAGCTTTAACATCGGTGAACGATGAGAGGTCGAGCCCGTAATCCTTCATCGAGTCAACGTCGGGAGAATCACGGAACAGAGGGCGAATATCTTTCGCAAAGCTGAGGGCCATGCAACACCTCACGAGATGGAACGGGCGATTCGCCCGTCCCCACACAAGCAAAGAAGTTATTCGCGCTTCATAGCGTCGATCAATTGGAAAAGCTGGCTGCGGTCCACGACTTCGACGAAGGGTTTGCCTTGGGTCTTGTTGCTGACCACGTAGATGGTCGGGGTGTGCGCGATACCGACGCGCTTGCCGAGGTCGCGGTCGGCGCCAACTTCGGCGGCCAGCTTGCCCTGCGGATCGACCACGAAGGGCAGGTCCACTTTGTGGTCGGTGGCGAACTTTTCCGCGAAACCGCGGAGGGTCGGGGCAGTAATTTCCGGCTGGTGCTCGAAGATGTAGTCGCGGTATTCATTGCCCAGTTGCTTGGAATGGGTGTCGAAATAGCGGGCGATCACGGCCGCCTCGAAGGACCAGTTGTGCATGGGCAGAGGGAAGTCATGGCGGACGATAGGAATCTTGTAGGTTTTGGCGGCTTCCTCCAGCAGAGGAGCGGCACGGCGGCAGTCGGGACACTGCAGGTCCTCAAAGACTACGATGGCGACCTGTGCGCCTTTGGGTGGCTTGAGGGCGGAGCTGGCGTCCTGGGACGCAGCCAGAGAAGCAAGCAACAGAACAACCAAGGCGAGTACGTTGCAGTTCTTCTTCATATATGCGTTAGATGCGGATGTCGGGACCTCTGTCTCTTTCTGAGTATCTATGGTAACTGAAGCCAGTGCCGGGTGCGATAGGACTCGCAAAATCTTAAAGCGCAGAGGGCGCTGAGGATTGCGCAGAGGACGCGGAGAACAACAGGACAGAGGCCCAGTGCAAAGCAGCCGGAATCTGCGATGGAGAGACGTGCGTCTCGCCCGTGAAGTCAATGACATCTGCATGGTCGAATTCATAGCAGCCGGAGCTGACGGCGCTCCAGGGCGAGCAGCTTCTCCTTGATCGGAAGGCCACCGCCGTAGCCGGTGAGTTTGCCATCGCTGCCGATTACGCGATGACAGGGAATCACGATAGGAATGGGATTCGCCCCATTGGCGAGGCCAACCGCACGGGAGGCGTTTGGGTTTCCGATACGGCGGGCTAGTTCACCGTAGGAAATCGTCTCGCCGTAGGGGATGTCGCACAGGCGCTTCCACACATCGAGCTGGAAAGGCGTGCCTTGGGGCACAAGCGGCAGATCAAAGCTTTCCAGTTGTCCCGCAAAATATGCGGTTAGCTGGCGAACAGTTTCCTTTAGCGGCCCGCGGTCCTCACGCCAGGCAGGATCTGGACGCACCGCCCGCTTTTCCGTCGCAAACAGGATGTGGCGCAGTCCCGCATCATCAGCGGCCAGCAGCAACGGCCCCAGCGGGCTTTCGATCCGGGTGTAGCGCGTGGTGGTCATCGCTAAAGCCCTCGCCCTAAGTAAGTAGTTTCACAGCAGCGAGCAGAGTGTCAATGTCTTCGGCCGAGTTGTAAAAATGGCAGGAAACACGAATCCCACCAACGTTCGATGTATAGCGCACTGAAACTAAAATCTTCTTCTCCAGCAGGTGGTTCATCAGTTTGACGTTCTGCTCCGCTGAGCCGGCAGAGAAGGTCACGATTCCGGAGCGGCTCTCGCGGGCGCGAGGCGTGACGATGCTTACCGGCAGGTTATCGAGGCCGGCGAGAAGCCGATCGGTGAGGGAATAAATGTGGTCAGCGATGTTCGCCTGGCCGAGCTCATGGATAAGCTTGAGCGAAGCGGCGAGGCCGACTGCGCCGGGATAATTCCCAGTCCCCCCAGTTTCGTAGCGGCGCGCGCTGGAGACAAACTGATAATCCTGGACCGGCGTGGTGGTTGGAGTCTGGAAGTATCCGCCCCAGCCGCCGGGCGGATCCTGGACGGAAAGATAGCCGGGGAGGGGCGGGTTAAGGCGGGGCAGCGCTTTGCGGTTAATGTAGAGGAAGCCGCAGCCGAAGGGGGAATTGAGCCACTTGTGTCCGCCGCAAGCGAGGATGTCGACGGGCGTCTGACGAACGTCCAGGGGAATGGCGCCAAGCTGCTGGATGGCGTCCACGACCAGCCAGATGCCGCGATCACGGCAGAGCTTGCTGA
>WNFB01002654.1_pt1 | contig 15595 bp, 17 predicted proteins | sample 5400501 | NCBI WGS metagenome assembly WNFB01 (sample SAMN13153341, study PRJNA577476) | soil metagenome | isolation source: 200 cm saprolite under Douglas fir tree site 2 hole 1 | place: USA:California | collected 2015-04-18
GCCTGGGCCGGCGAGGCGCCCTGTTCAAAGGCAGTCGCGTAGACATACGGCTTGAAAGACGAGCCGGGCTGGCGATAGGCCAGGGCCACGTTGAACTGGCCATCGATCGCATTGTCATAGTAGTCGATACTGCCGAGCATGGAGAGGATCGCGCCCGTATGGAAGTCGATCAGCACCTCGGCGGCGTTGGTCACATGATGGGCATCGCGCAGCTCGACGATATGCTGCTGCATGACGTTGAGAATGCCCCGCTGGAGCGCAATGTTGAGCGTCGTAGAGACCAGAAGCCCCGAGCGCGAAAGCTGGCTACGCGTCAGGTGAAGCAGCTGCTCAAGTTGGGTGAGAACATAGTTGTCGAAATGTGGGGCCTGGTCCTGCAGGGTTGGCGACGCTTTGAGGAAGTTGGAGCTCTGCTCTTCCTGGGAAGCCTCATCGGCCTGGCTTTGCGAAATGTAGCCCTGCGAGACCATCGCGCCCAGGACATCCAGGAAGCGACCAGTCGCATGCTGAAAGTGGGCAAAGAGATCATACACCAACGCATTGCGCGGCAGGCCGGCCAGCATCGCGGCCTGCGCAAGGTCCAGCTGCGAGGCGGCGGACTGGCCGTGTGTATCCTGCAGACCGAAGTAGACCGTGGCGGCGGCGTCGATACCATAGGCTTGATTACCATAGTAAATCGTATTGAGATACATCTCCATAATATCGCGCTTGCTATAGTGGCTGTTGAGCTGGGGCGCGAGGATGATTTCGGAGAGCTTGCGAGGAAGGCGCTGTAAGCTGCCCACCATGAGCTGTTTCACCAGTTGCTGGGTGATGGTACTCCCGCCTTCAATGGGTTGCCCACGCTGCAGGTCCGTGAGAGCAGCGCGCAGGACGCTCGTGAGGTCGATGCCCTCATTGCTCCAGAACGTGCGGTCCTCGATGGCGGCCGTGGCGTTGACCAGGTCCGGCGCGATCTGGGCATAGGTCACCTCAGTGTGAATACCTTGATCGGTCAGCTGGTCTATCAGCTGGCCCTGGCCGTCGTAGATCTTCAGGTTATCGGGCGGGAGCAGATCACGCAGAGTGACGACCTGACTGGCGTAGGTGACCTGGATGGTGGTAGCAACATGGTAGGCGATAAAGCCAATTACGATGCCGATGTCGATGCAGAGCATGAAGAACACGAACGCAATCGTCCTCCAGCGGCCGTGGGAAGGGCTTTTGGCTTGGAGATTGATGAGATAGGAGCTATACAGGCGCTGGTACGCCACCTGTTGCGAGCGGCCGACGCGCTTGTTTTCGCGGCGTTGAGCCCAGGCGAAAAGATGAACTTCTGACATCCTCGTGTCCTTCTACTGTGATCTTTTCGAAAGAAAACAAGATAAACCAGGCACCTCTTGTTTTTGAGGAATGCCGGGAAACAGGATGCTCTCTGAGGAGAGACACGTAAGAGAAGAGCAGAATGTTTCAGGGGCTGGGTGAGCAAGGAGTAAACGCGCCACATTGAGAGGCACCTCTTGCCGGGTCCAGACTCACACATCACATCGCTGTGCGAAGCGCCACAGGTGCTGAGGAATCAAAGGTGATTACCCCTAAGTCCGTTTGTTTCAATGCACATCTTTGAGTGTGTCTACTTTTCAGGTGGGAGCATCGTGTACCTGAAAGAAGAGCATGTGTATCGGGATCGGTGTTCCAGGATCGAGAGAGAAGGAGGTCGTAAAGTCATGGATGCATTGCTCATCACACTCCTACTTGCCATGGTGCTGAGTGCTGGGGGAACCATCATCAGTCTGCGCCTGTTTGCTCATGGATCAGGGCACGTCTCACGCCCGAGGAGTGCACGACGAGTCTACCTAGCTCCCAGAAGCTACACCACCGACACCACTATCTCCATCGAAGAGAGTGAGACGGTGCGCTATCCCCACAAGGCCATCGCCACCGTGGTCATCCTGCTGGTCACCCTGAGCGCCTTGATGTACAGCGCATTCCATGCTCTCGTCGTCCATTAGGGCGTGGTGACGTGCCAGCAAGGACCATCTCTTGCCAGGCAAACCGCTCCGTGAAGTCACCTATGACGGCACCAAAAAAACCGCCTCTCCAGGCGGTGGAGTGGCAACGTTCTCTGTTCCCACAGGGCTGCCCTTGCGGTATCATCGGAGCTGAAAGGCTTAACTCCCGTGTGCCTTCGCCGATCAGCTTGACTTTTCGAGTTTACCCACGCCCGCAAGGCGCGTCAGGTCACGGTTCAGCTCGGCTGGTTCAGGTTGCGTCTCCCTGCAGATTCCCAGGATATGTGGGCCCGGGTGATTCATCATCCTGAGGAAGACCGAGATCCGGTCTTGTTGACCAATGTGCCGATCACCACTCCCGCCGACGCTCAGTTCGTCTATGATCAGTGGCGACACTGTTCCACTATCGAGCATACCTACCGCTTTGAGCGCGAGGCGGGCTGAGACGTGGAGGACATGCAGGTGCAGTCGCTGGAAGTCATGCGCCGCCTCTTTGTCCTGGTGCTGCTCACGGCCTTGTTTGCCGCTCATATCGCTGCCGCTTGGCCTCCGCCTGCCGTGTCCTGGCTGCGTTGCTTAGGAGGCAATTTGGGGCTCAAGACGGATGTAGATGGCCTCTAGCTCCTTTTAACTGGTATCAGAGCCGTCTTTGCCACAGTTGCTACCCTGAGCTTCGCTCCTCTGCACCCTTTCCCTTTTCGTGTGGTAAGTTCTGGGTAATCACCAGTGCATCTGTCTTGACTGCAGCTACTCTACCAGCTACAATTGCTCTGGAAGAAGTAAACACCTTCCAGAGCTTTTCTGGAGGTGTATTTGTGTGACAGAACGGCGTCACGGCTCGAGAGAGGAACTGGCCTACCTTGATTTGCTCACCGGAATGCGAGGTGTTTTCATGCTTCAAGAAGAAGAGAGGTCATTCACCGTAACGCACACCACGGGAAAAACGCTCCTCGTCGTAGCAGATGACCCAGAGGAGCAGACGCTCTTTACCGAGACCTTCTCCTTGCTCACACCCTATCATATCAAGGTGGCCCGAAACAGCATCGAGGCGTTCCATTTTGTGAAACACATCAAGCCAAGCGTATTTATCCTCGAGTATCGCCTCCCCGGGATGAATGGCATTGACCTCTACGACCAACTGCACGCCACACCAGGGCTCGAACGTATCCCAGCCATTCTCATCAGCAGCGTCTCATCCGAAGAGGTCACAGGCGAGATCGAGAGCCGGAAGCTGATACACATTGAGAAACCGTTTGACCTGGACGATGTGCTCCTGGCTCTTGCAAACGTGCTTTCCTGGCGGAGGGAGCATGCATGATACTTGCGACGAACCAGGCATCTTTCTTGGATTGACCTGAGCAGTGGCAGGAGCAGGAGGTGGGTAAATGGCTCCACTGGAGAGTGCGCGATCAGGAGCACTGTGTGAACTCTGCAAGAACCCGCTTGATCTGGAGGTGAACTTTTGCCCGTGGTGTGGTTTCCCCGTGCAGGAAAAGTTTGAGGCAGGTACACCGTCTCCGCGTGCCTATGCCAGCGTGGGAATGTGTCCCAAGGGGCATTGGTACAATGCTCGTCTGCAAGCATCTTGCCCCTTGTGCTATCGGCGCTATCTACGTCCTCTCTTCTCAACACACACTCTGCACACCGCACCTGAGCAGAAGGAGTAAGCAGTCATTTCCTCTCTCGATGTCGCAGCATGACCCAGACGGTTGAAAAAGGCTCCTCCCTGCTGAGCTTATTGAGAGAAGAGCATGCTCTGACGGAGACCTCCTCATTCATGACTTCACGCCGTTGGGGAGTCCAAACTGGCTAAAATTCCCTCGAATCCTTGCAAACGTTGAGGGGGTCAGGTACGCTTGAAGTGATCGTCGTTTGAACGAAAGGCAGGGGGAGATGCCTGGGCCGAAACGATCTCGCCGCGAGCGGACGGATGAGTGGGCGAGTATCAAGCAGTGGACGATGTGGCCTGAGCAGGAACTCTATGAGCAAATCCGGGCGAAATCTAGACCGCTGACCCACTCACACCGCTTCACACCTTGTTGTCTACGTTGGCACACATACTCACAAAGAATATGGAATCCCTTGTGTTCCACATTGTAGCACACATTTTTCCAAGCTCTGTTTCCATCGCTCGTGTCCTCACGCTCCTTGTTGCGTGCTGCTCTCCTCTTCGGGGATGCTTTCCCCAAAGAGGAGAAGGTTCCGAAAAGGATCGCAGAGGAAAAATTCCTTCATTCCCCAGGGCTGAGACCTGACTTGTGGAGACTGAATGGCACCAGTCGGCACATACTGCTGATACAACGCCTCACTATTGGTCACGCCAATCCAACAGACCCGGTGACCTTGGGAAACATGGAAGTGTAGACTGATCCCATCTCGTTCGACAACGACAAACTCCCCGGAACGCTCGGTGGTCGCAAAGCCAAGTTGCGCATAAAAGGCCAGGGCTTGCTCCATATCTGCGACAGGAACCCGTGGTGAAATGGAAAGGAGCGTTGGTTGACCTGGTTGAGATGATGTCACAGGAATCCTTTCCCCAAAAATCAGGAGATTGCGATTAGGATCACGGAGGCAAAATTCTTTCATCCCCCTGGGCTGAACCTGGAGAGGAGACTGAAGAGCACCAGTCGGTACATACTGCTGATACAATGCCTCGATATTGGTCACGCCAATCCAACCCAGCACGTGGTCATTTACTGGTTTTTCATCTTCAGAGGCGTTGAAGTGCAAAGCGACCCCGTCGCGTTCGACAATGGCAAACCCCTCGTCGTGATAGGTGGTTACAAAGCCGAGTTGTCCATAAAAGGCCAGGGCTTGCTCCATATCTGCGACAAGAGAACGAGGAGCAATCTTCACGAGGGTGGGTTGACTCTCCTGGGATGCTGACATGGGTTCATGTTCCTTTCTGCTGCACATACAGGGTATTCATGGGAAGTCATTCTTCCGAACGCACCGAGAAGCGGCAATGCGCTTACACTGTTCCTTCCTGGCTTTCCCCTCTTTGGGAGGCCAGGAGCCCATATGCGACCTCCACCTGGCGCTTCAGTTGTTCAATCTCCACTGCTTGTTCTCGCACCCGTTTCTGAAGAGCGGCAATCATCGTGTCCTTGGAAGCGGAAGACGCTTGTTCCCGCGGCGGGATCTGGCCCTTCGCCTTGGGAACCTGTTGCGCACGCAGGTGCATGATGCGGGCTTTGATGGCCTCGTGCTCATACAGCCAAGCCGTCGAGATACCCGCTGCTTGAGCGACGGCTTTGAAGGTGATGGGGCGCTGCTCTTGAATGAGCTGGGCGAGGGCCGCCTCGGCTCGTTGTTCTGTGACTGCTGCTTTTCTCTGGGCGCTGGCACGCAATCCACGGGTATCGCGTGCCCACTGTTTGGTGCTTCGTGTCATGCACTCTTCTCCTGTTCCAAAGCGGCAATGAGCGCTCGCAGGCTGGCGACGAGTTGCTCGCCCTTCTCGCGTAGACGCACATAGCCTCGTGCCTCAAGCTGAGGAAGCTGTGCTTCCTCTTCGTGCAGCCTCCTCTGGAGTAGTGGTAATGCGCGCGCGTCGATGCTGGCACCACACAAGTCGAGAAGTTCTTCGGTGACTTCCAGTGATTCCAGACCCAGGTACTGTTCGACCAGGTAATCAAAGGGTGGCTGTTTCATCGATGTGTTCCCTCCAAGGCGGCAAGGCGGGCTTTGAACTCGCCGATAACCCGTTCCAGGTGTTTGGCTGCCAGAAGCAGCCCTGCGGTTTGTGCCTCTTCCAACCCAGCTTCTGCCTCGGCCAGGTCGGTACGTAATTGCGCTAGCAGAAAGTCGAGATCGAGCGTCCCATCTCCTTCCGGCTCTTCCAGGCTTTTGAGGCGGACTGTTACGTTCGTAATGATATGCGTTTGTTGCTGCACGACCACCTGATTGCCGACCTCTTGCGCCCGTTGTCTCAAGCGATTGGCTCGCTTGTAGAAGGACTTGAGGGCTGGGAGGTCGTCAGTCGAAGTTAACCACATGGGACAGGTGACGCACTTGTTTGCGTAGTTACACTCCCCAAGCACGACGAGCCGCCCGCAGCCACCGATGGGCAACGTTTGCCCACGGATGCCCTTGCGCACGAGTTGGACCTCTGGATCATTGGCACGAGCATCGCCTTTGACCACCTGACCAGCGGCATTGACCGTTTTGCGTGAGAACGCTGCTCGCTCCAGCGCTTCCCGGACTTTGGCAGCGCGCATCCGAGCATAGACCTGAGTCATACGCATGGTGTGATGGCCAAAAAGACGCCGGATCACCTCCAGGGGTACATCATCATTGATGAGGCGCATGCCGACCGTATGCCTGAACTGGTGCGATTGCAGATGATACAAATGGCCATCGCGATCTCGGATATTCTTTTCGAGGGCCCATCGGTTCAGCCGGTTGGCGAACGTCATCCCCACGAAAGGAAGTGGTTGACCACGAGCCCGCCTGAGCGGACGCGTGAACAGGTAGGGACTTCGATCTCCCCATTGCGCACGCGTGTCCTCTTGCTGTGCCTGGATAACGGCTACCACCGTTTCATTGACCAGGGGAATCACATGCTCCTGCTTGAGCTTGATCTGGTAAAACTTCAGATACCACTCATGTTTGTCATCACAGATGAGACAATTAAACGGAAGCGTGCAGAGTTCGCTGATCCGCAGACCACATTCGAGCACAATGGTGACCATGCGCAGCATCATGGTGTCAAGCGTCTCCAGGTGCTCGCGGATCTGGGCCAAAACCTCTTCCGGGATCTCTCTGGGCAGCGTCTTCTTCTCCTTGGGCAGATCATCATCAAAGATCAGACGCTCTTTGGGAAGGTCATGTCTGTCCAGACGGTAGGCACTGGTCTCCAGGAATGTGCGGAGAGTAACAAGGGTGGTGCATACCCACGACTCACTCACCTGTCGATCCCGCAGATAGCCAATGTACTCTACCATGAGAGCCCGATCCAGCCCAGCAACGCCGAGATGCGGATGATATTGTGCCAGAAAATGTGAGAAAGCATTCAGGGCGGTGAGCTTGCTCACACAGTCTCCGGGGCTGTGAATGGCGAGGTTGTATCGCATGTACTCCTTGACGAGGTCTCGAAGCCAGAGCTGGGAGATACGCGTATAATTCAAGTGGTGAGAAGTGCCAGCCATGTTGACCTCCAGGCCCATTTTGTGCAGATCCCAGATCTCTTTCTCCACCTCGGGCCGGTCGTCGTAGGCATCAGCCACGATCCGATACATCTGGCGAAACCAGCGAACCACCTCGTTTTCTCGATCCTGATGGTACACCAGGATTTGCTGCGCGTTGACATATTTGTTGGGGGGGCGATCCACTCGGTACTTCCCTGTTTCGATCAGAAAGGACCGCAGGGAAAGTTCCCACTGAGCCAGGCTTTTCTCCAGCAACGATTGCCCGCCTGGGGCGACGCGATTGAGCCAGGTGGTGATGGTGCGTAGACATTGGCGATTTCTGTCGTTCCTGCCCCCTTCGAGATCCCACTCCTTGCGCTGGAATTTGCACCAGACCGCGTACTTGAGTTCAATCTTGAGTGGGTTGGACTGGAGGGGCGAGAAGTCCAGGGTGCTTTGCCTTTCAGGCTTGTGCGGCGGGCCAACGCGCCAGGCATCGGAAGCAAAGAGATCTTGGAGGTGAGCGTTGAGCGATTGCTGGCGCTTTTCTGACCAGGAGAGGGAGCTAACTGACATCATAGCCTCCTTCTTTGGTGAGAGCCGCTCGGAGGTCCTCTGCGGTCAAATGGACGTAGGTGTCATGGGTAGTCTGGACGCTGGCATGTCCGAGCAGCCGAGAAGCTTCTTCCAACGACATCTGCTTTCCGCGAATCCAGAGGGTGGCTCTCGTATGGCGAAGCATGTGTGGCGTGAAGCTGATCTCCGTCCGAGTGCAAAGTCGCTTTGCAAGGGACATGACCGACTCGTAGGTCATGGGACGCCCAATGTCGCCTTCCCACAGATTCACAAAGACAAAATTGGGAAGGGAATCGACTTCCAGCGCTCCCAGATCCTCGATGAGGTAATCGGTGTAAAGCCGCATGACCTCGGGCAGCACCGGAATGACATAGGGATTTCTGGTCTTCGCACGCGCGCCATTCGGATTGTCGGAACGCGGAACAATCTGAAGAGAACCATCTTCTACCGAGAGGTCTGCATGTTTGAGACCAAGCACCTGGCCGATCCTCATACCCGCCTGGAAAAGGAGTGTAAGCAAAAACTTGTCTCGAACATGTGTACAGGCATCAATGAGCGTCTCTACCTGTTCGATGGTCAGTGTTTTGGGAAGTCTCCGCTCTCGCTTGGCCGAAATGACTCTCCTCTGCTCTGGTTTCGCTTTCACAATGCCGTGCAGAAATGGCTTGTACTGTCTGCGGTTTGGCATGGACAACTGATACAAGGGAAGGTCCGAAACAGTACCCAGGCGCATGTGAAACTGGTAAAAGCTGTGGACGGCACCGAGAATCTGATCAATGGTAGCATTGGTTCGCTTGGCTGGCTTGCTCTCAATGGAAATGACTTCTGTTTCCGATCTGCGCAACCAGGTAATGAATGCTGCAAGGCGGGCAACATTCATCTCTGTCCAGCACAGATTCTCGTCACGGAGATATTCCCAGAAAAGCTTGAGATGGTGGGCAGTGGATCGGATTGTATTCGGACTCCGGTCCAGGTCATCGAGAAACGTCAGGTACGAGCAAATGGGTTGGATCGGGACAAACTCATCATCAAGCACGATCCAACGAATTTGATCGGTATTGGGAGGGCGTACTCGTTGTACCTTCATGATCTACATTCCTTTCATCAAAAAAGTGGTATGGATATGTATTTCCACGAAGAACAACAAGGTTCGTGACTCATTCGTTGTTTACGTTGTGAGTAGGTCTATTTCCTCATCTAGATTTAGACCCCTCGTCCTTTTCCACGAAACCGCAGTGGAGCGAGCAAAGGAAATCGATGTCCCCCAACGCACGCTGTCCCGCAAAGCGGATGAGTTTGAACGCTCTGGGATGCAAAGCCTGTTCTCGTCTGGGGAGCAAGGCGGAGCGAGAGAAACTGGCAAGACACTGCCACCAGAGATACGCCAACTCATCGTAGACTTGCACGTTGAGCTTCCTACCATGAGTTGGCGAGAAATTGCCGAGGTGTGCTACATTCGTTACGGCAGAAGGCCAGATCATAAGAGCATCAAACACATTGCAACCGCTTCGCCTCCGCGTTCCCTCCAGTCCAGGCGCTACCAGCCCTGGCACCAGATTCCTGACCCGGCAGAGCGCAAACTGGCAGCCATACGATTGCATGCGAGATGTGTGGTCGATCACGTCTATTGCCGAGTACCTTGCGACCTCACGACACACCATCTATGACACCCTTCAGCGCTGGACTGAGGAGGGGGTTGCAGGCTTAGATGCGAAGCCAAAGACACACAAGGGGGTACGCAAAGCGACGCTGAAGGTTCGGAACGAGATCCGCAAACTCCAAGAGAATCCCTTGCTTGGTGAATGGCGCGTCCATACGGCGCTCTTGCGTATGGGAATCGAGGTCTGGCACATCGTGCTTGAAGGCCTCTGCCCCGGCCGGTCCAAAGATGGGATCATGCTTGCCCCACACGGCCAGGAGCGGCGGCTGAGAGCGCCGGAAGTACTCCTGCCACTCGGCATAGCGCTCTGGATTGGTGCGATAGTCCTGGAAGAGGGCCAGTTGGATGTCGACGTTGCCTGGACGATCCAGTCCCCACTGATCCAACGTCCAGGCATCGGGACTGATATGCTCTGGCTCGCGTACCCCTTGGAGGTATTGCCAGCGCGTGGCCTCGGGTGTGAACAACCTTCGGATCGGTTGCTCGGTTTCGGCGGTGCGGTGGGACCAGAACGGCCACGCCGTCTCCCAGAAGGAGGTCAATCCCTCTAGGTAGGCATTGCCGTTCTGGCTGATCAGAGCCTCAATGCGCTCTGGATGTTTGACAGCCAGACGAAATCCCACGGGAGCACCATAATCCTGGACGTAGAGGCTGAAGCGCTTGAGGTTGAGCGCGTCGAGGACGTGTTCCACCACTTCTTCCAGGTGATCGAACGTGTAGGTGAAGTGTTCGACACTCGGACAATCGCTATAGCCGTACCCCGGATAATCGGGCGCCACGACATGGAAGTGCTCGGCGAGTGCTGGAAGCAGGTTGCGAAACATATGGGATGACGACGAAAACCCGTGCAGTAAGACCAGTGTGTGTGCTTGCTTTTCTCCGGCCTCGCGATAAAACACCGTGAGGCCATCGACCAGCACCGTGCGGTACGAGATAGGGTTCATGGTGGTCCTTCTTGTGATGGCGGTTGTACAATCAGCTGCGTTGGTGCTCGCCGATGACCAGGGCACCAGCCGGGAGCCCGAGGACGACGGCCAGCAGTACGAGGCCGCGCCAGCGTGGCCCTGCGTGGCCCCCGTCAGCCCAACGCCCCCATCCAGTCAGCGATGGCCCGCACGATCTCGTCCGGCGAATCTTCCTGGAGGAAATGGATCCCCGCGACCGTCACCTCGGCCTGCGCTGGCCACCCGCGGACGAAGTCGAGATCCGCGCCGCTGGCGAGGCTCGCACCGGGCTCACCCTTCACGAACAGCTTGGGCACACCGCTCGTCGCCAGCCAGTCCATGTAGGCGGCCACGATCGCAGCCACGTCGGCGGGCTCGCCCTCGATGGGGATCTCCCGGGGCCACGTCAGCGTCGGCCGTCGCCCCTCGCCGGGCTCGGCGAACGGCCGTCGGTCCTGCGCGCCATCTCCTCGACGGAGAGGGCGCGCAGGACGCCCTCCGGCAGCAGCCGCTCGACGAAGAGGTTGTCTCGCAGGATCATCGCCTCGCCGGCCTCGGAACGCAGCGCCTGCAAGACTGGACGCGGGATCAGTCGTCCGAGCGTGTCCCAGGTCCGCAGCCGCACGATCTCCATGTACGCGATACCCTTGACGGCCTCGCGGTGGCGGTTGGCCCAGTCGAAGCCGAGGGCCGAGCCCCAGTCATGGACGACGAAGGTGACCCGCTCGTGCACATTCAGGGCCTCGAGCAGGGCGTCGAGGTAGCGGCGGTGCTCGACGAAGCGATACGAGCCGGGGCCACTGTCAGGCAGCTTGTCGGAATCGCCCATGCCGATCAGGTCGGGGGCGATGCAGCGGCCTCGTGGCTGCAGGTGCGGCAACACGTTGCGCCAGAGGTACGACGAGGTGGGATTGCCGTGCAGCAGCACGATGGGGTCGCCCGCTCCCACCTCCACGTACGCCATCTCGCGGCCCAGGACCCGCCGCCGTTGCTTTTGGTATGGAAATGCCGCAGAGATCATGTTGGCTTCTCCTTCTTTCTTTGTCGGAGCCGAAGAGCATCGGCGCCCACGTGCGTGCCCACAACCATTGTGTGGCCAGAGAGGCTTCCCAGAGAGCTACAGCGGGCGACACGCTGCTTGCAGGTGTCCACGCGTGGGTCTGCAGCCTGCCGCCGTGCTCGGGTGTGTGCGCACGTGCGGGCTGCCGGGAGGTTGCCTCCCAGGATCGTCACGCCGTGTCTGATCGGCGTCACTGCTTGGGGCTACGTTCCATCCACCCCGACACCTATCGCACCCACGCGCCGATCGCTCACGCGATGCGGCGTCCACCTGAAAAGTCACCTTTCTGACGATGGCACGCACGATAAAATCCTCCAGATTGTGTTTGCAGCTCCCACGGGATGCGCGAACCTGCTGTCCCTTGGGCTGAGGGGCCTGGACATGCCCGTTCCATGCGCTCGCGTGAGGCTTCCACGGGGCGAGATCGAGCGGTGGAAGAGCCGTTCCTCACGCCACAGCCCAGCTCCTGCACCTCGCCCTTCCTGATCCTAGTGTAAGCAGGAAGCGTCATGAAAGCGTCATGGACAGTGTCATGAGCCGTGGCCCCGCTGGTAAATAGTGTGAATGTTCGACGATTTTTCAGGTGAAACAGAGAAATTCGGCGCGAATGGTAGGAATCGACCAGTGGGAGCCTGGAGAAATCGCTCCCCAACTGGCTTCTTTCATCAGCACCTTGTAAATTCGGGGAGAAATGAACGAAGCTGTCATAGCCCACAAAGTAGTTGATGAGTTCCCCTGAAGAACTCGGAACTGACAGGAATTTTCGGAGGTTGTCATTCTGAACAGACATGAGTCATCCCAGATTTTAAGGATGGGCTCGTAAAAAGACACCTCCTGAGATAAGCTGGAAGAGAGTTTCCGAACAAACTCAACCAGTTGATCCAGGAGGTGTTTTCATGTCCACTCAGTATCTCACACCTGTAGAGAAGCCACAAGTTCCTCCATATCACGCCGCAGACATGGCGCAGGGATTGTACGCAGCCCTGGCCCGGTTTCTGGCCCCCTTGCTCATGGAACTGGATGCCAGGATTGATAAGCGGCTGGTGCGCACGTTTGTGCAGACGATTGCGGTAATCCTGACATTTCGTGATCGGGTCAACGGGTTGCTGCTCTCGGAAATGGGGGGATATCTAGACACGCCCGACAAAGCGCCCGCTGGCACCAAGCGCCTCTCGCGGCTGTTGCATTGCGTGAAATGGTCCGCCGAACTGATCCGAGCGTTTCTCTGGGAGCGGGCCACGCGCCGGTTGAAGAAGTGGAAAGACGCCGGGGTGGATGCGGCTTCCCATTTGGGACGAGAGTGCGTGGGAGAAGCCGGAAAGCATCGCACCCGAAGAGTTTGGCGAAGTCGCGTTCCAGTAAAGCCGCCCGACTGACCCATATCAAGAAGGGCTACTACACCCCGCCACGAGGTCCCATCTTCGTGCCTGGCCTGCATTGGCTGGCGGTGATCCTGGTGGGCCGCGACCAGCAGCACGATCCCCCCGATCTGGCAAGCATGCATTGGTGGACCAGTCGTGGTGCTCGCGCCTCCTTCAAACGCGATGAACAAGGCAAGCTCTTGCTCCAGGTGGCGCTCCAATGGGGAGGATGGGTCCTGCACGTCTTTGATCAGGGCTTCGCCAGCAGTTTCTGGCTCGGTCTGCTCTTTGCTTTCACGCTGCGCTTCGTGCTGCGCTGGAAGAAAGAGTATCACTTGGTGGATGCGCAGGGCAATCGGCGGGCGGCCTGGAAAATCGCGCGCGGCAAGCGAGGGTGGCAAGAACGGACGGTGTGGGACTGCCGTCGCCATCAGTGGGTGACGGCCAGCATTCTCGCCTTGCCCGTGCGTCACCCCGATCATCCTGAATACCCCCTGTGGCTGGTGATCGCCCATAGCTTCGGAGGCTTGCCCTGGTACCTGCTGACCAACGAGCCGATCACCTGCTCCGAGGATGCCTGGGGGATCATGTTTGCCTACGCGCGTCGCTGGCAGATCGAATTGACCTGGAAGGAAAACAAAAGCGAGCTGGCTTTCCAGAGTCCGCGTCTGTGGGATTGGGAGTCACGAGAGAAACTCCTCCCGGCTTTCGACGCTGGCCTACGCGTTTCTGCTCACGCTGCTTTCCCCCTGCTACGCGTCGTTGTGCCGCTGGCTTCTGCGCCGCTACTGCCATCGCACGGGCCGACACTGCCGCCAGGCCCACGCTCCCTTCGCCCGTCTGCGCCTGGCTTTGAGTCGGCTCTGGCAAACCTTTCCCCCGCGTTGGGAGCGGCGATCTCGCCGAAGCCTTCCGGTGATCTCTGTCACGCTCACCTGACAGGGGGGCCAGCTCCCCATGCGAACGAGGCTCCCAAGGCCAGGATGCTCCTGGTCACAGGCGCATCTGCTTCCAGACCGTGCAGCAAGACCAGCATGACAGCTAACAATTAGAGAAACAAGCAAAAGAGGAATGCTCGTTCCATCATTCAAAGCAGCTTTAGATCTTTTTGGGCGTGGAAGAGCTTTACTTCTCTCCTTCTGCTCTTTCCTCTCCCTCAGGAAAATTCCCTCCCAGCAGTCCGTGATGGCCTAACCGCTTTAGTAGCTTCTCTCGTAGATAGCCGAAGCGGGCATTTCTTCACTCCTGTGCGAGAAATGCCCGCTTCCTTCACAAGCCCATCCCTCAAATTCGGGATGACTCATGTCTGTTCAGAAGTCCTTCACCGCGTTCAGGATGGCTTTGAGGCTTGCTTCATCGTAAATGATCAGGCAACTGATCCACTGATGCTGTTTTGAGTTCTCCCGCACGTTTGAAGGTAGCAATAATCACTCCAGATGGTGAAGATTGAGATTCAACCAGGGTAAAAGAAGCGGGAAGCGTCCCTTTCTCAAACAAGCGTTTTCCCTTCCCGACTGTCACAGGAAAGATTTTGAGCCAAAATTCATCGACCAAATCATGCGCGAGTAACGTCTGAATGAGATTACCACTCCCATGCACTTGTAAGTCAGGACCATCTTGTTGTTTGAGTGCGCGTATTTCATCCACAACATTGCCCTTGAAAAAGACCGACTTCCTCCACTCATGTGTTGTCAGCGTATTCGAAGCAACATACTTTGTTGATTCATTGATTGGGTTTTTTCCACCGTCAGCATGTGGCCAATAGGTTGCAAATATCTCAAATGTTTTTCTCCCGAGTAGGAGATCAAATGGCTTACTCATTTGCTCTTCCATGATCTTGCCAACAAAATCATCAAAGTAGGGAACCACCCATCCACCATGCGTAAAGTTCCCACTGGTATCTTCTGTTGGCCCACCAGGTCCCTGCATGACGCCGTCAAGTGTGATGAAAGAGAGGACGATAATTTTTCTCATGTTATTCTCCTTTTGTTGTCAAGTATTAGCACATGGATTATAACTCTGCGTAAGGGTTCTGTCTTGAACAAAAACGACAGCTACTGAGATTTGCGTCTACTAATGATCTGAGCTGGTGTCCGTCCGATCAAACGCTTGAGCGATCTCGTCAGATGCGGCTGATCGGCATAGCCAGTCTGATCAACTATGTCGAGGATAGACACTCCTCGCTCTAAGAGAGCCTCTGCCTCTCGCGCGCGTTCGATTTGACGAACATAGCTCAGCGTTAACCCGGTGGCACGCAAGAAACGACGCTGGATGGTGCGTCTAGACAGTTCTTTCAGTTGACCTTGTAAGGCAGCATCTACGATTGGCTCGCGAATGAGCAGACCGTCACGCACCAGCCTCTCGACAAACGTGTCAGCATTGTCATAGTCAGGAAATTGCCACGCAGAGCCATTCAACCAGAAGGACTTACTCGTAGCTTCAGGTAGGATCACCTCTCCATCCAAACGATCTCCCGTAGGCAGAAGTGGCATACATGCGCCAAGTTTAAATGTGATGCCAACAAACTCAGCGTTAGGAGGACAGTGTGCAGTTGTCGCTTTCGTCTCTGGTCCCCGCACAGTGATGCCTGTCCTGCCATTTTGTTGCATGACCACTATCTCCCAATGGCTTACGGCACGAGAGGGAAACGTGCCAGCACTTTCACTTTGAGTACGCCAGATCGTTTCGACAAAAGGCGAGTCCGATCCTCTGTCCTCTTCAAAGATAAACATTTCACACTCCGATGCCCGTTGATGGGCAGTGGATTGGTAAACGCGCCGTCCCGGCTCGTGTTGGCGGCAGAGAGCGCCTCCCATGTGAGCACAAAGGCTCTGATTGCAGAAGCGTGAACAAGCTTCAACTGGCAAGAGCGAA
>WNFB01003195.1_pt1 | contig 15594 bp, 16 predicted proteins | sample 5400501 | NCBI WGS metagenome assembly WNFB01 (sample SAMN13153341, study PRJNA577476) | soil metagenome | isolation source: 200 cm saprolite under Douglas fir tree site 2 hole 1 | place: USA:California | collected 2015-04-18
CGGAGCGGCCGGACCTGCTGTTCGTCCCTGCCCACGCGGTCCCTTTCACGTGGCCGGGCCGGGCGATCGCGGTCGTCCACGACCTGGCGTTCGAGCGGCATCCGGAGGCCTACTCCGTCGCCGAGCGAACCTACTTGAGGATGACGACTCGATGGGCAGCGGCCCGTTGCAGCGCGCTGATCGCGGTGTCCGAGTCGACCAAGCGGGACCTCGTCGAGGCTTACGGCGTGCCGGAGGAGCGAATCCGCGTAGTGCCCCTCGGCGTGCACGTCCCCAAGGTGTCGCCGGCTCCGGCCTCGCGCCTGACCGAGCTCGGTCTCGACGGCAATTTCGTGCTGCAGGTGGGCCGCGTGGAGGCGCGCAAGAACCAGACGGCAGCGCTCGCGGCGGTGGAGCTTCTGGACGACCTGACCCTGGTCGTGGCAGGTCCCGAGCGAGACCGCGCGCTTTCCGAGCAGCTGCGCAACTCCACCCACTGCCGCGTCCTGGGAATGGTCGACGCGCCAATGCTGGAGCTGCTCTACAAGCGCGCCAGCGCCGTGGTCGTGCCCAGCCTGTATGAAGGTTTCGGCCTACCCGTGCTCGAGGCGATGGCACGCGGCAAGGTCGTCGTGGCGGCCAAGTCCTCGTCGCTCCCCGAGGTCGGCGGCGAGGCCGCGCTCTACTTCCACAACTCGGCGAGCCCGGAACAGCTCGCGAAGGTGCTTCAGGTCGCGATCAGCGACCACGAGCTGCGCACCAAGCTTGCCCGGGCGGCACGCGCTCGTGCGGCGAAGTTCACCTGGGACAGGACAGCGGCGGGCGTGGCGGCGGTTATCAAGGAAACTCTCGGCGCTAGGTCCTGATCGCGTCGTCGATCGCGCTCCACGTCAGCCTCGCCGACCTTGCCCAGCTGAACTGAGCCGCGCGCAGGATGCCCCGGTGCCGCAGGTCCGCGGCCAGCTGCGTGTCGTCCAGGACCCGCTCGAGCTCCTTGCGCCATGCCTGAGGCTGGTCGGCCGGCACGACGAGCGCCGCATCGCCGACGACCTCCGGCAGGCTGGCGCGGTCGGAGACGATCACCGGCGTCCCGCACGCCATCGCCTCCAACGGCGGAAGCCCGAATCCCTCGTACCAGGCGGGGTGCGCGAGGACCCGGGCCAGGTTGTAGATGGCGGGCAGGTCCGCCGGGTCCACCGAGTCGAGGTGATGAACCCGCGGGCCGAGGCGCGACATCATCTGCTGGACCGGCTCGTACAGCCAACCCCACGAACCGACGATCACGAGGTCCGGCCGGTCGCGCATGGTCGCCCAGGCCTCCAGCAGAGTGGGCAGGTTCTTGCGCGGCTCCACAGTTCCGACGAACAGGACAAACCGCTCGGGTAGGTTGAGGCGCGAGCGGGCGTCGGCCAGTTCCTCTGTGCTCATCGGCCGCATCTTGGGCGACACGCCGTGGGGGACGACCTGGATGCGGGCTCGGTCGACCCGGAAGATGTCGACGATGTCGCGGGCGGTGTTTTCCGAGACCGCGATCACGACGTCGGCGCGCAGCACGGAGCGCGGCACGACCAACCGTGTGCTGAGCGGTTGGCGTCCGGGGAACCAGCTCGAGTCGCGATAGATCGCGAGGTCATGGATCGTGATCACCGAGGGACTGTCGATGCGTCCGAGGGGCATCGCTCCCGCCGGTCCGAAATAGGCGTTCGGCCTCAGCCCGCGGATCATGGCCGGCCACCGCAGGTGGCGTCCGATCAGCCTGGTCTGCGGGAGCAGGAGGTAGGTGACGTCGGGGACGTTGACGAATCCGCCGGGAGGTCCGAAGACCGTCATGTCGGCGTCGGGCCGGTCGACGGCCATCGCGTGGAGGATCTGGGTCGTGTAGACGCCGACCCCGGCCCGAGGCCGCTCGAGGCCGGAACCATCGACGACGAGCTTCAGACCAGTCAGCGCAAGTAGCTCTGGTTCCGTTTCAGGACTTCGAAGTTTTCGAGCGCGAGTCCCGTGCCGCGCACGACCGAGGTCTGCGGGTCGTCGGCGACCAGGGCGGGGATGCCGGTGTGCATCGACAGGTAACGGTCGATCCCGCGCAGCTGCGCCCCGCCACCGGACAGCACGATGCCGCGGTCGAAGATGTCCGCCGCCAGCTCGGGCGGAGTCTCCTCCAGCACGTCGCGCACCGCGCCGACCATGAGCCGGAGGGGTTCCTGGATCGCCTCCACCACGTCGTTCGAGGAGACGTCGACATTCTTCGGCAGGCCCGAGACGAGGTCGCGTCCGCGCACCTCGGTCATGAGCGGCTGCTTCATCAGCACCGCCGAGCCGACGGCGATCTTTACCTCTTCCGCGGTGCGCTCGCCGATCAGGAGGTTGTGCTTGCGCTTCATGTAGGCGGCGATCGCGTCGTCGATCCGATTGCCACCGACCCGGATCGAGTGCGCGACGACCATGCCGGACAGCGAGATGACCGCGATCTCAGTCGTGCCGCCGCCGATGTCGCAGATGGCGTTGCCACGAGGCTCGGCGATGGGCAGCCCAACCCCGATCGCCGCCGCGAGCGGCTCGTCGATCAGCCAGGCCTGCCGGGCGCCGGCGGAGATCGCGGCCTCTGTGACGGCGCGGCGCTCCACGGAGGTGACCCCCGAAGGCACGCAGATCATGATCTCGGGCTTGAAGAGGCGCTGGCGGCCCTGGACCTTGCCGATCAGATGGTGCAGCATCCCCTCGGTCACGACGAAATCGGCGATCACGCCATCTCGCATCGGCCGCACGAGCTGGATGGCCTCAGGCGTGCGCCCGACCATCTCGAACGCCTGGCGTCCGACCGCGAGGATGCGCGTGCCATCGCGGTTCACCGCCACGAGCGACGGCTCGTTGACCACGATGCCCTCACCCTTGACGTAGATGAGGACGGTCGACGTGCCCAGGTCGATCCCGATCTTCCGCGAAAGGACCGAGAGCCTCACTCGTACAGGTGATGCGGCCCGCCGGGTTCCGGGTCCAGATCGACCGTCTCGATCCGCGCCCCGACGGAGGCGAGCTTGCCCACCATGTCCTCGTAGCCACGCTCGACATGCCACGCGTTGCGCAGCGTGCTCTCGCCCTCGGCGCACAGCGCGGCGATCACAAGCGCGGCCCCCGAGCGGATGTCGGGGATCGCGAGGTCGGTGCCGTGCAGCCGGCACGGTCCGTGCACGACGGCGTGAAGGCGGCCCTCGACGGTGATGCCCGCGCCCATCTTCGCCAGCTCGCGCACGTGCTGGAAGCGATTCTCGTGCACGTACTCGGAAATGACGCTCTGACCGTCGGCCTGCGTCATCAGCGCCATGTACTGCGCCTGGAGGTCGGTCGGAAAGCCAGGGAACGTCCAGGTGGACATGTCGATCGGCCGCAGGTGCGCCCCGGGCTCGCGGCTCACCCGCATCGAGCCGTCCCTCGACTCGACGTGGACGCCCGCCTGCTCGAGCTTGAGCAGCGGGACCTGCAAATCCTCGGGCCGGCTGCATTCGATCCGTAGGTCGCCGCCGGCCGCCGCGACCGCGATCGCGTAGGTGCCCGCCTCCAGGTAGTCGGCGATCACGGTGTGGTCGGTTCCGTGCAGCTCGGGGGTGCCGTCAACGACCAGGCGCTCGGTGCCGATGCCGTCGATGCGCGCGCCCATCTTGGCGAGCAGGCTGCAGAGATCCTGCACGTGCGGCTCGCGCGCCGCGTTGAAGATCTCCGTTCTGCCCTCTGCCTTGACCGCCGCCAGCAGGATGTTCTCCGTGCCGGTGACCGTCGGGAGGTCGAAGACGATGCGCTCTCCGTGCAGGCGGTCCGCCTCGGCCACGATCTCGCTCTCGGTCTCCGTGACGTGCGCGCCCATCATGCGAAGGCCGCGCAGGTGCTGCTCGATGCGCCGCGCGCCGATGTCGTCGCCTCCGGGACGCGGCACGCGAGCGTGTCCAAACCGGCCCAGCATCGCGCCCAGGAGGACGATCGTCGCGCGCATGCGGCGGCCGAGCTCATCCGGCACTTCACTCTTGGTCGCCTTTCCTGTGTCGATGACGACCGTGCCACCGCCTCTCGCGCTGCCGCCCAGGAAGCTCAAGATCTCCCCCATCACGGCGGAGTCCGTGACTTTCGGGACGTTGCGCAGGGTGACGCGATCCGCAGTGAGAAGCGCCGCGGCCATCTCCGGCAGCGCCGCGTTCTTCGAGCCGCTGACGCAGATCTCGCCGGCGAGCTGGGCACCTCCGGTGATGTGGATGGCGTGCTGGCGTCCCTTCATCACGGGGCTAAACGTACCGCGCCTGGGTGAATCCGCTATCCCCGCCTGGTCCGCGCCAGGCGCAGGCGCGCCTCGGCCATCGCCAGCGCGTTCTGGAACTCCGTCTCTTCGGCCGTGGTCAGGGTGCCGGCGAGCTTCTCCTGGGCCCGGCGCCTTGCCGCTTCAGCCTGCTCGATGGAGATCTCGTCGGCGTGCTCGGCAACGTCGGCGAGGACTGTGACCCGCTCGGGAAGCACTTCAAGGAAACCGCCGCCGACGAAGAGTGTTTGCTCCGGCCCGCCATAAGTCTCCTGGATGCGCAGGGCGCCCGGTTTGAGGATCGTCATCAGCGGCGCGTGTCGCGCGAGGACGCCAAGCTCTCCCTCGGCTCCGTTGGCGATGATGAAGTCCACATCGCCCTCGAAGAGGCTGCGCTCAACGCTTACGACGCTCAGCGGAAATTTCATTCCGCCTTCTTCATCTGCTCGGCCTGCGCGCGAGCCTCGTCGATGGTGCCCACCATGTAGAAGGCTTGCTCCGGCAGGTCGTCGTGCTTGCCCTCGAGGATCTCCTTGAATCCGCGCACCGTCTCGGCCCTCGACACGTACTTGCCTTCGCGGCCGGTGAACCGCTGCGCAACGCTGAAGGGCTGGGAGAGAAATCGCTGAACCTTACGCGCACGTGACACCGCCTCCTTGTCATCTTCGGAGAGCTCCTCCATGCCGAGGATGGCGATGATGTCCTGGAGGTCCTTGTAGCGCTGCATGATCTTCTTGACGCCTTGCGCGGCGTCGTAGTGATCCTGGCCCACGATCGCAGGCTCCACGAACCGGCTCGATGATCCGAGCGGGTCGACCGCCGGGTAGATGCCGATCTCGACCAGCGACCGCTCCAGGCGCAGCGTCGCGCCTAGGTGCGCGAACACGGTCTGTATGGCCGGGTCGGTGTAGTCGTCGGCCGGCACGTAAACGGCCTGCACCGACGTGATCGAGCCCTTGCGCGTCGAGGTGATTCGCTCCTGCAGCTCGCCCATCTCGGAAGCCAGCGTCGGCTGGTAACCCACAGCCGAGGGCATTCGTCCGAGGAGCGCCGAAACCTCGGAGCCGGCGAGGAGGTAGCGGAAGATGTTGTCGACAAACAGCAGCGTGTCCGCTCCTTCTTCGTCGCGGAAGTACTCGGCCATCGTCAAACCGGTCAGTCCTACCCGGGCCCGCGCGCCGGGAGGCTCATTCATCTGCCCGAAGACGAGGGCAGTTTGGGGGAGTACACCCGCGTCCTGCATCTCGACGTACATGTCGTTGCCTTCGCGCGTCCGCTCCCCCACTCCGGCGAACACTGAGCGGCCCTTGTGCTGGTAAGCGATGTTGCGGATGAGCTCCTGCACGATCACGGTCTTGCCGGTTCCCGCTCCGCCGAACAGTCCGATCTTCGAGCCCTTGGCAAAGGTGCAGATCAGGTCGATGACTTTGATCCCGGTTTCGAGGATTTCGACCTTCGCCTGCTGCTCGTCCAGCGCCGGCGCCGGGCGGTGAATCGGCCAGCGGGTCGTGCCTTCCGGCGTCGGTTCGTCATCGATGGCATTGCCGATGACGTTGAACAGCCGACCGAGCGTCTCGACTCCGACCGGCACTGAGATTGCCGCGCCCGTGGCCTTGACCGGGTCACCGCGGCGAAAGCCATCGGTCGAGTCCATCGCAATGCAGCGGACGGTGTTGTCGCCTCGATCTGACTCCACCTCGAGCACGACCACCCGGCCGTCTTGGGTCGTGACCTCCAGTGCCTCGAACAGCTCTGGTTGGTATCCAGCGTCGAACGCGACGTCGACCACCGCGCCGATGACCTCGGCGATGTGGCCCTGGCGCGCGGTCTTGGCTCCGGACGTGGGCTGTGACTTTCGTTTCGTTTTTGCCATCTGAATTTCCTCCCTCAGCTCGAGCTCTGCTGCGCCGCGGCGCCGCTGACGATTTCCATCAGCTCAGTCGTGATTCCTGCCTGGCGAACTTTGTTCGCATAAAGGGTGAGCGCGTCGATAAGGTCACCGGCCGCCTTGGTTGCGTTCTGCATCGCGATCATCTTGGCCGAGTACTCGCTAGCCTTGTTCTCGAGCACTGCCTGGAAGACCTGCGTCTCCACGTAACGCGGGAGCAGGCCGTCCAGCACCGACTCGGGGTCGGGCTCGTAGATGTAGTCCGCGCGCGGGCCGGTTGACTCGCTGTCGCGCGCCGGGATCTCGGCTGGTATGAGGACGCGGACCGTCGGTTCTTGCCTGAGCGTGGAGACCCACTTCGCGTAGCAGAGGAGCACGGCGTCGACGTTGCCCTTCGTGTACTCCTCGAGCGCGACGGTGACCGCGGGCAGGACCTGCCCCTGCGTCGGCCGGTCGGGCAGGTTGCTCACTTCGGCGATCACGTCTCGGCGGAAGCGCAGCAGAAAATCGCGGCCCTTGCGGCCGAGCGTCACGTAGCGCTGTTGCTCCGGGTAGTTCTGGTTCATGTAACGGGTGCCGGCGCGGATGTTGTTGACGTTGATCGCGCCCGCCAGCCCCTTGTCTGTTGTGACGAGAATCATCACGGCTCGTTTTCCCTCGCGCCGGATGAGGAAGGGGTGCTTGTACTCAGTCGCCCGCTCACTCACGGTTTGCAGGACCTCGATCATCTTGTCCGCGTATGGTCGCGTGGCCTGCACGGCCGCCTGCGCGCGCCGCAGGCGCGTCGCCGCCACCACCTGCATCGCCTTGGTGATCTTCTGCGTGTTCTTGATCGAGTCGATGCGGCGGACGATGTCCCTGAAAGCAGGCATCTAGCTCGCTTTCGTCGCAGCGGCCTGGCCGGCGGGGTCGGGTTGATCCTGGTAACCCTCGACGCCGAACTGGTGGTTGAACGTGGCGATCGCCGCGTTCAGGCGCGCGAACAGGTTGTCGTCCAGCGCCTTTTGCTTCTCGATCTCTTCGAGGATGCCCGGCCGCTCGCTCTTCAGAAAGCGCACCAAGCCGCCTTCCCATTCGCGCACCCGATTTACCGGGACCTTGTCCGCGTGCCCCTGCGTGCCGGCGTAAAGCACAGCGACCTGCTCCCCCAGGGGCACCGGTTGGTACTTGTCCTGCTTGAGCAGCTCCGTCAGCCGGGCGCCGCGCTCCAGCTGGTTGCGCGTCTGGGTGTCCAGGTCCGACGCGAACTGGGCAAACGCAGCCAGCTCGCGGTACTGCGCAAGGTCCAGGCGGAGCTTGCCCGCCACCTGGCGCATCGCCTTCGTCTGCGCGTCTCCCCCGACGCGTGAGACCGAGATGCCCACGTTCAACGCCGGCCGCTGGCCAGCGTTGAACAGGTCGGACTGCAGATAGATCTGACCGTCGGTGATGGAGATGACGTTGGTCGGGATGAACGCGGACACGTCGTTAGCCTGCGTCTCGATGACGGGCAGCGCGGTCAGCGAGCCACCGCCGTGCGCCGCGTTCATCTTGGCCGCCCGCTCGAGCAGTCGGGAGTGCAGGTAGAAAACGTCACCCGGATAGGCCTCGCGGCCTGGCGGGCGGCGCAGGGTCAGGGACAGCTCGCGATATGCCCAGGCCTGCTTGGTCAGGTCGTCGTAGCAGCAGAGCGCCTCTTTGCCCTGTTCCAGGAAGTACTCGCCCATCGCGGCGCCCGCGTACGGGGCGATGTACTGAAGCGAGGCAGGGTCTGAGGCGGTGGCGGCGACGATGATCGTGTAGTCCATCGCCCCGTTCTCTTCCAGGGTCGCCGCCACGCGAGCGACAGAGGCGGCGTTCTGACCGATGGCGACGTAAATGCAGAAGAGGTCTTTGCCCTTCTGGTTGATGATCGTGTCCAGCAGGATCGTCGTCTTACCGGTGAATCTGTCGCCGATGATCAGCTCGCGCTGGCCGCGGCCGATCGGGATCATCGCGTCGATCGCCTTGATACCGGTCTGCACCGGGCTGTCGACGCGCTTGCGCGTGATGACGCCTGGTGCGATGCGCTCAACGGGAAGGGTCTTGGTGGTCTTGATCGGCCCCTTATCGTCGAGCGGGACGCCGAGCGGGTTCACGATCCGGCCGAGGAGCTGGTCGCCGACCGGCACCTCGAGCAGGCGCCCGGTGGTCTTGACCTCGTCGCCCTCGTGCAGGTGGCCGAAGTCGCCGAGGATAACAACGCGCACCTGATCCTCTTCCAGGTTTAGGGCCAGGCCGTAGGTCTCGTGGGGAAACTCGAGCAGCTCGCCTGCCATAGCGTTCTGCAGCCCGTAGACCTGGGCGATGCCGTCGCCGACGGCGACGATGCGGCCTACGTCGGCCGAGACCAGGCTCGCGTCGAAATCCTTGAGCCGTTCTTTGATGACCTCTGAAATCTCTTTGGTGCTTATACCCACTCAGTGTTCTCCTAGGTGGCCGCCAGTCGGCGGCGCAGCTGCTGCAATCTGGTGGCCACGGTTGCGTCCACGACACGGTCTCCGTACTGAAGCTTTAGCCCGCCGATGACGCGCGGGTCGACGACGACGTCGAGCCTCACTTCCTTGTTCAGGCGCTTGGAGAGCTCCCTTTCGACCCGATCGCGATGTTCTCGGTCGAGCTCGATCGCCGTCGTCACCGTGGCGCGAACGCGACCCGCAGCATCATCGGCCAGGCGTTGAAACTCGTCTTCGATCCCGGGCGCCTGGTCGACGCGCCCAGACTCGATCAGCAGCCGAGCCAGGTTGGTCGTCTCGTCGTCAAAGAGGTGAGGCGCAGTCGCGACCAGCGCCTCGCGCTGAGCGACCGCGATGGTCGGGTTGGTCAACACCGCCGCGACCTCTGGGTCGGCGAATAGCTCGCGGACGCGCTGGAGTCGGTGCGCCCACTCGTCGACCTTGCCGTCGTCCCGGGCGATCTCGAAGACCGCCTTCGCGTACCGCCTAGCGGCTGCCGTCGCCACTCGCGACCTCCTCGATCGCACGCTCGATCAGCTTCTGATGCCTGGGTCCGTCAAGGGTTTCGCCGATGACTTTTTCGGTGGCTGTCACAACCAGGGCGGCGACCTCAGTGCGAGCGGACTGCAGCGCGCGTTCACGCTCCGCCTCGATTTCTCTTCGGGCCGACTCCGCGATGCGTTTGGCATCCTCTTCGGCCTTTTCTCTCATGTCCTGGCGCACCTGCTCACCGGACTTGTTTGCCGAGTCGATGACCTGCTGCGCGGTCTTGCGGGCCTCCTCGAGCTTGGCCTGGGCTTCCTGGAGCCGAGCCTCGGCTTCGACCCGCGCCTGCTCCGCGTCGTGAAGCTGCTGGGCGATCGCGCGCTGCCGGGCCTCGGCGATCTTGACGACTTCGGGATAGACATACCGGGCGAGCACCGCAAGCATGATCAGAAACGTGAGCAGCTCGACGATCACCGTCCCATTGATCTCGATGACGCCCGCCGTTCCCGTCGTCGCCAGGTAGTGCATCGAGCGTTACTTCGCCGGGACGTTCGACAGGAACACGAAGCCGAAGGCAAGGTTGATGAAGTACATGGCTTCGACGAGGCCGACGATGGTGAAAAGCCAGGGGATCATTCGGCCCTGAGCTTCGGGCTGTCGCGCGACGCCGCTGATGAAGGCGTTGCCGGCAAGGCCGTCACCGAATGCTGCGCCCACAGCGCCAAGCCCGATGGCGAGACCGAAGCCGATCAGAGCTCCGGCGAGAACAAGTCCGTGATCTGTCATGTCTCCCTCCTAGTGGTGTTCGTGTTCGAGGCCTTCGCGGGCCGCGCCGAAATAGATGACCGTCAACAGCATGAAGATGAACGCCTGGATGAAACCGATGAAGATGACGTCGAAGGCTTTCCAGATCGACAGCAGGATTGCTCCGATCACAGTCCCGCCGACGGTGCCCACGAGGGGAAGGGTGAGCGTGCCGAAGCCTGCGATGAGGCCGATCATGACGGCGCCGGCAAAGATGTTTCCGAAGAGTCGGAGTGACAGCGTTACCGGCTTGACCAGTTCCTCGAGGATGTTCAGCGGCGCATAGATCGCGCGACCCCACACTGGAAGCTCGAACGGTTTGGTGAAGCGGCGCAGGTATCCGCGCCAACCCAGAACCCTGATGCTGTACCACTGCACGACCAGGATCACGACGAGCGCCATCGCCAGAGTCTGGTTGAGGTCCGCGTTGGCTCCGTGGAGAAGCGGGACCACGCCGAGTGGAAAGAGCTCGATCCAGTTGGCGATCAGGATATAGAGGAAGAGAGTCAGGGCAAGCGGGATGATGAACAGGGCGTCGTCCGCGACGTTGGACTTGATCAGCGATCTCAACTGGTCGTAACCCCACTCGAAAACCGCCTGGACGCGATCCGGCTCTCCTGTCTTCAGCTTAGATCTCACCCAGAACGCGACCCCGATCGTCACCAGGATCGCTAGCAGGCTCGAGATGACGCTGTCGTAGTTGAAGGTGCACAGCGGGCCGCATCCGAAGTTGATCGCGGGATGGGTACCAATCCCCGCGTCTGCATAGATCACGCGCGAATTCCCTGCCTCAGGCCGACTCCAACCATTGCGAGCTGGGCACACCCGATCCCGAGCGCCAACGTCCAGGCGTTGCTCCGAAAAATCAGCGCGGCGATCAGCACTATCGAGCTGAAGAACAGGATGCGCAGCAGGCTCGCGGCCACGAACGGGGTGCCGCGTGCCATGAGCCCTTGCAGCAAGTAACCGTTCAGCGATCCGAGCATCAGACCGGCCGCGACTCCGATCCCCTGGCCCGGGTGACCCGTGACCGTCCCGATGGCGGCGGCCCAGATGGCGGCAATGACGCAGACCACGACCGTTCTTCGCAGCAGGCCCGCGGGCGTCATCTCGAGAGCTCCCTTACTTTCAACCAGATGCCGGCTGCCCCGGCCGCAAGACCCACGACCAGTCCGACGAGGACAAAGACTGGCGCCGTCCCAAGCGCCTTGTCGAGTGCCACACCGCCGAGCAGCGGGAGCAGGACCGCGGCTGCCAGGTAGATCCCGATTCCGGCCATGTCGGCCCCGCTGGGCCCTGTACTCGGAGTGGGCGCCATGCCCCTCCGAATTCTATCGGGTACCTGGATCGGCCAGCAGACGGCGTAGGAACGGCGCGGGTATGCGCCAGCCCGCGTGCTGCAGCAGGTCGGCCGCGACCGTCGAAGCCAGCACGGCCGTCACGACGATCACCACGGCCAGGATCCGGCCGTGCCCGAACAGGGTCAGGCCGACGGCGCCGAGCAGGGCGCTCGCGGCATAGAAGACGTAGCAGGTCTGGCGCTGGTCGAGGCCGAACGACTGCAGGCGGTGGTGCAGGTGGAGCAGGTCCGGCGTCGCGACCGACTCCCTGCGCATGCGCCGACGGAAGATCGACCAGGCGGTGTCCGCGATCGGAACAGCCAGCGCCAGCACCGGTGCGGCGAGGGCGAATGCAACTGCGACCTTGGCGATGCCGATGATCGAGATCATGCCCAGCGCCATGCCCAGGAAGTGCGCGCCCGAGTCGCCCATGAAGATCCGCGCCGGGTAGAAGTTGAAGATCAGGAATCCGGCGCAGCAGCCGGCGAGGGCGCCGGCCAGCTTGACAACGTTTACGTCCTTCAACTCACCCGCGGCGAGCATCATGATTACGGCCACGATCGCGATGACGCCGGCGGCGAGGCCGTCCGCGCCATCCAGGAAGTTGACCGTGTTCTGCATTCCCACGAGCCAGAAAACGCTGACCGGCAGGATCAGGAGCCCGAGCTGGACGATGTGCCCGCCGGGCAGGCTGAAGAAGCTGATCTGGACGGCGAATATCTCCACCGCGAGAACCGCGAGGCCGACCTGGATCGCGAGCTTGACGAGCGGATGCATCGGCTTGCGGTCGTCGATGATGAGGAGCGCCATCGCGAGGCCTGAGAGTCCGACCACGCCGAGTGTCTGGAACGTACGCGGGCCGAACAACAGCACCGCCACCGCAAACCCGGACCACAGCGCCAGGCCCCCGAGAAGCGGCGTCGGCCTGGAGTGCGCGTGACGGCCGCCCGGCTCGGCGATCAGGCCGAAACGCCTGGACAGCCGGATCGCAACCGGTACGACGACCACGCATACCGCGAACGCCACGAGGAACGGCCACAGGCCTGGAAGAAGGTGGTCGCGCAAGCTCGTGATCGAGTCTGTGCTGATGAAGTCGTTCAATCGAAGGCGTACGGGATCGGGAACTTACGGCAGAGCTCCAGCGCGCGCTCGTGGACCGAATCGAGTGTCGCGGGATCGTCGATCCGCTCCACCAGGTCCGCGATGCAGTCGGCGATCACGGCCATCTCGGCCTCGCGCATGCCGCGCGTGGTGACCAGGGGCGTGCCGACCCGGACGCCGCTGGGGTTGAACTTGGAGGCGTCGTCGAACGGAATCGAGTTGCGGTTCAGCGTGATCCCCACCGTGTCGGCGACGTCCTGCACCTGCTTGCCGGTTCGCTTCTGCGGACGGAGGTCGATGAGCATCAGGTGGTTGTCGGTTCCGCCGGTCACCAACCGCAAACCGCGGTCCGACAACCGCGCCGCCATCGCCTTCGCGTTGGCGACGACCTGCTTGGAGTAAATCTTGAAGTCCGGCTTGAGCGCTTCGCCGAAGCAGACCGCCTTGGCGGCGATCGCGTGCATCAGCGGCCCACCCTGGATGCCCGGGAAAACCGCGGAGTCGATCGCCTTCTGCCAGTCGTTCGTGCACAGCACGATCGCGCCCCACGCCCCGCGCAGCGTCTTCTGGGTGGTGGTCGTCGTGATCGACGCATGCGGGATGGGCGAGGGATAGACGCCGCCCGCGACCAGCCCGGCAACATGCGCCATGTCGACGAACAGCGTCGCGCCGACCGAGTCTGCGATCGCTCGCATGCGTTCCCAGTCGACTATCCGCGAGTAGGCGGAGAAGCCCGCGATGAGCATCTTCGGGCGCACCTGCTCGGCGAGCTTCTGGACGTCGTCGTAGTCGATTCGCTCGGTCTCGCGGTTGACGCCGTACGAATGGATCTCGTACAGCTTGCCGCTGAAGTTGGCCGGGCTGCCGTGCGTCAAGTGCCCGCCCGCGGAGAGATCCATCCCCATCACGCGGTCGCCGGGCTGGCACACCGCCATGTACACCGCGGCGTTGGCCTGTGAGCCGGCGTGGGGCTGCACGTTGACGTAGTCGGCGCCGAAGAGCTGCTTCGCGCGCTCGACCGCCAGGGTCTCGATCTTGTCGATGACCTCGCCCGTGCCGCCGTAGTAGCGGCGCCCCGGGTAGCCCTCCGCGTACTTGTTCGTCAGCAGGGTGCCGAGGGCTTCGAGGATGGCGGGGCTGGTCAGGTTCTCGGAGGCGATCAGCTCGAGGGTCTCCGACTGGCGCTTGAACTCCTTGCGGATGAGGTCGGCGATGGCCGGGTCTTCCCGTTCGAGCGCCCGCAGCGACATGGTGGTCGGGCTCACGGGGGTGATGCTATCCGGAGCGCGGACCGGGAGGGCCGAGCAGCTCCGGCGTCGGGATGGCACCCTCGCGTAGGACATGCGGCTCAGGTCCGGTCAGGTCGAGCACCGTCGACGCCGTGCCCCCGGGCGCTATCCCGCCGTCGAGGACCGCCATCACGCCGGCGAGCGCCGCCGCCTGCTCCGCCGTCATCGCCGGGTCGTCGCCGTGGAGGTTGGCGCTAGTCGTCATGAGAGGCCCGGCGTGGCTCAGCAATCCGAGCGCGACCTTGTGCTTGGGAATCCGCACTCCCAGCGTGCCCCCACCCTTGGCGTAGAGGATCAAGGTGAGCGGCCCGGGCCACCAGCGCCGCATCATCGCCTCGGCGCGGGAGTCGACATGCACGTAGCCCTCGAGCTGGGACTCGGCGGCCACCATCAGGATCAGCGGCATGCCGACCGGCCGGCCCTTGATCTGATAGACGCGCTTCTGCGCCAGCTCGTCGTCGGCGCTCGCGCCAAGCCCGTACACGGTGTCGGTCGGAAAAGCGATGACCGCGCCGCTGCGCAGCAGCTGGGCGGCACGCCGCAACCCGGGTTGGGTCGGCTTTAAGACCATGCTTCGAGAACGCGTTCCTGACCACCCAGGTCGCGATGGATGCGCCGCTGCGCGAACCGGCGCTCCGCCGTGGCGGTGATCGTCGAGAGGATGGACGGATCCAGCTCGGCCAGCACGCGGCCACCGGGCCGCAGCCGTGCGGGGGCCTCTTCGAGGAGCCTGGCCACCAGGGCCGCGCCGTCCCGCTCCGCGTAGAGCGCCTGAGCGCACATATGGAAGGTTGGCGCAAATGAGGTCGAAGTCGCCGGCCAGCGGTTCCATCATGTCCCCGAACTCGAGGCGGACGCGATCGCCCACCTTGTGGCGCGCGATATTGCGCGCGGCGACCTCGATTGCTTCTCGGCTGACGTCAGTCGCCCACACCGCCGTGTTCGGAGCGTAGTGCGCGACCGCGATCGCGACGCAACCGCTGCCGGTGCCCACGTCGGCCACCCGGATCGTGCGCTCCGCCTCGCGCGCGATGGCCACCGCGCGCTGCACCAGCACCTCCGTGTCCGGGTTCGGCACGAGCACCGCGGGTGTGACCTCGAAGTCGAGGCCCATGAACTCCTTGTGCCCAACCAGGTAAGCGACCGGCTCGCCCTTGCCACGCTTCGCGACCAGGCCGCGGTACGCGCCCAGCTCCGTTTCGGAGAGAGCACGGTCGAAGCTGAGGTACAGGTCGAGGCGGCGCATGTCGAGCGTGTGTGCGAGGAGGAGCTCAGCGTCGAGGCGGGCCGACTCGGAGCCATGCTTCTGCAGGTAGTCAGCCGAGAGCTTCAGGACCTCGACAATCGTCAGTTTGGCGATCCGCCGTTGAGCTTTGCGGCGCGCTCGGCGGCCACCAGGGCGCTGACCAGGTCGTCGAGCTCGCCGTTCATCACGCGGTCGAGCTTGTGCAGCGTGAGGTTGATCCGGTGGTCGGTGACTCGGTTCTCCTTGAAGTTGTACGTCCGGATCTTCTCCGACCGGTTGCCCGTGCGTACCATGTCGCGCCGCTGCGCGCCGATCGCCTCCTGCTGCTCGGCGAGCTTCATCTCGTAGAGCCGCGCCCGCAACACCCGCATCGCCTTCTCTTTGTTCTGCAGCTGTGACTTCTCGTCCTGGATGCTCACCACCAGCCCGGTTGGCTTGTGCGTGATCCGAATTGCGGAGTACGTGGTGTTGACGCTCTGGCCGCCGGGGCCGGTCGACGTCGACGTCTTGACCTCTATGTCCTCGGGCTTCAACTCGACCTCGACCGGGTCGGCCTCGGGCAGAACGGCGACTGTGGCGGCGGACGTGTGGATGCGGCCCTGTGCTTCCGTTTTCGGCACTCGCTGCACCCTGTGGACCCCGCCCTCGTACTTCAGCTGCGAATACGCGCCGTGGCCGTGGACCTCGAACTCGATCTTGTCG
>WNFB01017768.1_pt1 | contig 15589 bp, 12 predicted proteins | sample 5400501 | NCBI WGS metagenome assembly WNFB01 (sample SAMN13153341, study PRJNA577476) | soil metagenome | isolation source: 200 cm saprolite under Douglas fir tree site 2 hole 1 | place: USA:California | collected 2015-04-18
CCGTGTCAAGTCAAATGAAAATGTTACCGAAGGAGGATAGTTCCCTCAAATAAGAATGTTACCGAAGCCGACAGCCTCCTTTCTTGAAACAAATAGAACAAGTTAAGCGACGTTGGTGGCCGCCGAGGGCGTTTCCCACAAAGCAGCTAACAACCGATAGATTGCCTTGCGCAGAGCCATAGGGTTGGTCTGCTCGTACAGGGCTTGTAACCGAACATGCTGATCGCTTGAGAGCATTCCAGCGGCCACCAGACGCTGATAAGGGGTTTGAGCCTGATCCCAATGGCGCACGATGTGGTCGTCCTGGCAAATTTTCTCCTGCAAATGCATCACTGGTTGAAACAAGTTGTAATAGAGCCACATCTTATCATAGAGTGCATTCATCGCTTTGAGCAGTTCGGGCGTGTCCAGTCGGATCGTCCCGAAATACTGGCGCACTAACGTTGCGTTCTTCTGCTCAACGAACCGATTGTCATTTTTCTGATAGGGACGACTCCGGCTGAGCGTCAAGCTAGTGATTGCTTCCCCCCAGAAGCGCACCAGATGGTGATTGAAAAATTCCGTGCCATTATCCGGGTGCAGTTCTTTCACTGCAAAGGGCAAGCGCTCCAGGATGCGACGGAAGCCTCCTTCCATGGCCTGCTGTCCTTTGCCCAGCACCGCGACCCGCTCGCTCCATCCGGTGGCCACATCAATCATTTGCAGCGTATGCACATAGGTCCCGTCGGTGCTCTCGCCACCATGATGCACCAGATCAACCTCAAAATGACCGGGATCGCTCGTTTCCCAAGGAATGCGCTTCATCGGCACCGGTTTGCGCACCTGGTTGGCTCGTTCTGGCCCTTTTTGCGGCAAGCGTTGTTTGCGACTGCGATGCTTGCGCAAGAGTCGCGTGACCGTCGCCTCGCTGATCTGGGCCAATTGCGCTTTGGCCTCTGAACTCAAACGCACACTGCCAAAGCGCTCCAGATGCTCAGCCGTCGAAAGCAGCACTGGGGTGAGTCGTTCTGCACAGACGTAATCCAGGCTTTCCCACACCATCAGGATCACTTGCTCCACCACCAGCCCATAAGTCCGCCCTCGCCCCTTGCTCCGCTTCTTTCTCTCCAACGTCTCAGCATGCAGAAGCCGGAGCAAGCTTTTGCGATGCAGTCCACTCACCTGCTCCATTTCGCCGAGCAGACGACTTTGCTCGCTCCGATCCGCCTTGGCGTAGAGAGGCTTCATCAGTTTCAGATATTTTCGGCGTTCATTCACGGTCATCTCGTCTTCTGTCGGCATCTTTGCACTTCCCTCGGTAACATTCTTATTTGAGGGAAGTGTACCCTGTTCAGTAACATTTTATCTGAGGGAATGCGCTTACTTGTGCTAATCACATTTATAGACTATACTTATATAGATTCAAAATACTTATTCTAGGAATCTGACTGTAAATTGTTTCATTCGATGAGGTACTTTCTTGATATGCATCTAGCGTACATCAAAGGAGATTTCAATGGACGAAGTTCCTTTTTGCGGAACCGTGTGGCCGCAGCATCTGATTGACATTATCCGACTCCACCATGGCCCAGTACCTGACCCGTGGAAGGTACAAGTGACAGATGCTATCCTGGTGGCCATCAACTTGTATCACACCGCCCCCTATATCACTGACCAAGGGGCCAGTAGAGAGCTGCAGCGCATGGCAGTGGCACAATTGAGAGCTGCAACCGCTCAATTTGAGCAACAGGCCCTCAAAGAACTTGGGGGATAGCTCGCTCGCTTGGTCGGAATGAGTTTCGACCTCAAAAAAAGTAGAGACGAAAAACTATCGTCGTTTTGGCGAGATGTGCGATGCTTGTCAGCGTGCATGTGTCGTCGGTCTGAGCTATGGTCCTCCAGGCACAGGCAAAACCGAGTCAGCCAAACAGTACGCGCAATGGGACTTGTTCAAACCCTTTCTGCCTGAAACCTTCATTACCTTCACGGGACGCAGCGCCGTGGACGACCTGTATCCGTACCGACCGCTGACCTTCCCTTCCGCTCCCCTGGACATGTCCATGCGGCAGTGTCGAACGGTATTCTATACGCCTCCGGTTTCAGCCTCAGTCTCACGTATTGAAAAACAGGTGTTGACGTTATTTGCGGCGTTTTCTTATTTGGTAGAGGCGGCCAATCAGCGCTATCAAGGCACCGAAGAGTTTCTGGTGACGCGCCGTTTTTCGCCTCTGATCGAGTTATTCATCGTCGATGAAGCCAATCGGCTCAAGGACGCTGGCTTAGAACTCATGTATATTAAATATAATCTGAATACTCAGAGAGGGGTGATGCCCCTCACGAGTCGTTCTTGTGATAAGATGCAATAAGCAGCATGATTCATCGCTTCTGGGCAGGAGGAGCTGTCACATGCAAGAGATTCGTTGGGAGTCTTATCCGCTCGTCGCACAACAGGAGCTGGCACACACATGGATCACGATGCAGCGCAATCTGCAGTTGGCTCCGGCAACCATTGATGTGTATGGTCGGAATCTCAACGATTATCTCGCGTTCTGCTCCAGGCACAGTCTTTCACCTTCAACCCTGACGCGCGAGTCCCTGGCACTTTACATCCAGGACCTCGCTACGCGGGCCAATCCCAGAGGGGCCAATGTTCTCTCCATTGGCTCTGGACATGGCCTCTCTCGTGCCACCATGCTGCAGCATCTCACGGTCATTCGCCTCTACCATGATTTCCTCATCGAGAAACAGATTCGTCCAGATAACCCGGTTGGCCGCGGGAAATATATGACAGGCACAGGAGTGAGCACCACTCAAAGAGGTCTTCTGCCTGCTCAGCACAAACTTCCGTGGATTCCCTCAGACCCCCAATGGCGGGAAATGTTGCGCGTTCTCAAGGGCGAGAAGCTCCGCAATCAGGTCATGCTTCTTCTCGCCTACGATGGAGCACTTCGCCGTGAGGAATTGGTGAGGCTTTCGATCAGTGATTTTGACTTTGCATACCGGCAGATCCATGTGCGAGCTGAGCATGCCAAGAACGGTTCTGAGCGAGTGGTAGGCTACAGCACCATCACCAGTCACTTTCTTGAAGCCTATCTTCAGCAGCGCCGCCAACTGAGTACGGAACAGGGTGCCTTGTTTCGCTCAGAATCGCGACGCAATCCTGGTTCTCCGCTCTCCCTCATCCTGTGGTCGAAAGTGGTCGAGAGCCTGGCCGAGCGTGCTGGCCTTCCCCGATTTACGACTCACACCCCTCGTCATTTACGCCTCACCCATTTAGCCAGGGCACACATGGACTTGCATCAGATCGCCACGTATGCGGGCCACAAATCTTTAGACACGATGATCTATATCCATTTAAGTGGCGTTGAGTTAACGGAAGCGGTGACGCGGAGCCTGGCCGGTTTTGAAAGCTGGATCGATGTGATCTTGGGGGAGAAGAAAGCATGAACCTGCCTGTTCAATCCTTGCCTGCTCAACGGTGGTGTTGGCCGATCAACAATGCATACTATGATCGGACTCCAGAACTCCGTCCCGACGAACTGAAAGAATTACGACGGAAAGTGCGGAAGAAAAAAAGTCCGTTTCGTTCGCCCACCTGGGCTATCCTAGACCGGTTGGTCCGTCCGATTGAAGATGTCCTGGAGTATGTTCATGCTCCTTTAAGCAAACGCCATTGCATTGTGCGAGCCGTGATGATCGATATGGCTGCCAGAGGGACCTCTTTTTGGGCCTGGAGCCTGGACAAATGGCGAGAAAGCATCGGGAGAGATCTGACCCAAGCGGCTCAACGTTATGGGTGGAAAGGGGAATTTAGTCATCCTGCAAGGCCATTTCTTCCAGCGATTGCCTATCTGCTTGACGTTCACCCTGATGCTGCAACACTCATTGATCCCATCGGCATCACCGCATTTGCGCGTCGAATTTTTGGGCAAGAAGCTCTCGATGCCGCACTTCGGCCCCTGCTTACTCTTTTAGGCAGTTGGGGTTACACTCATGCCAACAAAACAATTACCCGATTTGGCACCTGTGTTTTCTATTTGTTAGTCCAAAATCGTAGCCCCTACCTTGAGGATCTCTCGATTGAACTCCTTGAGCGCTGTTCGAGAGGATGTACAGTAGACAGCGTGAAGACTCATGTTTTCCAAGTATCTCGTGCTTTAAACGCTCTGGGGATCATCAAACGTCATTTGCCTGGCCAGCATGGGAACAGGAAAAGTCTGAGCGTTGGGGAGGAATGGATCTCAAGTGAGTGGCTATCCTGGTGTGATCGGTGGAGAAAACAAGCCACGTGTCGAGCGCCAGGAACGGTCTACTATCCTCTCCTCAAGGTCGGACGCTGGTTGAAGGTAGTTCATCCAGAAGTGACCAGCCCTGCCCAGTGGACGTACGAATTGGCCGGAGAGTTTGTGACCGTCGTTAATGACATGAAGATTGGTGATTGGTCAGATCAAATCACCCTCGATCGAATTGAGCACCAGGTTGGCCAATCTATGCTTCCCAACTCGAAGATTGGCATCCTTAGGGGAGTGCGTACCTTCTTTCGTGACTGCCAGGAATGGGGCTGGATAGCCGTCCGATTTAATCCCGCTCGGGCGTTACGGGCTCCTCGTGCTCTCCAGAGCCTGATTGGGCCAGCACCTCGAGTCATCGACAAAGAGTTTTGGGCGAAAATCTTGTGGGCGGCTATGAATCTTGAGAGAAAAGATCTGCCAGTGGATGCCGTTGGCCGTCATCAGTATCCCTTTGAAATGGTTCGTGCTCTGGCGGTTGTCTGGTGCTTTGCAGCTTTGCGCAGCAACGAGATTGTCCGGCTTCGTGTGGGATGCATTCGCTGGCAGCAGGAAGATGTAACGGTTCCAGAAACAGGCGATGTGCTGCCGCAGGATGCCGTTTGCTTTCTCGACATTCCTGTCAACAAGACCACCACCGCCTACACCAAAGCTGTCCATACACTTGTTGGGAAACGGATTGACGAATGGGAGAAGCTTCGTCCATCTGAACAGCCCCAAGCTTGGGACAAAACGACGGGAGAAGCTCTTCATTATCTCTTCTCGTATCGTGGAACCCGTGTCTCCAGGTTTTACATCAACGAATCGTTGATACCGACTTTGTGCCGCAAAGCCGGTATTCCTGAGCAAGATAGTCGTGGAGCGATTACCAGCCATCGCGCGAGAGCGACGATTGCCTCGCAGCTCTACAATGCAAAGGAGCCACTCACCATCTTTGAGCTGAAGGAGTATCTTGGGCACAAAGAACTTTCCTCGACACAGCACTATGTGAAAGTCGATCCGACCAAACTGGCCAGTCGCGTCGCCAAAGCAGGCTATCTTGAGCAGAATATGGCAACCATCGAAGTGCTGCTCGACCAGGATGCAGTCATCAATGGTGCCGCCAGTCGCGGCGAGGTCTGGAAGTACTACGACTTGGGTCACGGATTTTGCACGAATCCCTTCTGGGCGAGCTGTGCCCACAGAATGGCTTGTGCCCGCTGTCCTTTCTATCGGCCAAAAACGGCAACTGCAGAGCATCTCGTTGAGGGCAAAGCCAATGAGGCAATGATTCCAGTCAAGGGCATTCAGCGCTTCAAAAAGGAGAATAAGCTGCAATGAAGGATGTGAAAAGCATTACCATCAATGAGCATCCCCTATCTTCTCAGGAAAAGCAAACAAAAGATGCTCTTGCCTTGTGTGACGAACTGATACAAGATTTTCAGGACCGTGCTGATAGGCACAAACGCACCTTCAAATTGCTGAGATACGCCAGTGTTGCTCTCGCAACTCTTGTCACCATCGTATCAACGCTCACCGCGATCCGAGGAATATACTTGTGGATTGTTCCCGTCGTGAGTGGACTCTCCGCTCTTTGCACGACATTGTTAAGCGCAAACAATTCTCAAGAACGCTGGGTCCATTCACGAGGCGTGCAGCAACAGTTGGAGGCTGAACGATTTTTATATATGCAGCGAGCTGGTGGTTACGCAACACTCGATGAGGAAGCAAACGTCCGCCTCTTTTCCGAACGAGTGGTAGCAATCTGGTCAGAAGCTCAGCAGGGCTGGGCACAGGGCGTTGCCAAAGTATCATATGGACTGCCGTCGAACACATCGAAGTAGAGAAAGTCATGGCAAAAAGGGTTGACTTTGGATTATACATAATCCGTGATTTTGCAGACCGTGGGGAGTTCGGCCTGGTGCTCCTCGGCATGCCTGGCCTAGAAAAACGCCTGATGCGCGCCCCCCAGCTCTATTCACGGGCTGGCTTCGCTCATGAGATGGAGCCGTTGTCCGACGACGAGACGCACGATTTTCTGGAGAAGCGCTGGAGTCATCGGGTCAAAGCATATTCAGACGACTTCACGGACAAAGAAGCGGTTGCCGCGATTCTGCGGATTACGAGAGGAAATATTCGCTTGATTGAACGTCTTATGCTCCAGGTTGAGCATGTGTTAGTCGCTAACCAGCTCCAGATCGTCACGAAAGAAGTAGTAGAAACCGCACGTCAGAATCTCATCATTGGGCCGGATTGAGCCACGATCTCCTGATGAGGTGTCTCAAAACCGTTCGTTTGGTGAAACAAAGGAATGTTTTCCGTTGATCGTGTTCTCCTCTCTATTGGCTCACATAGCTGATGAAACACGGCTCACTTGCTCCTACCGTGCTCTCCAGCTGGGGAACGAAGCAGGAGCTGTAACAGGATGTCGAGAGCATGGCAGAGACAGAACCGGCCTGAACTGCTCGGAAGAACACACGGGAGGGATAGCGATGGCTCATCGTGAGAATACGCGCTTCTCCGGGACGATGTGGAAGGTGCCGGCAACCTTCACGCCGCTGCTTGGGCGTGAACGAGAGGTCGCGGCCATCGGGGCCTTCCTCACGCAGACCCAGACGCGCCTGCTGACCCTTACTGGTGCGCCTGGTATTGGCAAGACCCGCCTGAGCCTGGAGGTAGCGCAGTCGCTGCGTTCTTGCTTCGTTGATGGAGTCTGCTTCGTCGAGCTGGCAGCACTCCCCGATCCTGGCCTGGTGGTTCCCACCCTCGCCAGCGTGCTTGGGATCAGGGAGAATGAACCCGAGCCTCTTGCTGAACAGCTGAAGAGGGCGTTGCGCGACAAGCACCTGCTCCTGCTGCTCGACAACTTCGAGCACCTGCTTCCAGCGGCCTCGGAGGTGGGAGAGTTGCTTGCGGTATGCCCCACCCTGAAGATCGTCGTCACCAGTCGCAACGCCTTGCGGGTGCAGGCCGAATACCTGTTCCCGGTGGCTCCGCTGGCGCTACCTGATCTCTCCCGACTGCCAGAGCATGAGGTGCTGGCCCGCACGGCAGCGGTCGCCCTCTTTGTGCAGCGGGCACAGGCGATCCGGCCAGACTTCCAGCTCACAGCAGCCAACGCTCGTGCCATTGCCGAGATCTGTGTGCGCCTGGATGGACTGCCGCTGGCCATTGAGTTGGCGGCTGCCCGCGTCAACGTCCTGTCCCCGCAGGAGTTGCTTGCCCGCCTCTCCTCGCGGCTCGGACTCCTTACTCGTGGAGCCTGGACTCTGCCTGAGCGCCATCAAACGCTGCGCAAGGCCATCGGGTGGAGCTACGATCTGCTACCCGCCGAAGAACAGTTGCTCTTCCGGTGTCTATCGGTCTTCGCTGGCGGCTGCCAGCTTTCGGCGGTCGAGGCGGTGTGGGCTACGCTTGGTGAGGACCATGAAGCGGGACAGATCCTGGATAGCCTCGCTTCCCTCATTGACAAGAGCTTGCTACAACGAACCGAGCACGAGGGGGATGAGCCACGCCTCGTGATGCTGGAGACGATCCGTGAGTACGCACTGGAGCAGCTAGCTGTACATGGAGAGATGGAAGATACCCAACAAGCGCATGCTGATTACTATCTGAGGCTGGCGGAGGAGACCGAGCCCCATCTGTGGAGAGCCGAGCAGACCAGGTGGCTGGATCGGCTGGAGCGTGAGCATGACAACCTGCGAGCAGCGCTACACTGGACGTTGGAGCAAGGAGCAGTCAGCCAACGCCTGGAGATAGCTCTCCGATTGGGCGGCGCTCTGTGGCGATTCTGGCAGGTGCGCGGTCATGTGAGCGAAAGACATCAATGGCTGGAGAAGGCCCTAGCTGCGGGTCATGCAGGTGTCGCGCCGGCGCGAGCGAAGGCCCTTTACGCTGCTGGCATGTTGACGATGGATCAGGGAGACTACCAGCAGACGGTGCAGTTCTGTGAAGCGAGCCTGGCGCTGTATCGCGAACTGGAAGAGCAGCGCGGCATGGCGGTCTCGCTCAACGCCCTGGGCTATGTCGCCCACAGAAGAGGGGAGAATGCCACGTCCCGTACTCTGCTTGAAGAGGGTCTTACGATGGCCAGAGCGATAGGTGACCGTGAAGGCATCGCCCAGTCGCTCTTCTTCCTGGCGAGGGAGGCTGGTGTACGAGGCAAGTATGTGGCAGCACGTAGCATGTTTGAAGAGAGCCTGGCCATCTATAGAGAGATAGGAGACATCTCTCATATGGCTCAAGTGCTCGTCTTTCTAGCAAATGTGGTCTTGGATCAAGGTGAGCATGCCATGGCACAGTCACTGGCAGAGGAAGGGCTGGCGCTCTGCAGGGGACTGGGGAACTTTCTGGGCCTCACCTACAGGCAAGGCCTTCGCACTTTACATGAAATCGCCTTCTATCAAAGCGACTATACACTGGCATGCTCGACTTTGGAGGAAGCTCTGGCCATAGCCAGAAAGCAGGGAGCTCGGGAGGAGATTGCTCATGGCCTCGCTAGATTGGGTGCAGTGGCCCTCTATCAGGGAGACTATGTTGCGGCGCGCTCGCTGTTGGAGGAAGGCATCACCATAAGCAGAGAGGTAGGGAATCAGAGGCATGTCGCCTTTGCGCTGGGTGACTTAGGGCGAGTGTTCCTCTATCAGGGGGACTTCGTGAAGGCTCGCACCTATTTGGAGGAAGACGTAGCGATCGCCAGCGGATTGGGGGATCAGCGGGCCCTCTCCTATGCGCTCGGCTTCTTGGGCCAGCTCGCTCTGTATCAGGGCGGCTGGCCCACGGCGCGTTCGTTGATGGAGGAGAGTCTGGCAATCCATCGGGAGACGGGACTCTATGAGGAGGGTCTCACCATCTTCCTGGCGTTACAGAGCAAGTGGTTCATTGCGGCAAGCTTTGAAGGATTGGCAGCAGCTGTTCTAGCGCAGGGACAACCCACCTGGGCCACCCGGCTCTGGGGTGCAGCAGAGCCCTTGCGCACCACCCTGGGCACACCTCTTCCACCTGTCGAACGTCCCGCCTACGAACGCTCAGTTGCTGCCGCCCGCACCCAACTCGGCGAGCAAGCCTTCGCCGCTGCCTGGGCCGAGGGGCGTACCATGACGCCAGAACAAGTGCTTGCCGCACAAGAACCTGCTTCCATGCCTGAACCTGTTTCCACTGCCAAGCCACCACCTGCGACACCCTACCCTAACGATCTGACACCACGTGAGGTCGAGGTGTTACGGCGGGTCGCGGCTGGCTCGAGCAACCAAGAAATCGCTGACAGGCTGGTGATTAGCGAACGCACCGTCAATAGCCACCTGGTGCATATCTTTAACAAGCTGGGCGTGAACAGCCGTGCGGCTGCCGCTGCTTTTGCCATCCGGCAGAAGCTGGCCCAATAGCCCCTCCCCTTCGCCCAGCTGATACACTCCTCTTCTTCTATCTTGGCTCTATAGAGCGAACGCTCTATAGAGCCAACTGCTTCCCTCTCTCAAATGCGTTATTCATGTGATGTCTCCTCCCCGTTCCTCGGGGTATGCTTCAGGTGGAAAGCGGCACAGAAATGCTGGCACGACCAGGGTGGAGAACAAATCCGCTTGAGTCCGGTGTCTCGCTGAAAATGCTTGTGTGCTGAGCGTGCATGTTCGTTCCACTGGTTCTCAGAGGCCAGATACTACAGGCAGCGCAACAATGGAGTGCGACACAGGTAACAAGCAGAAGTTCACATGGCAGACGCGAAGGGAACACGACCCGCCTCCAATGAGACGCACACCCCGGAAACACCACACTCGTTTGTTGCTGTATGCACAACAAGAGGAAAAGTGAGTGCGTATGCCATCTCCACTTCTCCGACACTCAAGAAGGAGCGATCTCTATGTCATTAGCAAGCTGTCCCATCTGTCACGAACCACTGCTCACACCGGGCGTGGCGATCTGTCAGCAATGTCGCAGCGGTCTGAACGGAAAGCGTTTTATAGCACGCTCCGGCCCGCAAGCACTGACAGGGAAAGTCTCTCGTCGCCAAGTGCTCGGCGGTCTGGGAGCACTGACCCTCGCAGGCAGTGCTCTGACGTGGTTAGAGGCCTGTGCCAATAGCGCACCTGGTTCAGGCACCACCCCCACTCCCAGCACCAAGGCCCCGCCCAAATTAGGCACCACGCTCGTCACTTACGCAGCGCACAGTGCGCTGGTGTTCTCGGTGGCCTGGTCTCCTGACAGCCATCGCCTGGTCTCCAGTTCCTTTGACAACACCACCCGCGTCTGGGATGCGAGCACCGGCCAGACCCGGTTCACCTTGAAGCGAACCCAACCGGTAGGCCAGGTCGCCTGGTCGCCCGATGGACAGACCCTGGCCACCGCCGGGTTCAACCCCGATGACCCCCAGGAGGCCACCACCAACGTCGCCCAACTGTGGAATGCCGCCACTGGCGCACTGCTGCTGACCTACACCGGTCATGCAGGTCCCGTGCGTGCAGTCGCCTGGTCCCCTGACAGCCACCGCCTGGCGACCTTGGGCGACCTCGACCCCGATACGAGCCCAGGGGTCGTCCATGTCTGGGAAGTGGCCACCGGCAAGCGGCTGCAGACCTATCGTGGAGCTATCCCGGCTCTAGCCTGGTCCCCAGACGGCACACGCATCGCCTCGGCAGCCTTCGACAAGACGGTGCAGGTCTGGGAGGCGGCGACCGGCAAACGCCTGCTGAGCTACACGGGGCATGGCACCCCGGTTCGTAGCCTGGCGTGGTCCCCCGATGGCAACCGCATCGCCTCGGTGGATGGCGCAAACCTTGACGCAGGAGGGACGCCTGATCGCAGCGCCAGTGCCCATGTGTGGGACACGACCACCGGCCAGCGCCTGCTCAAGTATACGGGGCATACGGATACCCTGTGGGGGGTGAGCTGGTCGCCCAACAGCCAGCGGATGTCACCTGTAGTTTCGATGGCACGGCCCAGATGTGGGATGCGACGAACGGAACGTCCCTGCTGATCTACCGGGTTAGAACGGATCAGCCGGATACAATTGCCCGCGCAGTGGCCTGGTCTCCCGATGGCACCCGCATCGCGACGGCAGCCTATGCAAAGGTCTTTGTCTGGCAAGCGAGCTAAGAAACGACACCTGTCAATATGCCTCTACGAGGGAGGACCAGGATCCATGCAAAAAGAGGTCAGAATGTCCCTTTGTTCTAGAAATGTATCTGGGAAATTGCATGCGGGAGAGGGGAAAAGAGGTTGAAAGCTATGGTTCGAGCACTTCTCTCGTGTGATATTGGCCTTCCTTCATGTCTAGTGAACAGGCTTGTGAGGCAGATTTACAACGCTGTGATCTCTTTTTGCATAGATCCTGGTCCTCCCTCCATATCCGTGCGATTCATAGCAAATTGGGAGTCACTTCCCGTAGCGCAGCGATGCGGTTCGCGTGGGAACAGAAGTTGGTGTGAAGGCAAGGGCTCCTCCAGAGAAGAGCTTTCATGTTGCCTTCAGGAGTGCGTAATCATTTTGGGCAATACGTTTCGCCAAAGTGCATCCTTTCCTCCGCAAGAATTACCCTGTTCTGGCAATGCGTCCCTCCACTTCATCACCTTATCTCGACTTTGTACAATTTGGGAAAGGCATAGGGGATGAAGCTCTCTTGGAGTAAGATAGAAGCTGATCAAAGCATTCTGTTACTCAGGAGAAGATTCATGCCCCTTCCCGCCCCAATTATAGAGGTTTTGGCTGCCTTTCGGCCACTGTTTACTGCTCCAACGTGGAGGAAACTGATGACCAGGTTTCCAGGGACGCTGTTGGCTCATGGACGCCGCACCGTTGCGGCCGCTCTGCGCCACAGCGGCAATGAGATGGAGACGAGCTTCAGTACGTTCCACCAGGTGCTCAACCGAGCGCGCTGGTCTCCTCTGGCGGTGAGTCGCCAGTTGCTTCGCCTGATCGTGGAAACCTTTGTGGAGGCAGGCGGCAGCCTGGAGCTGGTGATCGACGAGACGCTGGAACGGCGCTGGGGACCCAAGATCAGTAAACGCGGACACTATCGCGATAGCGCGCTCTCTAGCCTGAAGAGATCGGTGAGCAGCCCTGGGTTGCGTTGGATCGTGATGGCTGCAGTCGTCACCCTGCCCTGGAGCAAGCACCAGTGCGCTTTGCCTTTTTTGTGTGTGCTGGCCACGACCCCAGCAGTGAGCGCGACCTTGGGCAAACGCCACAAGACGGTCGGCATGTGGGCGCGTCACATGGTGAAGCTGGTGCGCCGCTGGTTCCCCACCCTGCCGATCACGCTGCTGGGCGATACCGCCGTAAGCCTCCTGGAACTGGGCCTGCACTGTCAAGAGCAGCAGGTGACCCTGATCACCCCGTTTCATCTGGATGCGGTCCTGCATGAGCCGCCCCCAGCACGCGATGCACACACGATCGGTCGTCCTCGGGTGATTGGTCCTCGCCTCCCCGCCCTTGAAGAGGTTCTGGTCGATCCGAAGACCACCTGGCAACGCCTGACCTTGGACTGGTATGGGCAAGGAGAACGCACCCTGGAGGTCTGCACCGGGACCGCGTTGTGGTATCGTGCTGGTCTTGACCCCTTGCCCATCCGCTGGGTCCTCACGCGTGATCCTCAAGGGAAACGGCCACCCAAAGCGCTGTGTTCGACAAATCAAACGCAGACTGCGGAGCAGATTGTGCGCACGTTCATGAAACGCTGGAGTCTGGAAACAACGTTCGAGGAGAGCCGGGCCTATCTGGGCATTGAGACCCAACGCCAGTGGTCTGACCTTGCCATTGATCGCGCGACGCCCATGCTCTTCGGCCTCTACAGCCTGGTTGTGCTCTTTGGGCGCGCGCTTCATCCCGATGGATGCATTCCTGTTGCGCAAGCGGCTTGGTATCACAAACACACGGCAACCTTTCATGATGTCCTGGCTACGGTCCGACGACATTTCTGGGGGGATTTCTCTTTTTCCACATCCCCAACTGATCCTGATGTGGTTTTAGTCCCCCGTTTGACCCTCGATCGCTTTGCCAGGGCCGTTTGCTACTGATGAAACAATGTACAAAGTCGAGCTTATACGTCGGGAGGAAACTCCAAGTTGAGAAAATATCCAGGTTGCAGGAGGTATGTGTGCCTTCAAGAAACCACCAGGAGAAAGGAGTAGCTCTGTGTCACCCGAAGAACTCAAAGCCAGAAGTCGTCGCGTGATTGAAGCCATGAATCAGCAAAACTTGGCTGCCTTCGATGAGCTGTATGCCCCTGACGTGGTGGTCCATAGTGGCCTCATGACTACACAGGGGCTAGAAGCCTATAAACAGGCCCTCGCGCAGGGCTTCACCGCCTTCCCCGATACCCAGATCACCATTGAAGACCAGATCGTGGAAGGGGACAAGTCGGTCGTTCGCTTCACGGAGAGTGGAACCCAGCAGGGGGACATCATGGGTATCAAAGCTGCGGGGAAGCGATTCCACGGGACAGGGATCGCCATCGCCCGCCATGATGTCAATGGGAAGACCGCGGAAGTCTGGATCTCTTTTGACAACCTCGGCATGCTGCAACAACTTGGCGTGATCCCCGCACTCGGGCAAGCCAGTTAGTCCCCTCTCTCGCCCTTTCCGTCTGGAAAGCGAGGAACACGGTAGCGCGTGGGCTGCCGAGTTCTTAATGAAAGACGCTTCAAAGAGCATCACATGCTCGCTGGAGTGTTTCCAACAGAGCCAATCAGAAAAGGAGGAAGAAACGTGATGACACAGGGACCGCAGAACGAGTGGGCCGAGGGACGGCCTCTTCCCGTGGCGAACTTGACGGGGTATGAGCTCGACTCGCAGTTTGTAGGTGATCGCTTTGCTATCACCGTTGCCACGCCCCCTATGTATGAGATGACGACCGAGCCGCTGCCGACGCTCTACGTTCTCGACCAGACCGTCACCTTCACTATCGTCGCCGGTTGTACCCGTACGTTCGCGCTGTTCGCGTCGGGCTACTTCCCACAACTGCTGGTGGTAGGAGTTGGCTACCCGCTGGCACCTCTGACGCACAATGTCGCACGGCGAAACCGGGATCTTACCCCGACGGCGGCACCGTTTCCAGCAGTGGAGCCAGCGATGGTAGCAGATACCTCACTTGGTGTGGGAGGTGGGCCGCGGTTTCTCCAATGCCTCATCGAAGAGGTCATTCCCGGCATCCAGGCCCGCTACCGGGTTCATCCGACGGACCGCACGCTCATCGGCTGGTCCCTCAGTGGCCTGTTCGGGCTCTATACGCTCTTTCATCGGCCTGAAACCTTCAAGCGCTACCTGCTCGTCAGTCCGTCGATCTTCTGGGATGAGGCGATTTGCTTCTCCTATGAAGAGGCCTGGGCAAAGCAGCACACCGATCTGGCCGCGCAGGTCTTTTGCGCCGTGGGTGAGACAGAAGAAAGCCCGGACAGAAACTGGCCACCCCCGTCTTCCAGGGCGATGGAGGAGATGCTGCGCAGTGCTCGCATGGTCAGTGATCTCGAGAAGCTTACCAACCGCCTGGGAATGCGGGGCTATCCGAATCTCAAGCTGGAGAGCGTCGTTTTCCCTGACGAGCACCATCTCACGGTCTTTCCCGCCGCTGTTTCTCGAGGAGTAGTGAGACTCTTTGGCGAAGCTGACAGGGGATGAGGAAGGCCTCTGTGGTTCGTGTGCGCCTATTAGGTTTGAAGTGAACAAAGTCCTCCTGCTTCGTGGAACAGAAGCCGAAGCGAAGGGAGGCCCGAAAGCAGGAGTCATCCCAGACCACGGACAGGCTGAGAAGGAGGTGAGCCGATGCAAACGACGATGACCGACAAGACCATCCGCTTGTCAGATGGACGGCAACTGGGTTACGCCGAATACGGGGATCCCGAGGGGATGCCGCTGCTCTACTTTCACGGCACGCTTGGATCACGACTCGAGCCCTCGCACCTCGATCCTCTCTTCCGGGACTTAGGAGTCCGGGTGGTGGCACCGGAACGACCGGGCTATGGACTCTCCGATGTTCATCCCAAGCCAACGCTTCTCGGCTGGGTGCCTGATGTGGCGGTCCTTGCCGACCGCCTGCACCTCGAGCGCTTTGCCCTGATGGGGTTATCGGGCGGCGGACCCTATGTAGCGGCGACTGCCTACACACTGCCAGAGCGCGTGACGAAACTCGCCTTTGTATCGGCGACATGTCCACTCACGCTTCCAGATGCCACCAGGGGTATGGGTCCCACCAACCGCCTGCAACTGCGCCTGGCGCGCATTGGTCCCTGGGCACTCAACTTGCTGATGCAGAATATAGCTCGCGGCACGAACCAACCGGAGCGGCTCCGCAAGCAATTCATGAGAGCCCTGCCGCCGGTTGACGCCGAGGTGCTCCAGCATGACGAGTACTG
>WNFB01003834.1_pt1 | contig 15586 bp, 11 predicted proteins | sample 5400501 | NCBI WGS metagenome assembly WNFB01 (sample SAMN13153341, study PRJNA577476) | soil metagenome | isolation source: 200 cm saprolite under Douglas fir tree site 2 hole 1 | place: USA:California | collected 2015-04-18
GGCGGCGGCCGCCGTGGTGGCCGCGTGGTTCACGGGCGCCTTCGTCGCCGCGCGCTACGAGGCGCGGCTCGGCCGGATGGCGCGCGAGATGGCCGCGCTCCACGCGAAGCTCGAGCGCGACGTGACCGCGCTGAACGAGGAGCTCGCGCAGTACCGGAGCGCGGCGGACCTCCTGCGCGACCCGGCGACGCGGGTGGTGACGCTCCGCGGGCTCGGGCCGAGCCCCGGGGCGACGGCCCGCGTCATCTGGCACCCGACGGCCGGCGGCCACCTGTTCGCCGCGAACCTGCCGCCGGCGCCGGCGGGCAAGGCGTACGAGCTGTGGACCCTCGCCGACGCGGCGCCGCGCCCGGCGGGTGTCTTCCGCGTGGATGCCGCGGGGCGGGGGAGCCTCCGCATCGCGCCCGTCGAGGGCGGTGTGGCCGTGAAGGTCTTCGCGGTCACCCTCGAGCCCGAGGACGGTGTGCCCGCGCCGACCGGACCCATGGTCCTGGCGTCGAAGTAGTCGGGGTATACTGCCTGCGCAGCCCATCTCGTGTGCCGGAGGAGTCCTGATGAGCCTGCCCAAACCCGTCGAGGCGTTGTGGAGCGAGCTGGAGCGGGTGCGCGCCGACGTGCTCCGTGAGGCCGAGGGGCTGTCGCAACGCCAGGCGGACTGGAAACCCGGCGAGAAGGACTGGTCCGTCGGCGAGATCATCGACCACCTGACGATCGCCGAGGTCGCGACGGGCAAGCTCACGACCAAGCTGACGCGGGAAGCCGAGGCCGCGGGCGCTCTGGCGCCGTGGCCGGCCGAGCTCGCGTTCAAGTCCCTGCCGCCCGATCCGCCGGGCCCGGCCGAGGCGCCGCCCGTCGTGTGGCCGACGGCCGGCAAGCCGATCGGCGAGCTCATCGCCACCATGAAGGCGACGCGGCAGCGGAGCCGGCAGTCGATCGAGAAGCTCGCGGGCGTGGATCCGCGGGGGCTCCGCTTCAAGCACTTCCGTCTGGGCGATCTCGACCTCGCGCAATGGTGGCAGCTCCAGGCGCGGCACGACGGGATCCACCTCGCCCAGCTCCGCGACGTGCGGCGGGCGGCGGGGTTCCCGAGGGCATGACGCGCGTGCCGAGTCGCGGCGCGGGACGGGCGGCGGACGCGTGAGGGTCATCCTCCGGAACCCACGGCGCGAGGTGGAGGTGGCGGGCGGCCGTCGCGTGAAGGACGTGCTGCGCGAGCTCGACATCATCCCCGAGACCGTGCTGGTGATCCGCGGCGACGACCTCGTCACCGCCGACCAGGTCGTCCACGACGACGAGACGATCGAGCTGCGTCCGGTGATGAGCGGCGGAAGCGCGCCATGAAGTGCCGGAAGTGCGGTGAGCCGGCGGTCCTCGAGCTGCGCCGCCACAACGCGGCCTTCTGCGCGCCGGACTTCCTCGGCTTCTTCCGCAACCAGGTCCGCGAGGCCATCCGGAAGCACCGGATGTTCGCGCGCGACGAGCACGTCCTCGTCGCGGTCTCCGGCGGCAAGGACTCGCTCGCGCTCTGGGACGTGCTCCTCGACGAGGGCTACCGGACGACCGGCCTCTACCTCGACCTCGGCATCTTCGACTACTCGGTGGAGTCGAAGGCGAAGTGCGAGGCGTTCGCCGCGCGGCGGGGCGCGCCGCTGCTCGTCGCGAGCGTCGCCGAGGCGGTGGGCGCGCCGGTCCCGGTCATCCAGGCCGTCACGCGCCGCCCGCCGTGCTCGGGCTGCGGGCTCTCGAAGCGCTACCTCATGAACCGCGCCGCGCTCGAGCACGGGATGCCCGTGGTCGCGACCGGCCACAACCTCGACGACGAGGCGGCGACGCTCCTCGGCTCGGTCCTGCACTGGCAGACGGAGGCGCTCGCGCGCCAGTCGCCGGCCCTGCCGTCCACCCACGCGAAGCTCGTCCGGCGCGTGAAGCCGCTCTACCGCCTGTCCGAGCGCGAGACGGCCGCCTACGCCGTCCTCCGGAAGATCGACTACATCGTGGAGGAGTGCCCGTTCGCCAAGGGCGCCACGTCGATCGCCCACAAGGAGATCCTGAGCCGGATGGAGGACGCCTCGCCGGGCACCAAGCACAACTTCCTGTTCGGCTACCTCGAGAAGGCGCGGCCGGCGTTCGAGCGCGCGGAGGCCGTGACGCTCAACGAGTGCGCCCGTTGCGGTCAGGTGACGACCGGCACGGTCTGCGCGTTCTGCAAGCTCGCCGACCAGGTCAAGCGCGCGACGTAACCCGCCCTGTCGAAGCATCTGCGCGCCTGTCTCGAGCTGGCGACCGCCATGGCGATCGCCAGCTCGAGACAGGCGCGCAGATGCTTCGACAGGGCGGGTTACGTCGCGCGCTTGACCTGGTCGGCGAGCGTCCTCGGCGGGGCGTGCGTCATCGGAGGCCTCGGGCTGCTGGCGCGAGAGCGGGTCTCGCTGCTAAGCTTCCGAGTGATGGCTCTCCCCGATCGCGTCAGGGCCGCGCTCACGCTCACCCGCTTCCAGGCCCTCGTGGGCATCACCGCGGGTGTGTTCTCGATCGGCGCCACGGTCGGGGGCATCCTCTTCGCCACGCGGCCGATCCACATGAACGGCGAGATCGTCACCATCGTCCAGGAAGCGCGGACGGCGAAGCTCCTGGCCAACGCGATGATCGAGTTCCGCACGCCCGGCGACGCGCTCGTCGCGATTCTCCAGGCGCAGAACGGGCAGGTGCGCCAGACGCTGAGGGAAGGGCCCTACCGGCTGCGCGTGAGCCACCCGGGGTTCACCACCGAGGTGCGCCAGATCCAGGTCCTCGGAGGGAACAGTCAGGAGATCCGGATCCGGCTCGCCGCGCGCCCCGTTCCGGTCGAGAAGCCCCAGAAGCCCCCCTCGACGCTCGACAAGGCCGGCACGGCGATCAAGAAGCTCTTCCAATAAACCCCGAGAGGCGCCAGAAGAACCGCCGCGTGGAGATCGTCGTCGCCAAGCGGTAAGCTGGAACGGGAGGCCATCATGCGCGATGCCGTGATCGTCGGAGCCGTGCGCAGCGCCGTCGGGAAGCGGAACGGCAAGCTCTCGGGCGTCCGCCCGGACGACCTCGCCGCCGACGTGCTCAGGGAGCTCGTGGCCCGGGTGAAGATCGACCCCACGGAGGTCGAGGACGTCATCCTCGGCTGCGTGGACCAGGTCGGCGAGCAGGGCTTCAACATCGCGCGCAACGCCGCGCTCATCGCCGGCTTCCCGCTCGACGTCTGCGGCACGACGCTCGACCGCATGTGCGGCTCGGGCCAGCAGGCCGCGAACTTCGCGGCGATGGGCGTGATGTCCGGCCAGTACGAGTGCGTCATCGCGGGCGGCGTCGAGAACATGACGCGCGTGCCGATGGGCTCGAACGCGATGGGGCCGGGCGAGGGGCCGCTGTCGCCCCGGCTCCAGGAGCGCTTCAACATCGTCCCGCAGGGGATCTCGGCCGAGCTGATCGCGGAGACGTGGGGGCTCAAGCGCGAGGAGCTCGACGAGCTCGCGGCGCAGAGCCACGAGAAGGCCGGCCGCGCGATCGCGGAGGGGCGCTTCAAGCGCGAGATCACGCCCGTGACGCTGCCGGACGGCGCGGTCTTCGACACCGACGAGGGCGTGCGCGTGCCCGTGAACCGCGAGAAGATGGCGCAGCTCGCGCCCTCGTTCAAGCCGGACGGTGTGATCACGGCCGCGAACGCCTCGCAGATCTCTGACGGCGCCGCGGCGCTCATGGTCATGTCGGCCGACCGGGCCAAGGCGCTCGGGCTCAAGCCGCGCGCGCGCGTGGTCGCCACGGCGCTCGCGGGCGTGGACCCCGTGATCATGCTCACCGGGCCGATCCCGGCCACCCAGCGCGCGCTGAAGAAGGCCGGGCTCCGGCTCGACGACATCGACCTCGTCGAGATCAACGAGGCGTTCGCCTCCGTCGTCCTCGCCTGGGAGCGCGAGCTCCACCCGGACATGGCCCGCGTGAACGTCAACGGCGGCGCGATCGCGCTCGGGCACCCCCTCGGCTGCTCGGGGGCCCGGCTCATGACGACGCTGCTCCACGAGCTCGAACGGACCGGCACGCGATACGGGCTCCAGACCATGTGCATCGGGTTCGGCCAGGGCATCGCCACGATCGTGGAGCGGCTCTGAGGGCCGCGCCGGAGGGGGGCAGGAGGATGGCCGGCTTCCGCTGCGCCAAGTGCGGCAAGGTCGCGATGGCCCAGAAGATCTGCTGCGGCAGGCCGATGAAGAAGGCCTGAGCCGGCTGTCCACGTATCCACAGCTATCCACAATTTGAAAATCGCACGATCTGACGCGGGCTCGCAGGCCTGAGCCCCCGCGCGGGCAGGAAACACGCGCCCGCGCGCTCGGCCCGGCCCGCGCACGCCCATTCCACGCGCCCTCGCGACGTCCGTCGTTCGAAACGCTGCATTTCTTGCGACGATCTCCGCCGTTGATTGCAGTCCCGCGCGTACCGTAAGGTCTACGCACCCGATGAGCGAGATGCGGCTCCCGCGTGTGCTGGTGGTGGACGACGAAGCGCGCATCCGCGACGTCCTGTGCGACGCCCTCGAGACCTGGGGCCTGGCCGCCGACAGCGCCGCGGACAGCGCCCAGGCGCTCGAGCTCTTCGCGCGCGGCGACTACGACCTCGTGCTGACGGACTTCCTGATGCCCGGGGGCAGCGGGCTCGAGCTCATCGAGGGCGTGCGGACCGCCGACCCGTCCGTCGCCGTCATCATGCTCACGGCCTCGTCGGCGGACCTCGACGCGCCGAGCCGGCGGCTCGAGTTCGCCGTGCTCCGGAAACCGCTGGGGTTCGACGGGCTCAGGGTCGCGGTCAGCGAGGCGCTCGGTCGGCGCTCGCGCTGAAGGGTCAGTCGCCGGCGAGCGTGTCCTGGATCGCCGCGTCGAGCTCGTCAGGCTGGACGGGCTTGTAGAGGCAGCGGCGGATCCCGAGCGCGGCGAGGCGGCTCCGGTCTTCCTCGCGCAGCCCCCAGCCGGTGATGAAGAGGATCGTGGCCCTCGGGTCCACCGCGCGAAGCCGCTCGGCGAACTGCCAGCCGTTCATGCCGGCCATCCCGAGGTTCGACAGGACCAGGTCGTAGCGGCCGGGCGCGTACGCGGCGAGGCCCGCGGCGCCGCTCGCGGTGGCGGTCACGGCGTGGCCCGCGCTCTTGAGCAGCTCGGAGAGCGTCGCGAGGACCTTCGGCTCGTCGTCCACGACGAGGACGCGCGCCTGGCGGTGCGGCCGCGCGGCCTTCGTGGGGGCGCAGGTCTTGAGCGGCTCGCCCGCGATCGGCAGATGCAGCGTGAACGTCGCGCCCCGCCCGGGCTCGCTCTCGACGCCCAGCTCGCCGCCGTGGCGCCGCGTGATCGAGTACGCCATCGAGAGCCCGAGGCCCGAGCCCGCCTCCCCCTTGGTCGAGAAGAAGGGCTCGAAGACCCGCTTCCGCACGCTCTCCGGCATCCCGACGCCGGTGTCGGTCACCGTGATCGTCACGGAGCGGTCGCGCTCCTGCCGCGTGCCGATCGTGAGCGTGCCGCCGTCGGGCATCGCGTCGAGGGCGTTGAGGATCAGGTTCGTCAGGAGCTCGCTGAGGGCCGCCGGCCGTCCCCGGATCGCCTCCGCGGTGCCGAGGTCGAGCCGGAGCTCGAGCGGCCGCCGGCCGTGGGCGAGCTTCTCCTCCACGCGGGGGCGCGTGATCGCGATCGCGTCCTGGACGATCTTGTTGACGTCCACCGCGACGAACTGCTCCTCGGGGCGGAGGCGCGCGAAGGTCTGGATGCGGCGCACGGTCTCCGAGCCGTCCAGCGCCGCGGCCTCGACCACCTTGAGCGAGCGGTCCACGAACTCGACGTCCCGCGACTTCTGCTTCATGAGCTGCGCGTAGCCCAGGATCGCCTGCAGGAGGTTGTTGAAGTCGTGCGCGATCCCGCCGGCGAGCTGGCCGAGCGCCGTGAGCTTCTCGGACTGGTGCAGCTGCTGCTCGACCTCACGCTGCGCGGTGATGTCGCGGACGATCGCGATGAGGCCCTCGAGCTCGCCGAGCCGGCCGTGCAGGGCCGAGAGCGTCACGGCGAGCGCGGGCGCCTCCGACGTCTCGAAGGCGTGGATCGCCGCGCCCTCGGCGAGGCGGCGCTTCGCGTCGAGGTACTCGGCGGCCGGCAGGATGTCGGTGAGCAGGACCCCGAGCGCCTGCGCCGCGGGCAGGCCAAAGATGCGCTCGGCGGCGGGGTTCCAGCCGTCGATGCGGTCGTCCGCGCGGACCGAGATGATCGCGTCGCCCGCGGAGTCGATCAGCTTCTCCAGCGAGCGCTTGGTGTCCTTGATCTCGCCGTAGAGGCGCGAGTTCCGGAGCGCGATCGCCAGGTACTCGGAGAGCATCTCGAGGAGCTCGCGCTCGTGCGGGTCGATCGCGCGGCCCGAGGCCCGGTTGTCCACGACGAGGTAGCCCAGCGGCCCCTGCGCGTCGCGGATGGCGCAGACGGCGGCGCGCGGGTCGGCGCCCTCGACGCTCGGGGGCGCCTCGGCCGCGATCGTGACGCGGTCGTAGCCGAGCGCGGCGCGGAGCTGCTCCGTGATGGCCGCCGCGAGCTCGCGCGGCTCGAGCTGACCGACGATCGTGCGCGAGATCTCGCGGAGGATCGAGAGCTGCGTGACGCGCAGCGACTGCTCGACGGCCTCGCGCCGCGCCGCCTCCTCCAGTTCCCGCGTCTTCCCCGAGAGCTGCCGCATCTCCTCGACGAGGCTCGACACCTGGCTGCGCGCGCCGAGGTCGGCCTGGCGGCGGAGGAGCGCGCGCCGGACGACGTCCTCCAGGTCCTGGCGCGGGAAGGGCTTGATGAGGTACTCGAACGCGCCGTGGGTGAGGGCGTGCTTCACGGTCTCGAGCGAGGCGTAGGCCGTGATCATCACGACCTCGATCGAGGGATCGACACGCTTCACGCGGCGCAGCAGCTCGAGCCCGTCCATCGCGGGCATCTTGATGTCCATGACCACGATGTCGGGCCGGAAGCGCTCGAGCGTCTCGAGCGCGGCGCCCCCGTTGTCGGCCGTCTCGATGTCGTAGACGGGCTTCAGCAGCATCCGGAGCGACTCGCGCGGCCCGAGCTCGTCGTCGACGACGAGGACGCGCGCGCGGGTGGTCGGCGGGGCGATCGTCTTCATGACCCCGCGAGCGGCAACGAGACGACGAAGGCGAGCTCGTTGCGCCCGTGCCGGATGTCGAGCTGGCCGCCGACGGCCTCGATGAGCCGCTGGCTCACGGCCGGCCCCACGTCGATCAGGCTCTCCTGGACCATTTGCACCGGGTCGAAGACGCGGTGGAGCTTGTCGGGCGAGACGCTGGCCGTCCGCGAGGCGATCTGCAGGCGGACCCGCTCGGTGCCTTCGCGCTCGGCGTGACGGCCGACCGCGATGGAGACCCGCGCCTGATTCGGCGGGGAGTTGTGCGTGAGGTACCAGACGAGGTAGGAGAGCGCGCGCCGCAGGTGGGCCGCGTCCACCTTCACGAGCTGGGGCGCGGCCTCGCGCGTGACGTCGAGCTGCAGGGGCTTGGCCGGCGCCTCGTCGGCCAGCTCGATCGCCGTGACCACGTCGACCACGACCGTGTGGACGTCCACGACGGTGAAGTTTAGCTCACCCTCGGTCACGAGCGCAGCCAGTTTTTCGAACACCTCCACGAGCCGCCGCACGTCGCGCCGGACCACCGAGGAGAAGTGCTTGCGGAAGTCGGGGTCGTCGTACCGCTCGCCGATCAGCTCGATGAAGGTGTTGATCGACACCAGCGGGTTCTTGATCTCGTCCGCGATGCGCGCGACGACGCGCGTGAGGAGCTGCGTCTGCTCGGCCTGCCGCCGCTGCGCCGCGAGCTCCTTCTGCGCCGTGAGGTCCTCGAAGACGAGCACGGCGCCGAGCGGCGCCAGGTCGTCGCCGCGCACGGGGTAGGTGGAGACCTCGAGCCAGAGCCCGCGGAGCGCCAGCTGGAGCTCGGCGCGGTCCACGGCGCGCCCCGTGCGGAGCGTGTCGTAGAGCATGTCACCGAGCGGCGAGGGCAGCGCGCGGAGATCCTGGTCGACGATGGAGGCGGCGAGGACGCCCAGGATCTCCTCGGCCCGGCGGTTCATGATGCTCACCCGCTGGTCGCGCCCGATCGTGATCACGCCGCTCGACATGTGCTCGAGGATCCGCTCGGTGAACTCCTTCTCGCGCTGGAGCTGGTGGTGGAGCGAGATGTCGCGGATCGCGGTGGCCAGGTGCGTCGCGAGGTCGAAGAGCGTCTCGGTCTCGGGGCGGCCGTAGCTCGAGCCGACGACGGGCTGGCCCACCACGAGGACGGCCACGAGCTCGCCGTGCGCGAGCAGCGGCACCGCGAGGACGCTCTGGAGGAGCTTGAGCTCGCGGATGATGTCGGCGTCGGTCAGGTCGTGGATGCGCGCCGGCCGCCCCTGGACGGCGAGCCAGCGCACGAGCCCGGTGTCCGCGGGCAGGCGGACGGACTCGACGATCTGGGGCGCCAGGCCGCGGTGGGCCGCCACCCGGTAGTCGCGACCGTCGCCCGCGGGCAGGAGGAGGGCCGTGCGCGTCGAGCGCACGAGCTCGCCGATCGCGTCGAGGAACATGGCGAGCACGCGCGGCAGGTCGAAGCCGGCGGCGAAGGCGCGCGTGAACTCCTTCAGCACGCGGGCCAGCGCGGCGCCGTTCCATGCCTCCTCGACCCCGGCGGCCGGCCGCGCCTCGAGCAGGGCGCTCGAGCGGAGCGTCGCCAGCTCCCGCGTGAGCCGCAGGCGCTCCTGCGTGTGCCGGAGCGCGCCGTCGAGGTCGCGCTGCGTGAAGGTCGTCGGCAGGCTGAAATCCGCCAGGTCGCCCTCGCCCTCCGCGGCGCCGAGGGCGATCGTGAGCGCCGCGGGCATGACCTCCTTGACGCGCGCGATGAAGGCCTCGAGGCCGCGCGGCAGGCCGGCGCAGTCCCGGAGGACGACGTCCACGTCGATCAGGCGCAGGATCTTCAGCGCCTCGGCGTCGCTCTGCGCGATGAAGGCCGAATAGTCTTCGAGCACGCCGAGCAGGCGCGTGCGAAGCGCGTCGTCCGGGGTGACGAGCAGGATCGTGTTCACGCCGGCGCCAGCGCGCCCGCGGTGACCGGGAAGTCCACGGTGAAGACGGCGCCGCCGGTGGGCCGGTTCGCGACCCGGAGCCGGGCGTCGTGCGCCTGCGCGATCGCGGTGCAGATGGCGAGGCCGAGGCCGGAGCCGCGCTGCTTCGTCGTGAAGAACGGCTCGAAGACCCGCTCGAGGAGCGCCGGCGGCACGCCGGGCCCCGTGTCCACCACGGCCGCAACCGCGCGGCCGCCCGTCGCCACGAGCTCGACCCGGAGCATGCCGCGCGGCGGCGTCGCCTCGTGCGCGTTCAGCAGGAGGTTCAGGAAGAGCTGCTCGATCTCCGCGTGGTCGCCGAGCACGATGCAGGGCTCGCGTCCCAGCCCGGCCGACACCACGATGCTCTTGTCCTCGAATGCGGCACGCATCGTCTCGATCGCCTCGGCGATCGGCTTCCTCAGGTCGAGCGGGAGGCGCGGCCGGTCGCTCGGGCGCGAGAGCGTTTGCAGGCGCTCGACGAGCCGCTCCATGCGGCCGATCTCGCGGCCGACGATCCGGCCGAACTCCCCGACGAAGCGCTCGTCGTCGTGGCGGCGCGGGAGCAGCTGCGCGAACGTCTTGATCGCGACGAGCGGGTTCTTGATCTCGTGCGCGATGCCGGAGGCGAGCATCTCGAAGTACGCGAGGCGCTCCGCGCGCCGCCGGCCGACCTCGAGCTCCTTGAGCGGCGTGAGGTCGCTGAACACCGCGACCGCGCCGAGCACGGCGCCCGACGGGTCGAGCAGCGGTGACGTGGTGCAGATGATCGGGCGGGTGGCCGTGCCGTCCGACAGCTCGACCTCCGGCCGGGTCAGCGCGCGCCCCTCGGTGACGCTCTGCCGGAGCGCGTCGGTGAGGCACGCGGGCAGGACGCCGACGGGGTGGTCGAGCGCGTCGGCGCCGGCCAGGCCCGTGAGCTGCCCCGCCGCGCGATTGAAGAGCACGATCCGCTCCGCGGCGTCGATGGCGACCACGCCACTCTCGATCGTGGCGACGATGTTGCTGATGTACTCGTTCGCCAGCACGACCTGCGCATAGAGCTGCGCGTTCTTGACCGCGATGCCGGCCTGGTTGGCGAGCGTCATCAGCAGATCGAGATCCTGGGGGTAGAAGGGGTCGCCCGAGAGCTTGGGGCCGAGCGCGATCGCGCCGATGACCACGCCCTCCGAGGTCAGCGGCAAGAGCAGGGCCCAGTTGAGCCCGGTGAGCTCGTCGTGGAGCGCCTGCCGCTCGTCCGTCAGGCGGTCGCGCGTCAGCTCGTCGGCGACGATCAGGTCCCGTGTCGCCGCGAGCGCGCGCACGACGGGCGCCGGCGCCGTGTCCGGCATGCCGAAGGGCCCGCCCGCCGGATGGCGGTCGCCCGCCGCCCGGCGAAACGTTCCCCGGTCGTCCAGATAGATCGCGACGCCCTCGGCGCGTGTCGAGGTCACCACCGTGCCGGTGAGAAAGCGCAGCAGCGTGCCGAGGTCGAGCACGCGCGTCAGCGTGGTGCTGGCCGCGCGGACCGTGCGCCGGAAGTTCGCCTGGGTGCGATAGACGTAGCGGTCGAGGATGCGGCCCGCGAGATCGCGCGTGACCGGGATGAGTAGGCTCACGACCGCGACCGCGGCGAGCACGACGGCCAGCTCGTGCGGCTCGAGGTGCAGCGAGAGACGCGGCCACGCCACGGTGATGATGGCCGCCACCGGCAGCAGCGACACCAGGATCGCGGCGGCGAGCGTGAGCCCGCGGTGGACTACGAGGCGCAGGTCCATCAGGCGATGGCGGATGATCGCGTGGGCGACGAGGGCGATGAAGACCAGGGCAAAATGCGGACCGACCCAGTTATATTCAGCGCGCCCCTTAAAGAGCGGAAGAAGGAGGTTGGTTGTAATTCCGGCCGCACCGCCGATCAAGAAACCAGTGGCTAAGTAGTGCAGTTGAAGCCGGGCGGGGCCTCGACTACGTCGCCACTTGGCAATTAGGATTGCCAGTGCTGTGGTCCACGAGACAAGAAAATACGCGGCGAAAAGCGGGTAGAGGAGACCGATTTCCCGCGTCGGGCCTGCAGCTGTCGTTCCGGTCTTCGCGACGATGAGCCGCGTTGTGAACGAGAGGAGCGCAAAGATGGCGGCAAGAATGTAATTGATGTTGACCAGTGAGCGTGTCGGCCAACGGGAAACGTGCGGGTAGTGGCGTGCAAATGCGAGAAATGTCGCCGGAAGGAAACTGGCTGCTCCAAAGGTGAGGCGGGCCCAGAGATCAAGACCAACTCCCGTGTGGAACAAGGCCACACCGAGAACCCAGAGAGACACGAGGAGTGTGAACGCCGCGAACGATCGATTGATGTGACTCTCGGGCCGGGCTCGCCACACAAAAGCGCCAAGCGCGAACGCAATCATGGCTACGACGAACAGGGAGATCAGGATCATCTCAGGCCCGAATGAGGGTGGAGAGGCGTGTGGGAGGGGACTCCCGGAAATTCTACTTCAGCAATCGTTCCGCCAGGTTTCTCGCGAGGTGTTAACGTCAGCCGCGCCCGGTGGAAATTGGCGATCTCTCGACATATGGACAGGCCCAAGCCGGTGCCAGACGGTTTCGTCGTAAAGAACGGTTCAAAAATGCTGGCTCGAACAGTGGGTGCGATCCCCGAACCCTCGTCAATGATTCTCACAAGCACACGGTCGCGGGCTACGGGCTCAGCCTCTATAGTGACGGTGCCACCGTTTGGCATTGCCTCAATGGCGTTTCGCAAGAGGTTCACGAAGAGCTGCACCAACTGACTCGGATCGCCGAGAATTGCAGGCAAAGCGTCAGCGCACTGAAGGGAGACTTTCACCAACTGTTCATGCGCTGCGGGCGAATGGATTGCAACAATGTCATTGAGGAGAGGATGGAGAGAGACGCTGGCCAGATTGCCGCCTTCACTTGGCGCCATCAATCTCAGGCGATCCGCGAGACGGACAATCCGATTCACTTCGATAGGCAGCAGCCGAACCGCCGTATGCCTGTATTCCGGATCGTCAAAGCGGTCGGGTAACATCGAGATAAAGTTGGAAATCGCCGCGAGCGGATTTCGGATCTCGTGGGCGATACCTGCATAGAATCGCGCCATGATCGCCAGGTGCTCGACCCTTCGTTGATTTCTCTCCAGCGCCTTGATCGTGGATAGGTCAGTGACTACGACCAGAGCTCCTGCAACGCGGCCCTCGTCGTCGTGAAGTACGGCGGTTGATAGGACTACATACAGGAGTCCCAGAGACTCGTGATCTATCGTTACTTCGACCCCTCGCGGGTGCCATGCATCCGTGACTGCCATTGAGAGTGCCCACCCGACTTCCGATGGCAGCACATCCAAGGGTGCGCCCTTGTCGGTCTCGGTCAAGGCGAGTAGCGACTTCGCCGCGGGATTGAAGCTAGTGATCGTGCCGGCCACCTCTATTGCTACGACGGCCGAGTCTAGAGACTCCAGTAGCCTTTCTGAGTACTCCAGCACCTGGATGCGCTGGCGGTACAGCAGCGAGTTTTCTAGGGCAATGGAAGCCAGCTCTGAAATGGATTCGATGAGGACCAAGTCGTTTTGAAAGTATGCGTCGCCGCTTCGGCGCGGTCCTAGAAGGATCGCCCCGAGCAACTCACCCCGTCGCCCGAGGGTTACTACGACCTCGATGCCAGCGGCACGAAGCGTCTCATGACCTGCGCGAATGACCCCGGTTTCCTGTGCGGGGTTCACGACGAAGACCGCCGGGTACGGTTGCTGTGGCAGGAGTGCCACGAGTGGCAAGAGGTCTGCGTTGGTTGGAGCGTCCGATGAGAGCCGCTCAAAGTCGCGACCCCCGAAGGGGCGGACGAGCATGACAAAGGATTCGGGGACGAAGGTCTCCGCAAGAATCTCACGGAGTTGTGCCGAAAGCTCGACCGGCTGCATCAAACGGCTAAGCCGACGCGTTGCACCGCGAAGCGCGGCAGCGTAATCGATCCGCCCTCGATAGAGGTATGGATCAACGACCCTGCTGAACAAGCGCTGCACGGGGTTGGAGAGGAGCGTGAGGACAACGACAGCAATGATTACTAGATCTGGGTGAACAAGAAGCGCTTCTGCCTCCCATGACGGGAACGACAGGCGGCCAAGCAAGATCGTAACCGCCGAGGCGATTGCAATCGCCAGAGCGTAGGCAAGTCCGCGATTGATGAAAAGGCGGAGGTCCATTAAGCGATGGCGAATGATGGCGTGTCCGATCAAAGCAACTAGGAGGAGACTGAAGTACGGCCCCACCCAGCTGTAGGTTGAGCGACCGGTTATGAAGGGAAGGATCAGGTTGACGCTTATAGCGCCTACCCCAGAGAGAATGATGCCGGCTCCGAGATATTGGAGCTGCGCTCGCGGAATTCCTCTAGAGTGCCGCCACTTCGAGATGAAAACGGCGATTGCGGTGATAAAGGTGGCAAGAAAATAGAACGAGAACACCGGATAGAGGGGACCGGTCTTTCTTGTGAGGCCGTCGAGTGTGAGGGTAGTGTCGTAGACCATCAACGAAGTCGTAAGAGAGAGAACAGCGATCAAGGCACCTGTAAGCAACGTCACCTTTAAGAGCAGATGGCTTGGCGAGCTACTAGGAGTTGGATATGCGCGCATGAAGACTAGGAAGCAAGCCGGGATTAGGCTGGCGCTCGCGAAGGTGAATCGCGCCCAACCCTCGAGATGGGCACCGCTCTGCAATCCTCCGACGCCCAACACCCAGCAGGCGACAGAGACAGCAAACCCTGCGAACCACCGATTTACCGGGCTTTCGGGGCGGGCCCGCCAGACAAAGAGCGCGAGAGCTGCTAGGACTGCGCCGACAGGAAAGAGGGAGATATGCGGCAAGGTAGCAGTGATTTAGTCTGGAGCGCCCAGGACCATGGCGACGTGTGCTCCTCCAAGACTGTGGGCGTGAATCAGGACCGTTCGAACACGAGCAGATCGGGCGACATTCGGCACGTAATCGAGATCGCACTGCGGGTCTGGGACTTGATAATTGATTGTCGGGGGAACGAGTTGGGTCTTTAGTGAGAGACACGAAACGACAACCTGCATAGCGCTGCTTGCCGCCAAGGCCTGACCGCACATCGACTTAGCAGAAGACACCGGAATGTTCCAGGCTTGTCTCCCAAACACTCGCTTGATCCCTGCGGTCTCTGCCACGTCGTAATCTTGCATGGAGTTGCCGTGGGCACAAATAAAGTCAACATCGCCCGGCGAAAGTTCAGCTCGTCGTAGAGCTGCTTCCAGCGCACGCGATACCGCCTCGCCCGTCTCATCGACCTTTCGAAGGTGTGCGCCCTCGTTGGCGCTGGCGATGCTGAGAATTCTGGCGTAGATGGGCACGCCTCTGGCGCGCGCAGATTCCTCGGATTCGATCGAAACAATCGCGGCGCCTTCCGCAAGGACGAGTCCCGTTCGCCGGAGATCGAATGGGCGGCTCGCTTCCTCAGGAGGTCCTTGCCATTTTGAAAGGACTCCCACGGAATGGAAAACCATCATTATGAATTCTGAGAGTGGTGCCTCTGTCGCACCAGCCAAAGCTGCGTCTGCGTTCCCGCGTCTTACTTCCTCGGCACCCCAACCGATCGCGTCGAGACCGGCTGCACAGGCGGTGGCGAATGTGGTCGTCTGGCCTAGAGCCTTCGCATCAATCGCCACGTGACTGGTTGCGGCGTGGGCTGGATATTCCAGAGCTGCCCATGGCCAGACGTCACTACCACGCAAGAAGGACATAAAGTTTGACTGCGCGACGTCTGCTTCACCACTCAGAGACGTTCCTACCGCTACCTTGAGTCGCTCCGGGGAGATGTCAGTTGAATCCAGCGCGCTGTCCGTCCTCGCCATTTGCGCGGCTGCGACCGCAAAGTGGCTGAACCTGCCCGCCATCCGCGCGACGCGGGCGGGCATCCAGTCGAGCGGATTGAAGTCGGGGACTTCCCCGACGATTCGGCAGTCTGCCGGAAGCTTCGATGCGTCGAACAGCGTCGGCGTGCGGATACCCGATTTGCCCGCCTTCGCGGCGGCCCAGAACTTGTCGACGCCGACGCCGATAGGGGAGAGGATACCGAGCCCCGTGATGACGGGTTGGCGCTTCATTCGACGGGACTCCCCCCGGCAGCGCCGGTTGTCGTTTGCTCCACAGAACCCGGCGCTTACGTTAACAAGAGACCGGCCAAACGGCCAAGTTATACCCTCGGAGACTGGTAGAATAGGCGAACCGACCACCCATGTCCAGGCAGCCGCTCAGCCGCCGTCGATTCCTCACCTTGCCCCTCGCGCTCGTGCTCGCCCCGGCCGTGCTGCCGTGGGACCGGGCTCGGGCGGCGCCGGATTCCCGGCGGGGCACCTACGCCGTGGACGTCGGGATCCTCTACGGGATGCTCGGCTACCACCTGGAGGGGACGCTCAGCGAGACAGTGGACCGGGCTGCGGGCTCCTACGAGGTGAAGATCGC
>WNFB01002658.1_pt1 | contig 15585 bp, 10 predicted proteins | sample 5400501 | NCBI WGS metagenome assembly WNFB01 (sample SAMN13153341, study PRJNA577476) | soil metagenome | isolation source: 200 cm saprolite under Douglas fir tree site 2 hole 1 | place: USA:California | collected 2015-04-18
GCGACCAGCTCTATCGGCACGCGAGGAAGGTCGTGTCGGCCCTGGACGATGCCGAGCGGGCGGTGAAACGGCCGCCGCGCGCTTCCCGTTCCAGCCGCGGATTCACGCTTTTGGAGCTTCTGGTGGTGGTGGCGATCCTGGGGCTGTTAGCTGGTTTTGTCGCGCCACGCTACTTCGGCCAGATCGGCAAATCGGAAGTAAGCACCGCCAAGGCGCAGCTCGACGCGCTCGAGAAGGCGCTCGATCAGTACCGGCTCGACACCGGCCGTTATCCAACGAGCGAGCTCGGGCTGAAGGCGCTAGTGGAGCGTCCGCAGAACGAGCCGAAGTGGAACGGGCCCTATCTGCGCAAGGCGGTGCCGCTCGATCCGTGGGGCAAGGCGTATGTCTACAAGGTGCCCGGCGAGAAGGGCGACTTCGATCTCGTCTCCTACGGCAAGGACGGCGCGCCCGGCGGCACCGGCGAGAACGCCGACATCACCAACCACTAGCCGGTGCATTTCGAGCTGAAAGCGATCGGGCAGGACGGGCGGGTCGAGGCGCTCGATCTCGAGGCCTTCGACCGCGGCGGCGCGGTGCAGCAGGCCGAGAGCCGCGGCTACACCGTGATCGCCGTGCGCCAGCGCGCCGCCATGCTCGGCGGATGGCGCAGCGGCGAGCGCTTTCCGGTGGTGCTGTTCTCCCAGGAGCTGCTGGTGCTGCTGCAGGCGGGGCTGCCGCTCGTCGACTCGATCGAGGCGCTGGCGCAGAAGGAGCGCCGCGCCGAGTTTCGCGCCGCGCTCGAGCGCCTCGCCGGCACGCTGCGCCAGGGCCGGCCTTTCTCCGCCGCGCTGGAGCAGCTGCCGCACGCATTCCCGCCCCTCTACATCGCCACGGTGCGCGCCGCCGAGCGCACCAGCGACCTTGGCGCGGCGCTCGGCCGCTACGTGGCTTACGCGATGCAGCTCGAGGCGATCCGCAAGCGCCTGTCGAACGCCGCGATCTATCCCGCGCTGCTCATCGGCGTCGGCGGGCTGGTGAGCCTTTTTCTGATGCTCTACGTGGTGCCGCGCTTTTCGAAAATCTACGAGGAGCGCGCGACCGACCTGCCGATCTTCTCGAAGCTGCTGCTCGGCTGGGGCCAGCTCGTCGAGGGGCACGGCGCGCTGGTCATCGGGCTGCTCGTCGCCGCGGTGATTGCCGCCCTATACGGTATGCGCTCAACGGCGCTGCGCGGCTGGATCGGCGATGCGCTATGGCGTCTTCCGGCGCTCGGCGAGCGCATGAAGCTCTACCAGCTGGCGCGCTTCTACCGCACCATCGGCATGCTGCTGCGCGGCGGCATGCCGCTCGTGTCGTCGCTCGACATGGCCACGGAGCTGCTGCATCCGGCGCTGCGCGAGCGGCTGGCCGAGGCGCGGCGCGCGATCAGCGAAGGCAAGCCGGTCGCCGCCTCGCTCGACGAGCACGGCCTCACCACGCCGGTGGCGCTGCGCATGCTCGCGGTGGGCGAGCAAAGCGGCAACATGGGCGAGATGATGGACCGCTCCGCGGCCTTCCACGACGAGGAGATCGCGCGCTGGATCGACTGGTTCACGCGCCTGTTCGAGCCGATCCTCATGGCGGTGATCGGCCTGGTGATCGGCGGCATCGTGATCCTGATGTACATGCCGATCTTCGAGCTCGCCGGAAGCCTGCAATGATCAGCACCGAAACCCTCGCCGACGCCCGCGCCGCCGCGGCCGCCTCGCGCCGGCGGCTGGTCGACGTGCTCGAGGAGCGCCTCGCGCTCGACCCTGACGCCTTCGCCGACCGCCTCGGGGCGACGCTGCGGGTGCCGGTCATCCGCATGGAAGAGCTGCGGCGCGCCTCGCCCGCTTTCGAGGCCCTGCCCTTCAACGAGTGCTCGCAGCGCGGCTGCGCGCTGTTGCGCGCCGAGAGCGGCGCCATGCTGCTCGTCACCGACGATCCGTTTTCCTCTGAGCTGGTGAGCTGGGCCGCGGAGCGCCTCGCGGCGGTGCCTTTCGCCTGGCGCCTCGCGCACCGCGGCGATCTCGTCGCCTACCTCGCGAGCCACGAGGAGACGCTGCGCGCGCTCGACGAAGTCCAGGCCGCGACCGGGACCGGCGTCGAGGAGACCGGCCGCATCGAGAACCTGTCGCTGAAGGCGATCAGCGACGAGAAGAGCGAGATCGTGCGCCTGGTGCGCTCGACGCTGCGCGACGCGCTGATGATCGGCGCGAGCGACGTGCACCTCGAGTCGGTGGCCGCCGGGCTGGTGATCAAGTTCCGCATCGACGGCATCCTGTCGCAGGTCAAGTTCATCCAGGACCCGGCGCAGGCCGAGCAGACCATCGCGCGCATCAAGGTGCTCTCGGAGCTCGACATCACCGAGCGGCGCGTGCCGCAGGACGGGCGCTTCAAGGCGCTCGAGCGCGGCCGCGCGGTGGACTTTCGCGTCTCGATCATGCCGAGCATCCACGGCGAGGACGCGGTGCTGCGCGTGCTCGACAAGCAGACGCTCTACGAGAGCACGCAGACCAAGCTCTCGCTGAACAGCCTCGGCTTCGACCCGGAGGACGTGGCGGCGCTGCGCCGGCTCTCGCGCGAGCCCTACGGCATGCTGCTCGTTACCGGGCCCACCGGCAGCGGCAAGACCACCACCCTCTACGCCGCGATCAGCGAGATCCACACCGGTCAGGACAAGATCGTCACCATCGAGGACCCGGTCGAGTATCAGCTCGCCGGCGTGCTGCAGATCCCGGTGAACGAGAAGAAGGGCCTGGGCTTCGCGCGCGGCCTGCGCTCGATCCTGCGGCATGACCCGGACAAGATCATGGTGGGCGAGATCCGCGACCCCGAAACCGCGAATATCGCGGTGCAGTCCGCGCTCACCGGCCACCTCGTGTTCACCACCGTGCACGCGAACAACGTGTTCGATGTCATCGGCCGCTTCATCCACATGAACGTCGACTTGCACAGCTTCGTCTCCGCGCTGAACGCGATCCTCGCCCAGCGCCTGGTGCGGATGATCTGCCCTTCCTGCAAGGCCAAAGGCTGCCGCAAATGCCGCGGCGCCGGCTACAAGGGCCGCAAGGCGATCGCCGAGCTGCTCATCCTCAACGACGAGCTGCGCGAGCTGATCATCGCGCGCGCGCCGATCCGGCAGCTCAAGGACGCGGCCAAGCGCAGCGGCACGCGCACGCTGCGCGAGGCGGCGCTAGAGGCGGTGCGCAAGGGCGAGACCACCCTGGAGGAGATCGACCGTGTCACGTTTGTGGACTGACCGCCTGCAGTTGTGGGGTGACCACCTTTACGTCTCGCTCGAGCCCGAATCGGTCGCAGCGTGCCGGGTGCATGGCTTCTTTCACAATAAATTAATTTCCAAGGATTTCATCGAGTGCGACCCTTCTTATGGCAGCGCGCCGTGGGATGGAGCAGTCGAAACTCTCAAAAAGCATCTTGACTCCCTGAAAGCGGAGCAGCTCAAAGTGACCGTGGTGCTCTCCAACCGCCTGGTGCGCTACGCGCTCGTGCCTTTCGACGCGGGCGTCTCCGGCCCCGAGGAAGAGCAGGCGCTCGCACGCTTCCACTTCACCCGCATCTACGGCGAGCGCGCGAAGAGCTGGGACCTGCGCCTAAGCGAAGGCGCGCCCGGCCGGCCGTGGCTCGCCTCGGCGCTGGACGAGGGGCTGATGAAGGCGCTGCGCGCCTGCTTCCCGCTCGCGAGCCGGCCGCGCCTCGCGTCGGTCCAGCCCTATCTCATGGCGGCATTCAACAGGTGGAGAAGCGACTGGCGCGGCGCGATGGGCAAGGCGGGCGCCTGGTTGGTGCTGCTCGAGCGCAGCCGCGCCTGCTTCGCCCTCGCCTCGAGCGACGGCTGGCATTCGGTGCAGTCGCTGCGGCTGGAAGCGGGCGAGGACGTGCTCGTGCTGCTCGAGCGCGAAGGCCTGCGTTCCGCAAGACAAGTCATCCGAAGGGCGACGATTCACGGAGAGAAACCGGAAGCCGCCGCCGGCTGGCAGCTCTCGCAGCTCACCCTGCCGCGCCTCAAGGGCCATTCGCCGCTGGACGACGGGCGCTACGCGATGGCGCTTTGCGCAAGATGAGCCTGCCGCGCGCCGAGCTCGACTACGTAGCGCCGCCGCGCCGCCCGCGCGCCGCAGGGATCGCGCTGCTCGCGATCGCGCTGGGCGTCGGCGGCGTTCTGCTGCAGCGCTACAAGGAAGCGAAGCTCGAGATAGACCGGATCGAGGCCGCCCAGGCCTTGCTGCCGGGGGAGCGCCGCGTCGCGTTGCGCAAGAGCATCGACGATGAAATGAAGAGCGCCGAAGCGGTGGTGCGCCAGCTCGCGCTGCCATGGGCGGCGATGGTGCACGCGGTCGAAGGCGCGGCAAGCCCCGACGTCGCGCTGCTGCAGATGCAGCCCGATGCCCAGCAGCGACAGCTTCGGCTCAGCGCGGAAGCGAGCAACGAAAAAGCGATGCTCAAGTACCTCGACAGACTGGCGGCGGCCCCGCCCCTCGCCGACGTGCACATCGCCAGCCACCAGGTGCTGCTCGAGGAGCCCCGCCGCCCGATCCAGTTCACGGTCCTTGCCCGCCTGAGGGGCGCGCCATGAGGCATTTGCGGTTTTTTCTCGGCCGGCTCGGCGCCGCGGGCGTGCTGGGGCTGGGCGTGCTCATGTTCTGCGTGCCGTTCTACTTCACGGCGTTGCGGCCGGCGGAGCGCGAGCTCGACGCGAAGCGCACGGCCGCCGAGCGCCAGCGCGTGCGCTCGCCGCTGCGGCCGGTGGCGGCCGACAGCCGCGCCGATCAGCTCGAGCGCTTCTACACGCTGTTCCCACCGGTCGAGCGGCTGGGCGGCGAGCTCGAGCGCCTGTATGCCCTTGCGCGGACCTCGGGCCTCGACCTTCTTCAGGGCGAGTACCGTGTCGAGAAGCGCGCCGCCGGGCTGATCGCCTACCGGATCACCCTGCCGGTGCGCGGCAGCTACTCCCAGGTGCGCAGCTTCGCCGGCGCAGTGCTCACCAGGATGCCGATCGCGTCGATCGACGGCCTGCGCTTCGAGCGCAAGAAATCCGCCGACGCCCAGCTCGACGCGCAATTGAGGATCACCGTTCACTTCCAGCCTGCCCGGGACAACCCAGGGGAAACGCCATGACGCCAATCCGATCCGCGTTGCTCGCGGCCCTTGCTGCCGTGCTTGTGGCGGGCTGCGCCTCCGACAGCGCGGTCAGCGAATCGCGCAAGGCCCTGCAGGAAGGCCGCGCCGAGGACGCGCTCCAGCTCCTCGAGCGCGCCACGAAAGAGGCGCCCGGCGACCGCCCGGCGCGCCAGGAATACTTCCGGATGCGCGACCTCGTCATCGCGCAGTGGCTGGGGCAGGCCGAGACGCTGCGCAGCGCCGGCGAGCTCGAGGCCGCCGAGGGGCTCTATGTGCGCGTGCAGCGCTACGACCCGCAGAGCGCGCGCGCGCGCCTCGGCATCGCGCAGATCGAGACCGACCGGCGCCACCGCGCGCTGATCGTCGCGGCGGACAAGCTGGTCAAGGCGGAGAAGTTCCGCGAGGCGCAGGACGTGCTGCGGCCGGTCGTCGTGGAAAACCCCGAGCAGCGCGACGCGCGGCGGCTGCAGCGCCAGATCGACGAGAAGCTCGCCAAGCCCGCCCTCGCTCCGGTGCGCCTGAAGCCCGCCTCGACCAAGCCGATCTCGCTCGAGCTGCGCGACGTGACGGTGCGCGTCATGTTCGACGTCCTGCAGCGCGCGACCGGCGTGGCCTTCGTGTTCGACAAGGACGTGCGCGCCGACCAGAAGAGCAACCTCGCGGTGCGCGACCAGGACCTCGAGGACGTGGTGCGCCTGATCCTCATGACCAACCAGCTCGAGCAGAAGATCGTCAACGAGACCACGGTGCTCGTATATCCCAACACGCCGCAGAAGCTGCGCGAGTACCAGGAGCTGGTGGTGAAGGCCTTCTACGTCGCCAACGCGGACGTGAAGCAGACCGCGAACATGATCCGCACGCTGGTGAAAACGCGCGACATCTTCATCGATGAGAAGCTGAACATGATCGTGCTGAAGGACACGCCCAACGCGGTGCGCCTCGCCGAGCGGCTAATCGCGACCCAGGACCTCGCCGAGCCCGAGGTGCTGCTCGAGGTCGAGATCATCGAGGTGGGCTACAACCGCCTGCTCGAGCTCGGCCTGCGCTATCCGAGCTCCGTGGCCCTGAGCCTGGTCGGCGGCGGCACTGCGGCGCCCACGCCCAGCGGCGGCACCGCCATCACCGGCGGCACGCCGGGCGTGCTGAGCCTGCCCGAATGGCTCAACCGCAGCTCGAACCTCGTGCGCCTCACGTTCACCGACCCGCTGTTCATCCTCACGCTGCGCCAGCAGGACGGCTCGACCAACGTGCTCGCCAATCCCCGCATCCGCGTGAAGAACAAGGAGAAGGCCAAGATCCACATCGGCGACCGCGTGCCGGTGATCACCACCACCGCCGCCGCCGCGGGCGGTTTCATCTCGGAATCGGTGAGCTACCTCGACGTCGGCCTGAAGCTCGAGGTCGAGCCGCTCATCTACCTCGAGGACGAGGTCGGCATCAAGGTCGGCCTCGAGGTGAGCAACATCGTGCGCGAGGTGCGCAGCGCGACTTCGAACACCCTCACCTACCAGATCGGCACGCGCAACGCGGCGACCACGCTGCGGCTGCGCGACGGCGAGACCCAGGTCCTCGCCGGCCTGATCAGCGACGAGGACCGCCGCACCGCTTTCCGCGTTCCGGGCCTGGGAGACATCCCGGCGGTCGGGCGCCTGTTCTCGTCCACCAGCGACAACACCACCAAGACCGAGGTCATGCTGCTCATCACGCCGCGCCTCATGCGCACGCTCGCGCGCCCGGGCGCCAGCTCGGTCGAGTTCGCGGCGGGCACCGAGGCATCCACCGGAGTCGCCGCGGCGGGCGGCGCAGCTCCTCCGCCGCCCCTGCAAATCGCACCGCTGCCGCCGCAGCCTTCGGCGCAGCCCGCGACGCCGCCGCCGGCGCCGGATATGGTCCCCTTCGGCGGCGTCAAGCCGCCCGGGCAGTAGCCGATGAAGCACCGCGGCTTCACGCTGATCGAGCTGGTCATCACCGTGGCGATCGTCGCGGTGCTCGCCTCGGCCGTAATGCCGCTCAACGAGCTCGCCCACCAGCGCGCCAAGGAGCAGGACCTGCGCCGCGCGCTGCGCGAGGTGCGCGCCGCCATCGACGCCTACAAGCAGGCCTCCGACGAGGGCCGCATCGTGAAGCGCGTCGGCGACTCGGGCTTCCCCAAGCGCCTCGAGGACCTCGCCGAAGGCATCGAGGACCAGAAGAGCCCGAAAAAAGACAAGATGTACTTCCTGCGCCGCATCCCGCGCGACCCCTTCGCGGCGGATCCCGCGCAAGCGCCTGCGGACACCTGGGCCAAGCGTGCCTACTCGAGCCCGCCCGACGACCCGCGCGACGGCGAGGACGTTTTCGACGTCTACACCCTCAACACCGGCAAAGGCATCAACGGCCGTCCGTACAGGGAGTGGTGATGCGCGGCCGGGGTTTCACCCTGATCGAGCTCCTCGTGGTGATGGCGATTATCGCGACGCTCCTCACCATTGCCGTGCCGCGCTACTACTCAAGCCTCGACAAGTCCAAGGAAGCGGTACTGAAGGAAAACCTCTACCAGATGCGCGACGCCATCGGCAAATACCACGCCGACAAAGGCAAGTATCCCGAGTCGCTCGACTCCCTCGCCACCGACAAGTACCTGCGCAAAGTGCCGCTCGACCCGATCACCGAAAGCGCCACCACCTGGGTCGCCATCCCGCCCGAAGACCCGCAGAAAGGCGGCGTCTTCGACGTGAAGAGCGGCGCCCAGGGCAAAGCCACCGACGGCACCGAATTCGCGGCGTGGTGAAGCCAACTTTGGCCCCCCTGACAAGGGGGGCGCGAGCGCAGCGCAGCGGGGGGTTTACCTACCTCACCATCCTCTTCATCGTCGCCATCATGGGCGTCGGCCTCGCCCTCGTCGGCCAGGTCTGGCACACCGCCGCCCTGCGCGAGCGCGAAGCCGAACTCCTCCACGTCGGCAGCGAGTACCGCAAGGCCGTCGAGCGCTACTACCTCTCCGGCCCGCGCCAATACCCGCGCAACCTCACCGACCTAATCAAAGACCCGCGCCAGCCCGGCACCGTGCGCTACCTGAGGAAGCTCTACCCCGATCCGGTGAGCGGCAAAGATGAGTGGGGCCTTGTGAAAGCCCCCGACGGCGGCATCGCCGGTGTGCACAGCACTTCGGAAGACAAGCCGCTCAAGTCCGGCGGCTTCGCGGTGCGTGACAAGGAATTTGAGGCGAAGGAGAAGTACTCGGACTGGAAGTTCATCTACTCGCCGGCGATCGGGCCGGCGACAAAACCGGCGCCTAAGCCGGCTGCAGCCAACTAAAATTCCAGGAACCTGAGACTGGTCGTTCCCAGCCTACTACTTCGATTTCTTGATCGTCTGTTCCACAAAATCAAGTTCGTCCTTCGGAACATACCTTTTCGATTTGCGGATTTCGTCGATCAAGCGCTGCGCGGTCTTGAAATCCCTGGCCAGGACGAGCGATTGGGCGAGGAACAGCTTTGCGAAGACATCGTTCGGCGCAAGATCAAGATTCGTTCTGCTTATTTCGACTGCTTCCGAATAACGACCGGCCTTCGACGCAAGTCGAGCGCGCGTCGTCGTCGCGGGAAAATAAGTATAGGTTTGTCGGTCAGCCTTATCCAGGCGTTCGATGGCCGCGTCAATGTCATTCGCCCAGATCAGCGCATTTGCAGCGGTCACGCTGAACAAAGGATAGTCCTCGTACTTCGAAGAAAGGTCGTTCAGGTTCTTGATGAGCTCGTTCGCAAACCAGCGCGTTTCTCGTGCAAGGAACTGGAAGCGCGCCAATCGAGCATAGGCGAGACGCTGTGGAACGGCATTTAGCTCGGTAGCAAGAGTCTTGTCGTTCTCCTTGACGCCGCTCTCAAGAAGAAGCTGTCCCTTGACGATTCGCAGCGTCCAATAGTTCGGATGATTCTTAAGCCGAGCGTCGACCAGAGATCTGAGCCGCGAAGGCGGTTCCAGCACAAGCCGAAGGTCGACGTCGGTCCTGACGGCATCATGATCGAGCCCGTAGACCGCGATGTACTTGTCGATTCGTGCTCGCGCTGCATTCAACTGATCGCTCCAGATGAGATAGGCAACGTGACTGGGCATTCGCACCTGCTCCGGCACGTTGGTTTCAGCGGATTCGAGCAATTTCATGAGTCCAGCATAGTCATGCCTCAGCGTTGCCAGCGTCAGTCTTGCGGCGGCGATTTTTTGGACGAGTGGTTCGGGCTTCGAACTTATCGCCTCGCTTTCCAGCAGTACCATGCGGAGCAGCTCCGCGTTCTCCGCCTCAATCGCGTAAGCGAGCAATCCGTACATTCCAAGCCAGCCGAACGTCCGATCATCGGCTAATGCGCGGAAGCGCTGCTTCGCCGCTGCAGGATTGACACCGGCAAATTCCATCCAGGCATCCACGAACTGCCGAAGCGGCTCGTCGGCAACGATCGGCGACTTGAAATCGCGCCCTGATCGACCGCACTTGAGGGCCACACACGAGTTCAGTATTTCGACGAGGGCCGGAAGCTCGGACAACCGCCGCAGCTGGAATCCCCGCGAGAGATCCAACACTTCCTGCCAACGCTCGAACCTGGCTGCCCTTGCGATCCTCGCCGCATCATCACTGCCGAGAGCGGAGGACACCCACCATAGAAGGCAGCAAACAGATGTAGACAACAGGAACGACAGTCGAGGGCCGCGCAACCTCTTTCACCTTCTCGAGAAGAAGGGCCCGCAATCCACCCGGGCCGGCGTGTCGCCCGGCGAGCATGCGTAGGGATTCTTTTGCACCGCGGGAATGTACATGCATCCGAGAGGCGTGGGAAGCCTGCTCAATGGGTCATCCTTGTGTTCGCGATCGTACTTCTCTATTTCGCGGAAATACTCCGCCGCCTTCCTCGCGTTTTCCGCCGCACGTTCCGCCTGCGCTTCCGGAGTGTAGTACTCCGGCGGTTTCGGCGGATCCTCCCTCTGGCGCTCCTCACGCCGGGCCGCCTCCTCGCGCATGCGGGCTGCCTCCTCGCGGAACTGCCGTGCCTGCTGGATTGCCATTTCGCGCATTGCTGCCTGATTCCGGGGCCCGCGTTGCAGACCCGTGGGATCTGAGAATCCAATTGGGTCGCCGTAGACATACTCGTAGACATTGATGCCACCGCGCAAGCCTATAGGATCTTCAGCAATGAATCGTTTCAACACTGGATCGTAGTATCGGGCTCGGAAGAAATGCAGGCCGGTCTGGTCGTTCTCTCTTGCCGTGAACTGTGCCGTATTGCCTTCGTCATCCCCGAGCGTCAGGCTTTCCCCGTATGGGGTGTAGTTGTAATAGGCCTGGATCGACTGATCGTCCCTGGCGATCGCAAGGACCGATGAGAGCGCATCCGTGATGTAAGCACGGCCCCCCGATTGCGTATACCTCGCTATCACTTCGTCAAGTGCCAGACCAGTAAGCAGGGTGGAGCTAATCACGCCATTGATCACTTCTCCTATGGACTGCAGTCCGTCGTACACGTATCCGATGGTTTGTCCATTTACCGTCTTCGCAACGCGCTTGCCAAGCGCATCGTAGTGGAACGTAGCAGTAACGCCAGGCCCGCTAATACCTACGAGTCTGTCGCGGCTATCCCAAGAGTAGTTCGTTTGATTGGCCGGATTTGCCTGATCGGTCTTGCTTATCAGATTGCCGTTGTCGTCATACGTCAGAACGAAACTCTGTCCGGCCGCCGTGAGCGTCAGGTTTGTCATGCGATTCGCGGTGTCATAGACGGCGGTAAACGCCGTCTCTTGAAGGCTCGAGCCACCGGCCGTGGTTCTCGAGGTCCGTCGACCATTGGCATCGTACGTATACGCGATCGACTCGATCAACGTATTGTCGGGCTTTCTGTACTCAATGACGGTAAGGCGGCTGGCGTCGTCGTAGGTATGTCTCTGCACGATACCATCCGGAAGTGTCCTGCTCATTAGCCGGCTGGCGTTGTCCCACTCGTAACTCGTTGGTTGACCTCTGTACGTAACGGAGGTAACGCGACTCGCGTTGTCGTAGGTGTAGACAACTGGGTCGCTGCCGTTGACTGTTCTGCGTACGACGCGGTCGAGACCATCGTACTCATATCCAATCTCGTATCGGCCGGCCAAGGTATCGGAAAGCACCTTGGTCACGCGATTGAGTGAGTCGTAAGTGTTGGCGGTGCTACTTCCGGGCTCGCGGATTTCAATAAGTCTTCCTGTCGCGTCGTAGGCTCGAGTTTGAGTGACTCCGTCTGGGTAGTTGATTGTGACCAGGCGGTTCTGACTATCGTAGCCGAATGTAATCAGCTGCCCTTTGCGATCCGTAACCCGGTCCAGGTTACCCGCGAGATCGAACCGGAGCAGCGTGCTCTTTGCTCTGGCGTCTGTGCGCTGAGTGATGCGGCGAAGCTCGTCATACTGGTAGGACTCGATCGTCGCGTTGAGCGGATTGATGACAGAAGCAACATTACTACGTGCATCGTAGGTAAGTGTTGTCAATCCGAGACCAGGATCGGTCATTTGCGTTAGCTGATCCAAAGCGTTGTAGACATTAACAGTGTCGAATCCCAGAGGATCGGTGATCCTTGTGATACGGCCTACCGCATCTCTTGCGAATTGCACCTCGTTGCCGATAGGATCCGTGACCTTGATCAGATCTCCCGCCGAGTTGTAGTCGTAGGCTGTCGTTCGGTTGCCTGGCGTCGTAACCGTTTTCACTTGCCCTTGCGGCGCGTAGGTATACGTCGTGACATTGCCGAGTGGATCCGCAGCGCTGATCAAATTGCCGGTATTGGCGTCGTACACAAATAGCTGCGTGATCGGCGTTCCATCCTCGAGGTAACGAGTCGTACTCGTGACCTTGTTCCATTTGTCGTCGTAGGTTCTGTCGACGACCCGGCCCTGCACATCGATCGCGCGTATGACATTGCCTCTGGCGTCATGGGTGTAGGACACCGTCCGATTCAAAGGGTCCGCAATCTTGGTCACTCGACCGGTCGTGGCATGGCGGGTATAGCGCACGCTCTGGCCGAGCGCATCCGTTGTAACGCTGCCGAGCTTGCGACCGTCGAAGCGCTGGGTTCGGATCTGGCCAGCACCATCGATGATGGCGGTCTGAGAAATCGTGCCGCCCCAGATCCGCCATCCGGCCTGGAAGTTTTCCCAGGAGTCGACGTTCGGACAATTCACTGTGCAGGCGACCGACGGATTCGAGATATGCGTTACGCAGGCGCCAACGACCGTATAGTCAAAGCGATTTTCCTCGCCGTTTGGCAGGGTCTCCCGCAAAACACGTCGACCCGGTCCATAGAACAGCGTTTGAAGCTGTATTTGACCTGGCCGTTGAATGGTCTTTAGCCGCACACCCCCTGGCGTACTCGGGCAAGCCGCCGTCACCGGAAACTCGGAATCGTCCACGTATGTATAGGTGGTGACGCCGTTGTCGGGCGCCGTAACCGTCGCGAGGCGGTTCTGGGCGTTGTAGGTGTACTTGACCGTGCGGCCGAGCTGATCCGTGACCTGATTTACGAAGCCGTTCGTCCCGTATGCGAAGCTAAGGCTGCGTTGCCCGCCCTGGACGCTCTGGATTTTGCCGTTGCTCGCGCGGCTCACCAGCAGGCTGTTGCCGTTGGTGTCCTTGCGCTCAGTAAGGAGTTGCACCAAGCCGAACTGATTGAAGCGCCAGATCCGCCCTTTCTTGAACGTCAATTGCCACGTGTTGTTTCCGATATTGCGCAACACGGCGCCGCTGAAGCGCGGATCTGCCGGGGTCTGGAAACCTCCAGAGCCGTCGGGCGTGAAGTTGACCTGGTCGTTGCCGGCTAGCACGATTCGCGTGAAGCTGGAATTAAGCGGCAGCAAAGCGACGTCATACTTAAGAGCCCAGCCCAATCCGAGGCTGAGCGTGGTGCCGGCGATATTGTTGAAGGCGTCGCGCGGGTGGAACCTGCGGGATAGCGACAGAGGAACAAGCCCGCCGATGCGCAGGTCCCTTGCCTTCAGCAATTCCTGACCGATCGCCAAGGTGACTTTGCCGCCGCCCGTCTGATTGGTATCGCACGGGCAGGACTTGCAGTCGCTCTGGTCCGTGTTGTCGTTGTCGCTACCATCGTCATCGTCATCACCGCCATCATCATCATCGCCACCGCCATCAGAGGGCGGCGGAGGCGGCGGGGGCGGATCGTTATTCTGGTTGTTGACGAAGCACGGCAACCCGCACACGCCGCAGAACCGCGGGATGCCGGAGCCCGGGTCGGTGACGATGACCTTGCCATCGGCACTGACTGTTCCAGTACCACCCTGTTTCCACTCGCCGGTACCGCCCATAGGGCTGCCATCGTAGTAGTAGAGCGGCGTCACTTCGCCCGGCTCCAGGCCAAGGTCGTTCGGCAATGTGACGGGAATCGGCGCGCTCGGAATCCCGCCCATTGGCGTGCCGAAGAAGAGCTGATAGACCGATTTCGTTGGGATCGGCGGCGGCGTGACAGGAAGCCTGTCCGGATCGAGCCGCTCGACCGCGATACGCGTCTTCACCACGCCGTCCCAGCCCACGATCGAAACGCCAGCGGGAATCTTGATGACCAGCCCGGGGAAACGGTCGTCCGTTATGGACTGATCTACAGAGCTGTTCTGTGCGATCGGCTTGAACTTATCGTCCGACGGAGGCGTCAGGATGGTCCAGTCCCGGATCACCGAAATCTGATTTGCGACCACCGTCGTGCTGTAAGGCCAGATCGGATAGAGCGGATTCGCAGGTGTCGCGTCGAAGCGGAAGGTGATCGAGCCTGCCGGTAATCCAGTGAGCTGGAAGTTTCCTGCAGCATCGGTTGTCGTTTGCGGTTGCGGGTTCTGCGCGATGTCAGCACGCACGATGATGCCGGCGATGCCGACGCTGTCCGGTTTGACGAAGCGGCCTTTGATACCCGTAACTCCCGTTCCGGTTTGCACGTTAAGCGTGACGGCCGCGCTGCGAGTGAATGTCGCGCCGCCTTCTTTTGCGTCAGCTCTAACAGTAAGCGAGTAGCTTCCTGGGGCAGTTGCGGCGCTCGGGGCAAGGGTAATCGTGCCAGCCTGGAACGCGGAGAGGGTCGCGGCGGGCGCGAAGCTCGCGGTGACACCGGTGGGCAAGCCTTGCACAGACAGCGTGACGAGGCCAGTGTATTGCTTGGTGCCGGTGCTCGCGAGCTGCACTTGCGCGGCGCCGCTCGCGCCGGTGAATACCGTTAGTGAAGCGGGGCTTACGACCAAGTCGTAGTTCTGCTCGCGATTGACCGTGAAAGGCGGGCTCTGGGTCGTGCCGCGGGCGTTCGTCAAGGTGATCGGCCCCGAGTCGGCGAGCGGCGGCACGCGCACCGTGATCTGGGTGGCGCTCGCGCTGAGCGCGGCGCTTGTCACGGTGGTGTTGTTGATGCCGCGGAAGCTGATCTGGTTGTTCGCGGCGACGGGGTCGAAGCCGCCCCCGGTCAGGGTCACGGTCGCGCCGACGTCCGCGGAGGACGGCGACACGGCGTTGATCTGCAGTAGCGGCTGGATGTTGAACGTGATCGTTCCGGGCAGGCGGTTCTGCGCCGTCGCGGTGATCGTGTAGCTGCCGGCTGTGACCGCCGTGAAGGCGAAGCTGGCCTGCGTGCCGTTCTCGGGAATGGTGACCGCCGGCGGGAAGGTTCCCGCGCCGCTGCCGCCGCCCGTGAGCGCCACCGTCAGCCCGCCGGCCGGGGCCGGATCGCTCGAAGTGACAGTGACGGTGGTGCTCTGCCCTTCGATCGGCGTCGTCGTTGGAGCCGTGAGGACGAGGCCCACCGGCTGCTTGACGGTAAGGACCGTCTCTTGCGTGATGCTTACCGGCTGCCCGGTCTGCGCGGCGTTGAAGGTGAAGCTCGCCTTGATGGTGGTCTGTCCCGCCGCAAGCGGCGTCGCGACGCCCGTCGAGGCGATCGTGGCGATGGCCGTGGCCGAGCTCGTCCAGCTCACGCGCGTGCTGAAGTCCTGGGTCGTGCCGTCGGTCATCGTGCCGGTGGCCGTAAAGGGCACCGTCTCGCCGACATAGTTGGTCGGCGTCTGCGGCGAGAGCATGAGCGTCACGAGCTCCGCCGGGGTGACCGTGACGGTCGCCGTAGCCGAACCGCCGTTCAGGCTCGCCGTGATCGTCGCCTGGCCCACGGCATTCGATGCAACCGGGAAGTCGGCGAAGAGCGCGCCCGCCGGTATGTTGACCGAGGGCGGCACCGAGGCGACGTTCATATCGCTCGACGAGAGCGTCACTGCGGTCGCGACGCTCGGCGCGCGCGAGACCGTGACGCGCAACGTGCCCGGGGTGCCCTTCGGAAGCGTAAGCGTCGAGGGCGTAATGCTCGTCACCACCGGCGGCGGCGGCGTGACGGTCACGACAGTGGTGGCGCTCGTGCCGTTCAACGAAGCGGTGACGTTCGCCGTGCCGGTGGCGAGCGCGCT
>WNFB01002664.1_pt1 | contig 15568 bp, 13 predicted proteins | sample 5400501 | NCBI WGS metagenome assembly WNFB01 (sample SAMN13153341, study PRJNA577476) | soil metagenome | isolation source: 200 cm saprolite under Douglas fir tree site 2 hole 1 | place: USA:California | collected 2015-04-18
GGATATTCATTTCGACCATCGGCTGGCATTGAAAGCGGCTGAGATCGTGGACTGCGTCCGGATCAATCCGGGCAACATCGGAGCCTGGTGGAAAGTCGAAGAAGTCATCAAGGCCGTGAATGCTCGAGGGATTCCCTTGCGGGTCGGCGTGAATGGCGGGTCACTCGAGCGGCCATTGCTGGATAAATATGGCTGGCCATCACCTGAAGCCTTGGCCGAATCGGCACTCAATGCCGTCCACGCGTTAGAAGACGTGGGATTCACGAACATGAAGGTGTCGCTGAAGGCGTCGGATGTGCACCATGCGATCGATGCCTATTGGTTGTTTGCGCACCAGTCCGACTATCCAGTGCACATCGGTATTACAGAGGCAGGAACGGCGATGACCGGGGCCGTCAAATCCACCATGGGTCTCGGGTATTTGCTTTCACAGGGGATCGGCGACACCTTGCGCGTGTCACTGGCTGCTGATCCGGTTGAAGAAGTGAAAGTGGGGTTCGAGATCTTGAAGTCGCTCGAACTTCGCCACCGAGGGATCAATGTGATCGCCTGTCCCACGTGCGGCCGCGTCGAAATCGATGTGGTGAAGTTGGCCAATGAACTGGAAAAGAAGCTGGGCCATATTAAGATCCCGCTCAATGTGTCGGTTCTTGGCTGTGTCGTAAACGGTATCGGCGAAGGCAAGGAAGCGGATATCGGGATCGCCGGCGGCGAAGGCAAAGGCATCCTGTTCAAGAAGGGCAAGCTCGTCCGAAAGGTGCCGATCGAAGAGTTGATGGATACGCTGATTCAAGAGGTCGAGCTGATGGCGAAGGAAAAAGAAACCGAAGGGAATGGGGAGGCAGCGGTCCCTTCGAACGAAGGATGGGAATCGATCGTTCCGCAGTCGGATCAGCCTGCGACTCTCGGGAAAGAAATTCCCGTGCTACCCAACCGATAATCACGCACCTGCCTCCGTCTCTTCGTTATCCCCTCGAAGTGTACGTTGAGATATCGCGACACGGCCCGCTATAATGCACGCGGGGCGCCGTACCCAAGTGGTTAAGGGAGCAGTCTGCAAAACTGCGATGCAGCGGTTCGACCCCGCTCGGCGCCTCCAAACAGAGCTCGCGCGACCCTGCTCTGTCAAATATATGCGGGGATATTTCAATATCGATGTCTGGCCAATGCTGGTTGGCGATTGAATCTTCCAGAAAGTGTATGCCAGTGTTCATGGGTCGAGAAAATTGACGATTGAGGGAGAGAGTGTTAGAATCCGTGACGTTATCGATCTGCAAACCTAGCTGCGGTTCGCAGGTGCATATCATACAGGTACAGAGGAAGTAGAAGGAGAGAGAGGAATGGCTGTTCCACTTTCCCAGATGGCTACTGTTACGAAGTATGTGCTCGCCCAGAAGCTGAACGGGGTAAAACGGTATCCGCTCGTGTTGATGCTCGAACCCTTATTCCGTTGCAATTTGGCCTGTGCCGGCTGCGGAAAGATTCAATACCCGGATCATGTGCTGGATAAGCGCCTCACGCCCGAGCAGTGCTGGGCGGCGGCGGAGGAATGCGGCGCCCCGGTCGTCAGCATTCCCGGCGGCGAACCGATGATCCATCCCGAGATGCCCGCAATTGTCCGTGGGCTGGTTGCGCAGCAGCGGTACGTGTATCTCTGCACCAATGCGATTTTGATGGAGCGAAAACTCGGCGAGTATCAGCCGTCAAAGTTTCTCACGTTCAGCGTCCACATGGACGGTCTGCGCGATGAGCACGATTTGGCGGTCTGCCGAGACGGTGTCTATGACGTGGCGGTGAAGGCGATCAAAGCGGCGCTGAAGCGGGGGCACCGGGTCACGACCAATACGACCCTCTTCGATGACGCCAATCCGGAGCGTGTGCGGAAGTTTTTCGATGCGATGATGGAGCTCGGCGTCGAAGGCATGATGATTTCACCGGGGTACAGCTATCAGAAGGCGCCGGACCAACAGCATTTTCTGAAGCGAGAGCGCACGAAGGAATTGTTTTCCCGTATTTTGGGGAATCCGAAGAAGGGGTGGCAGTTCAATCAGTCGCCGCTGTTCTTAGATTTCTTAATGGGGCGGCGGGAGTACGAATGCACGCCCTGGGGCAATCCGACCTATAACGTCTTCGGATGGCAGAAGCCCTGCTATTTGCTCCAAGAGGGCTACGCGAAGACGTTCCGTGAACTGATGGACAGCACGGAGTGGAATCACTACGGAACAGGGCGGAATGAGAAATGCGCCGATTGTATGGTGCATTGCGGCTATGAAGCGTCTGCAGTCGAAGATACCTTCGGAACGATGTCCGGGTTTGGCCGGACCATCAAGTTGACGGTGCTCCCTACCTCGCGATGACAGATTGCGTAAAGCGTCGCGGGTCTCTCGTCGTTCGCAGGAACCTCCTGACCATCTTCTGGTTGTGCGATTTATGCTTCACATTTCACGCCTCACGGTTTTCCCATGACCGATACCAAGAACCATAGGAGTGGCGGCGTAACCGGATCGCCCGAAGGTCGCGTATTTCAGCCGACCTCTTTCGCTGAGCTAGCAGAAGCGGTGGAGCTGGCGTTCGATTATCGCGGCGATGTAACGGTTTCATTGAAATCCGGCGAATCCCTCAATGGGTATCTCTTCAATCGTCAGGTCAACGGTTCCGACTCCTATCTTGAGCTGTTCCCTTCCGACAGTTCTGACGCGCGACCCATTCGCTATGACCAGATTGCCGCGATCGCCTTCACGGGTGAGGACACGGCGACGGGGAAATCCTGGGAGAACTGGATCGCCAAGAAGGATTCGGAGCGACGAGCCGAAGTGGAACGTGTCGCAGCCGACGCAAAAACACGAGGAATTCTGTAAGGTCTCCGCCTGCCGATCGCATCGTTTCTTCTCATTTTTTCTATACAGGCTCATTGCGGATGGTCCTCTCCAAGTGCTTGGAAAGGGGCTTGTCTCTCCGTCCGGTCGGGCAGTCAATTCGTTGACAACGGGTAGGGGCTATGCTAAAAGTGTCGGTCTCAAAATTGGCCGGGCTCGTTGGTAATCAAACGTTCTGTTGTGAGAGGCGGACGCAAGCGCTCGGCGACGGAAAGAGGCGTCAGTCCAGAGCACGTGAGGCGCAGACGGATCGCACAGAGTGAGTCACGATGGCGGGTATGGATCCTAGCCATTGCAATGGTGGGAGGGCTCCCCTCGGTCGTTTCTGCGACACATCAAGCCGACCATCGGTTTACGGTCGAAGGGTTTGTATGTGGGACTGATGGAAAAGGGAACGAGAATATAGATGTGCTCGTCAAGGATACAAGGATCTCTTACGGGCAGATCGTCAAGACCGATGGAGACGGATACTACAAGGCGGCGTTTCATCTTCATAACGATAATCTTGGCGATCCGCTGCTGATTGAAGCGAACGGGGAGCAGCAGCAACAGAAAGTCTCGTTTGACCCGAAGGATCTGGAGACAGAGCGAATAATTCAGGCCAATTTTGGGACCGGCTGCATACAGGCCAGGGGGAGTACTCCACTGTGGGTCTATGTAGGGTCGGGGGCCGTGGCGGCAGCAATCGGTGGGTTCATTGGGGTCAAACTGATTCGTTCATGGCGGAAGCAGGAACAGAAACGAGAGAAGTCTCAGGGCAAGCGTAAGAAATAATTGAAGCGGTCCGTGGGGCTGATGTGCACCTCGCTGGATCGGTGACTTGAAGTGGCAGGGGAGTGTGCGTGGCGTCACGGTATTCGTTAGTATCGGCGCTTTTGCAGGGGTGATTATCCCCCCGGTGAAAGCGTTTTTTTGTCTTAGTGGGAGAGTGAAACGTCATTGATGTGGTCGGGAAAAAAAGGAGCACGAGATGGTTATGAAGCAGATGAAAGTTCCGCAGCTGGCGGTGGTGTTGGGGGTGGGGCTCTTCATGGTGGCATGCGGGGGAGGAGAAGGAGAGGGGCCGATCGTTCCGCCGCCGCCCGCTCCAGCTGAGTACGCCGACAAACATATGCCGGCCGGTTGGTGGGCCGATGCGGCTAAAATGGAAGAAGGGCGGAAGCTCTTCATCGGCGAGACAAACCCCGATGTGAATTGTGCCAGCTGCCATGGCAAGGACGGCAAGCCGGTCAAGGCGGGTGCCCGTGACTTCCGCGTCGGCGAGCGGATGAAGCTCTACTCCGATTCAGTGTGGATCTGGCGGGTTTCAGAAGGGGTCCCCAATACGAAGATGAAGGCGTGGAAGAGCAAGCTGGCAGAAGAAGATATATGGAAGTTGATCTTGTTTGAACGGAACTTCGGGCTGGCTGGGAAGGGATGGGACGCCGACAAGAAATCATGGGTTGATGCAGCAAGCGTCTCGGCTGATCATGCTGCAGCTCCGGCTGCTCCGGCACCGGCAGGCAAGTAAGGGGACTTCAATCTAGGAGCCTGTCCGACATTACCCAGAAACTTTCTTGCCCTGAGCCTCCGGGTGGTCTACCGGTGTATTCGCTTAATGATAGCCTAGGATGCTATGCGATACCTGGACGAACGTTTCGCCCCTACGGTCATAACCAGATCTTCTTGTGGCCCCCGTCAGTTCTTGTCGCGCGGGCATCGCACGGTTCACGGTGAATGGATGCTGTTCTGTACGACGCACAACCTCCTGACGCTCTGGACCGCCACCGCCCGCCGACGCCCAGCAGGCTGCGGAAAAAGTATTGTGGACGGTGGAAATTCAATGGTCCGTGTGAGGAGGGGCGGCGAAATATCATGAAAACTTGGCAGCGTAGTCTCGTGGCGGCATGTGCGCTTCTAGCGTTGTTCGGAGGAGTGGCGTATGCCCAAGCTCCTGGCGCGCCTTCGGTGGAGTTTCCCTATACGGGGAATCGGACCGCGGTATGGATCGTCGCCCAGCTTCACATTCTGTTTGCGGCGTTCATTCTCGGCGCCCCGATCTTTGTCGTGATCTCAGAATGGATGGGGTATCGGAAGCAAGAGCCTCGATACGATCGCTTGGCAAAAGAGGTCACAAAGGTGACGGTCATTCTCTACAGCATGACTGCCCTCACCGGTGGCCTTTTTATTTTCGTGCTCCTCGCGACGTATCCGCAGTTCACCACGTGGCTCATCAATCACTTCTTTCTCGTGTTCGCAGTAATCTACCCGCTGCTGTTTATCAGCGAAACTATCTTGTTGTACCTGTATTTCTACACCTGGGACTCCTGGAAGGGTGAGAAGAAGGCCCGTCATATCGCCCTCGGTGTGCTCTTGAATCTGATCGGTTTGGTCACGCTGGTCGTGATCAACGGCCCGACGTCGTTCATGAACACTCCGGTGAAGGCTGAGGGTATCTCGCCACAAGAATTCCTCGCAGTTGCAACCTTGTGGGACAAGATCGCCAACTATAGCTGGATGCCGCTCAATCTCCACCGGATTGTCGGTAACGTGACGTTCGGAGGATTTGTGGCGGGCATGATCGCCGCCTACATGTACATGGGGGCGAAAAAGGAAGAAGAGCGGGCCTACTACGATTGGATGGGCTTTGTCGGAAATCTGATCGGCGTGGGCGCGATGCTGTTCCTGCCGTTCATGGGGTATCTGTTGGCGTACGAGCTCTGCGACTACGATGCGTCGATCTGCCCATACATGATGGCCGACCAGCTCTCGATGTTTTTTGAAATGCAGGGAGCGATGATCGGACTCATGTTCTTGGCCAGTAACTATTACATCTGGCTCAGCATGAAACGCATTGAGGGGGTCGAAAAGGTCCGGATGACGATCCTGGCTCCCATCGCGATGGTGGCGCTTCCCTTGGTGATGACCAAGGTGATGACGGACTATCCGGTTCCCGACCCGATGTCGTTGGCGTTCCTTCTGCCGTTGATCCTGGCGCCGTTTACTCTGGCCCGGTTCATCCCGCTGGTCCGGTTCATCCCGCTGGTGGGCCGGTTCATTCCGCACACTGTTTCTGCACGGACCGTCATTAAAATCGGCTTCTTGATGGTCGTCGTGGGCGACGCCATCTGGCTCACCCCCCACGGATTCGTTCCGACCGGCGCCAAGTTGGTGGCGGAGTTGGAGCTGCCGTCGGATTGGAACTTCCTGGCGTTGATGCCGGCCAAGAATTCGGCGGCGTTCACGTTGGTGTTCGTCACGGTCGTCAACTACGTCATTTATAACCGGGCTATCAGGCAGGGCACGATTATCTGGGGAAAAATCGATTTCGCCTCCCAGTTCGTGCTGATCTTTCTCGCCTTCAGCTCAATTTGGACGATGGGCTTGATGGGCGCCGTTCGCTCGCTGCTGCGGAAGTACTACCACACCTACAATTTGTTGCCCGACTTCACCGCGGAGTCCTTCACGCCGACGCTGTCGTATTCCGCCTGGTGGATTACCGGGATCACCGTCGTCTTTTTCGTAGTCGTGAGTTTTGCCATTATCGTGACCCTTCGGCCTTCCGATTCGAAGGGGCACGCACCCGAGGGCGATCCTGTTCCTGCCAGGGCCAAGTAACCGGGGCGCGGAACGCCTACTGAAGGAAAGAGAGTCTGCATGGGGAGTGTGATTAAGAAGCTGTCGATCGGACTGGCGGTGGGCGGCGCGCTTGTCGGTATTACGAGAGCGCTCGAGTTTCCTTTCATTTTCCAGATGATGTTCTTTGGCTACGCGATGTTGGGGGCTGCCGTCTTCATGTTGCTGGACGCACCGTCGCTCAGGACTATGAGTGGGATGAGGTCCTTGATCGCCCTAGTGGTGTTCTACATCGTGCTGTGTACGGTGTACATTTCCGGCGCCTCGATGTGGCCGCAATACGATCCGGAAGATGAAAAGGGAAAGATCGCCAAGATATTGGGGCCCAAATTTGCTGCGACTCAACAGGGAAAAGCTGAGGAGTTGATCGCTCGTGCGAAGGCGCTTGATGAGCAGGTGAAGGCCTTAGAGGTCCGGCTCAAGGCACTGGGTGGGGATCAGGCGACGAAAGAGCCGCCGATTGGTGCTCCCCCGGTAGCGAATGGCGTGGCAACCGGAGACTTCATGAAGCAGGGAGAAGAACAGTGGCAGCTGCAAGAATGTTACAACTGCCACAAGCTGAAGGGTGAAGGTGGGAAGAAGCGCGGTCCGGAGTTGGACAACATCGGCACGTATCTCACGGTCGACGACATTAAACAGAAAATTCTCGACCCCAAGAGCTTTATGGCCGAGGGATTCGAGAAAGAGTGGGAAAAGGGCAAGATGCCCGACAAGTATAAGGACCTCATGGAGGCAAACGACGTTGTGGCGCTCGCCTCCTGGCTGGGTACATTTAAGAATACATCGGTGAACACGCCAAAGCCGATTAAGAAGAAGTAGTATGCAGCCTCAACTGAAATCGAAAGTCCGCTGTGCGGATCGAGAAGTCGGAGAAGTGGCCAAGGTCATCATGGACCCGTTGTCCCATGAAGTCAGCCATCTCGTCGTGTCGATGAACGGCGCGGGCGAACGGCAAGTATCGATGGGCGCGGTGCAGACCGTGACGGACGATCTGGTGCAGCTGCGGTCGTCCTCGTCCGAAGTCATGGCCTTACCGCCTTTCAAGCGTGAAGACTATGTCACACTGCATGAAGTGGAAATCCCGGGCCTTGAGAGGCATATTCACGTCACGCCGGGCGAAGTCCTGGTGCCGTTCCCTGAGTTGGAGCGGAACGTCAAGCGGCGGAAGTTTTTTGCAAACTTGACCTACGTGACGGGGCTGTTTATCGGATTGCCGCTGGCCTACCCCGTGCTGAAGTTCTTGATGAAACCGATGTATGCACCGATGGACAACAGATGGCTGAAGATCGGCAACATTGGGAAGGTGAAGGTGGACGACGCCGGGACGCAGTTCAAGTACAAGCGCGCGGTTAAAGAAGCCTATATGCCTGAAGCTGAGATCGAGAAGAACGCATGGCTCGTAAAGGCGACTCCCGCGGTGCTGGAAAAGGTGTATCAGGGGAAAGATATGGAATTCCGGGATGCCACCGGGAAAACCCTCTGGACCAATAAGAAGGATATGCCCTACCTCGCATTTTCCGGCAAATGTCCCCATCTTGGTTGCGGATATAAATGGCGAAAACACAAGGTGCTTGGGCAAGTATTCCTCTGCCCCTGCCACTTGAGTATTTATGATGCGTCCGGCCGGGTGCTGGAGGGTCCCGCCCCGCGCCCCCTCGACCTGCTGCCGATTCAGGTGTCCCCGAGTGGGGAGGTGCAAATCATCGATATGGAATTCAAAGCCGGGACGAAGTCCCAAACGCGGATCGTTTAGATGAGCGACACTCCTTCTGCCGGCACGCAGACAACGGTCGTCGAAAGGGTCTTCGCCTTTGTCGATGAGCGAGTTGGGCTGAAGCTGCTTGCAGCCAAGATGCTCAATGAGTCGGTTCCCGGCGGCTCTCGCTGGGCCTACGTCTTCGGGTCGATTCTGTTGTTTATCTTCATCATGCAGGCGATCACGGGCGTGCTGCTGATGTTCTACTACGTGCCCACCGCCGACCATGCCTACGCCAGTACCCAATACATTATTCATGACGTCGACTACGGCTGGTTCCTACTGGGTTACCACTTCTGGGGCTCCTCGGCCATGGTGGTCTGCGTGTTTGCACATATGTCCCAAGTCTTCCTCTGGGGCGCGTATAAGAAACCGCGCGAACTCATCTGGCTGGTTGGGTTGGCACTCTTCGCCATCGTCATGGGATTCGGCTTCACAGGCTATTTGCTCCCGTGGGACCAGCGAGCCTATTGGGCCACGACTGTCGGCGTCGAGATTATGGATAAGATGCCGTTGCTTGGCGACTTCATGGCGCGCTTCCTCAAGGGAGGTCCGACCCCCGGACAGATGACATTGAGCCGGTTCTTTGTCATTCACGTCATGGTGCTCCCCGCAGCCCTGATTGGGTTGGCCGGGTTGCATCTCTTCCTTTTTAGGTGCGCGGGACCGGCTGGTCCATTCCGAGGTACGCCGGTAGAGCTGAAGGCGAAGACCGACTATTTTTTTCCACGGCAGATTTGGAAGGACGTCGTCGGGATGGCGGTGGTCTTTGCCTGCATCAGTGCGCTGGCCTTCTGGGACCCGGTGGTCTTGTTGGAAGAGGCGACGCCTGATCCGGGCGATTATCACCCGGAACCGGAATGGTACTTCTTGTTCTTATTCCAGCACCTGCGTCTGAAGATGTTTTCCGGCGAGTTTGGACAGTTTCTCGGTTCGATGCTATTGCCAGGCCTCCTTGGGGCCGTGCTGGTGTTTTTGCCCTTCTTCGACCGGAACCCCGAGCGGAATATTTTCAAGCGCCCTTTTGCCCTGATCGGATGGGTGGTGCTCACAGTTTCGATCCTGCTTTTCACGGTCTCTGCCATTATCAATCGAGAGTTTTTGGACTAGGAGTCTGCGGAAAAACTATTGTGGCACGGTGGAAATTCAATGGCCAGCACATCTAGGACAACAGAACAACCGCGCGCAGGATGCTCAAAAAGGCTGTCCAGCAAGGCCGCAGCGAGCGAAGAGGCGAGGCGTACGCTTCGGTACGTTGAGCTTCTGAGCGAAGCGAGAACGCCGCTGGCAGACTTTTTCAGCATCCTGCTAGTGTGAATCAATGCTGAACGATGCGTGCAGAACGCCGAATTCATCCGGAGCCGCTGTCGTTCATCGTTCATCGTTCCGTGTTCATCAGTGGGTACTTGCATGAACGATCAGATCTCCCCCACAAAGCTCGGGTTCGGCATTCTTTGGCCCGCCTTCTGGACCGGCTTGCCGATCAAGCTTGCCTTCGCCGTGCTTTTTCTGGCGTTCGGGATCGTGCATTTTGAAACCAGAATCGCTCTCGCGTTCATGATGCTCCTGGCGAGTCCGGTAACGGTGTTTGCGCTTCCAACGATCACCATGGGATTGGAATCGCACATCGGTGAAGGAGCCGGAATCGCGTTGCTGTTCTTGCTGGCGATCCCGATCGACATCTGGGCGCTCGGGGTCGTGGGACGAACATTTTTCCTCGAACGGTTGGGGCGCGAACCGCAAGATAGGTTGGGGCTGACGCTTTGGTGGAAGTGTGCATTGGTCGGCGCCATCTTTTTGCCGATCCTCTGGGTGGCTGAGAGTGCGATTACTGAAGGCGCGATCTCGGCCGTCCATTCGATGTTTGAGTCGGATTCTCTGAAGGGAATTCCTATTGCGGAACGGATCAGCATTGAGCTGACCCTCTGGGGCACTGTGGCCACTGGGGCGCTTGTGTTGTTGTTAGTCATCGGTTTCTCGCTCGTGGGGCGGGTGATCCGTGGCACGGTGAAGTCAGCAGGTCATCCGTCGGAGAATTATCAAGGATTGATTACCCGCTGGGATCTGATGCGGGTGCCGGAGGATCAAGGATTGATGCTGACAGCATTGTCCGGTGTGGCCGTTGTGTTGTCGCTCCTGTTCTGGTCTTCTCTCCCGGTGTCTACACCGCACCCGCACGACTGTTGCAAGAAGGCGGAAGTGAAGGCAGCGCCCGCGTTCAAACCGCTTGAGACGCTGAATAAAGACGAGAAAATGATTGCACAGCTTGCGGCGAAGGTGGAGTTGCTGGTAGAACAGCAGGCCGAAGCCGAACTGGAAAAAGAGCAGAGTAAGGAAAAAGGCAAGGCAGGCAAAGAAGCAGTGAAAGCGCCGGAAGCAACAGAACCGGCTCCGCCTGCCGCCAAGAAACCGTAACGTGGGAGATGATGAGGTGAGGGCGATGCGACATCAGGGTGGATGGATTCAGAGGCTTCTCCGGAGCGGCAGCGATCATGGGGGGACGCTCTTGGGGCTCGTGGTGGCAGCAGGCCTCCTCAGCCTTCCCGCGCTGGTCTTTGGGGCAGATGCCGCGCCGGCAGCCCCGACCGAGTATCGTGACGTTCCCTACGTCGGCAGCCGTAACATCGTCTGGGTAGTCGCGCAGCTCCATTTGCTGCTCGCGGGATTTGTGCTGGGTGTGCCGATCTTCGCCTGGTTGTGCGAAGTCGTCGCCTGGAAGACCGGCGAAAAGCGCTACGACAAATTAGCCAAGGAATTCACCAAGCTCCTGACCTCCGCCTATGCCACGACGGCGCTCTTCGGCGGCATCCTGCTGTTCCTGCTGATTGGGTTTTATCCCAAGTTGATGAACTACCTGGCCGATATTTTCTTCCCGTCTTTCATTGTTTATTGCATCCTTTTCTTGGTCGAGACCGTGACGCTGTACCTCTATTGGTATGGCTGGGATGCGATGCAAGATGGCGGCAAGAAGAAGTTTCATATTTTCCTCGGTTTCATGCTCAACTTCTTCGCGTTCTTCATCATGATCGTGCCGAACTCCTGGGCGACGTTCCAGTCCAGTCCGGTCGTGCTTGCCGAGGGCTCGGACATCGCGCGGGCCTGGGCCGCGACATGGAATCCGACCTGGTGGCCGGTGAACGTTCACCGCCTGATTGCGAACGTGGTGCTCGGTGGCTACATCTGCGGCGCCTATGCCGGGATTCGCTATTTGTCTTCCAGGAACACGGAAGAGCGTGACCACTACGACTGGATGGGCTATGTCGGGAACTTCATCGGCGTCTTCGGTCTCTTGGCGCTCCCTTTTGCCGGCTACTGGCTCATGCGTGAAGTTTACCAGTACAACCAGCAGATGGGCATCACGCTCATGGGAGGCTTCCTGTCGTGGCTGTTCATTCTGCAAGCCATGCTCATCGGGGTGCTCTTTCTCGGATCGAACTATTATTTCTGGCTGGGGATCACCTATCGCCTCCCCGGCTCTCATATGAAATACCGGAAGCCGATGTTGTCGATGTTGATTATTCTGTTGCTGTGCCTGGGCGTCTGGATGACGCCCCACTCGCTCGTGGCCAGTATGGAAGAAGCGAGAAAGATGGGGGGCAGCCACCATCCACTTCTTGGCGTGTTCGGCGTCATGTCGGCCAAGATGACCGTCGCGAATCTGATGATCCTCGTCACATTCATGAGCTTCATCATGTATTGGCGGGCCGGCAAGCAGGAAACGGCTGGCTGGGCCAAGGTCGCCAGAGCGATCATGGCCGGCGTCCTTGTCCTCGCGGCGATCGCGGTGATCGTCCTCGGCGTGTGGGGGTATTTCGTTCCCGCTATCATTCGCATCAATCTCTTCTCGACGTCACAGGTGTTGATCGTGCTCTTTGTCATGTTGACGATCACTCCGCTGACTGCCTTACTGCTGAGGAGTGCCAGGACCACGACGGAAATGGTCTGGGGTAAGATGCCTCCCCGCGCCGGTTACTCCCTCGTCCTCAACGCGGTCATGGTCGTCCTCCTGATGACGCTGATGGGCTACGCACGGTCGTCCTCTCGCGTCCATTGGCATGTCTATGGCGTGCTCCGCGATACGTCGCCATACGCGTTTTCACCGGCGCTCGGCTATGCTGCGGCGCTCATGGCCTTGTGCACATTTTTTTTCTGCATGATTGTCGCCTTCATTTTCTGGGTGGCCACGATGGGCGATAAGGGGAAAGCGTCTAGTGAATCGAGTAAGGCCGAGTTGCCGCACGGCATGCCGGCGTTGGCAGGCGCGTCGAGTGCGCTCGATGCACCGAAAGCGCGCAAGTTCTGAATTGTAAATTCTGAGTTTTGAGTGTAACTCAGCACTCGGAACCCAGCACTTCTAACTACCCGAAGGGGGCATATGAGCGAAGTTGTCAAATTGCAGTTGATTAGTCTCATCGTGGTGGGAGGCGGGGTTCTCATCCTCCTCTTCATCCGCGCCCAGTTCATCCGGGTCATCGGATTTGTCGCGATTGTGCTTGGCCTCTTCACGCTCGTCGCGTTGTCGGTGCCGCAAATGGCGTCGTTGCCGCCCGTTGAGGAGAAATTCGATATTGCCACGGTGAAAACGCCGACCGACATGGCGACCATCGGGCAGAAGATTTTCTTTAGTAAGGGCCAATGCGCGCTTTGTCACACGATCGGCCCCAGCGAATCCGCCCGTTGCCCGGACCTGAAGGGGATCGGGGCCAAGCTGAGCCGTGAGTTTCTTTTTGAAAGTTTGACGCAGCCGCAGGCCTATATCTATCTCGACTATCGCCATGAAGGCGCGGCGAAGGAGTATCCGGCCCGGATGCCCTACATCAATAAGAATCCGATCGGGTTGTCCAGGAATGAGATTCTCTCGGTCATTGCATTTCTGCAGCAGATGAGCGGGGAACCGATTTCTGTCACTGTAGCTGAACTGGAAGCGCCGGGACAGGCGCCTGCCGCTCCGGTGAAGGCAGCCCAGTCCGGTCCAGTGGCCGTGGCGGAAGCGCACTGAGGAGGAACGTATGGGGCCGTTGATCAAACTAATCATTTTGAATGTGATCGCCTATGCGATCTTGAAGTTTGTCGTGCCCAATATCCCTGGCTCGGCTCCGCTGCCGGCCAGTCTGGTTTTTCTCTATCTGATGCTGACGACATCGGGTTTTGTGATCTTCGCCACAGTGAGCGCAGAGTCCAAAGAGGCTTTCTGGGGCCCGATCCAACGGTTCCTGACGGGAGAGAATATTGGCGGGCTGCAAGCATTGCGTTACGGCGTCCTGATTCTGTTCCCTTTGCTGGTCGGCTGGCAAACCTATAACAGTACGGCGGAAAGTGATGCACCGCCATCAGAAAACCGGACGATTCACCCGGCGCCGCCAGGCGAATATACCGGCTTGTCGAATCCAATTTCAAAGACACCAGACGCCATCCAGCAGGGGAAGGGTTTCTATGCCGCGTTCTGTTCCCCCTGCCACGGCGGAAACTTCGATGGCAAGGGTCCGGCGTCCAGGGGATTCAATCCTCCCCCGGCCAACTTCTCCGATCCAACGACGATCGCCATGCTCCAGGAAAGCTATCTCTTCTGGCGCATCAAGAAGGGTGGCGTCGGCCTCCCGATCGAAGGGATGCCATGGAAATCCGCGATGCCTCGCTGGGAAGTCGAACTTCCTGACGAATGGATCTGGAAAATCATCATGGGCGAGTACGATGGAGCGCATCAATCGCCGAGGACGTGGGAGTAGTGGGGCAGACGGGTTTGTCTCCTTTGCTCGCGGAGCCCCCACGATGAAACAGTGGTCGCTCGACGCGCGCAGTTGGAGACAAGCCCGTCCGCCCCTTGAAGAGATGAGGAGGCTATCGCGGACATGGCGCGTCCTTGGGCGAAGAGGCTGTCTTGGCAGACTCAGGGTGGGCGGGTGAAGTAACCCGACAGGGTTGGGCGGGTGAGAAAACGAGCAGTGGAAGGCACACAGCCCCACCCTCTGAGACGTGAGTAGAGAGAGGACGGAACTTATGAAACATGGACTGAACCAAATCGTTCCGAATGTCGTCGTCGGTGTATGGCTTGCCATGGGATTCCTGATTGTGCAGCCCGTCTCAGCCGAGGAAAAGGTCGCGGTCACCGCTCCGCCCGTCTCAACCCTGCAAAGCGTCTCGGTCAGCGCTCCGATGGTGAAGGGCAGCCTGCCGAGCGATGACCCGACTGCGGCGGTGTGGAGCAGCGCGACCCTGGCGAGATTCCCGATGTCGCCTCAAGTCCATTGGCAGACTCGTATTCTGGACGCGACGGTCAAAGATCTGAATGTGCGTGCCTTGCATGACGGGACCAACGTCGCCATTCTCTTGGAGTACGCCGACCCGACGGAAGATCCAGACGATGCAGCCGCGATTGAGTTCATGGTGGGCGACAAGAAAGCCCACTTTGCGCATGGCCAGCCGATGGCGCAGGTAGAAGGCGGCCCGGTCAATATTTGGTATTGGAAGAACAAAGACAACAAAGGTGTCGACATGAATGCCAAGGGCTTTGGCACACTTAAGGTGCAGACGCACCAAGACGTGAAAGCCAAAGGCGTCTACGCCAATGGCACATGGAAAGTTGTCTTTACGCGGCTATTCGACACCGGACATCCGGACGAAGATACGCAGATCACGACAGGTGGGTTCATCAATATCGCCTTCGCCGTCTGGGATGGCAAGAAGGACGCAAGTGGCGAGCTGAAGGAGAAGGGGTCCCAAAAGGCGGTCACCTCTTGGTGGAATTTCCGCGCAGAGGCGCCACCGAATTATTCCGGCTATTACTATGCAGCCATCGCCGTGGGCCTGGCTCTCGGATTTCAGTTCGTCCTGATCCGCAAGCTCAAGAAAGGGCATTCAGCATGAAGGCGGCTCGTCGATACGTATTGGGAGTGGTAGGTGGACTAGTTGGCATCTGGGCCATGGCTACCGTGGGTTGTGCTAACGAGCAGCAGCAGAAGGGGCATGAACTCTACGGCCACTACTGCTCGCACTGTCACGGTGAGAGCGGACGCCAGAACGAAGGATTCAATTGGTCCTCGATGCCCGATCCGAAGCCCAAAGATCTCACGAACAAGTCAGAGATGGGCACCTTGAAAGATAATGACATCTTCAATACGATTTCACGCGACATGAAGGATACGAGTGAGGGTGGGGACGTGATCGGCGACGACGATTTTGCCGTGCCCACCATGCCGACCTTCAAGTACACCCTGTCCGAAGACGAAATTTGGGCCATTGTCGGTTATGTCCGCGGCCTCCACGGCATGAAGCTGGAGTTTAAAGTCGAAGAGCGGAAGAAGGAGCTGGCCGCGGCGCTCCA
>WNFB01002665.1_pt1 | contig 15566 bp, 13 predicted proteins | sample 5400501 | NCBI WGS metagenome assembly WNFB01 (sample SAMN13153341, study PRJNA577476) | soil metagenome | isolation source: 200 cm saprolite under Douglas fir tree site 2 hole 1 | place: USA:California | collected 2015-04-18
GGAGATGATGATCGGGTAAAACTTGACAAGAAAATAATACTTTGTTACGACATCAACATAGGTAAGTTAGCAATGCTGCCATGAGAGGTATTACCATGCAAGAATATGAAACCACCGTCACAGAAAAGGGGCAAATCACTATACCGCAGGAGATTCGTCGCCTTATGGGTTTGCAGCCACGCGACAAAGTACGCTTTGAAGTGGAGTGAGAAATTTGAGAAAGGAGTCGCCGAGGAAGTGACTTCCGAGGATTAGAAAAAAAGCTGTCGCTACACATGGCTTTCGAGGATCTAAACTGTGCGGAACTTTTGGAAACGTAACAAAGCATTGTACAATGGTATAGATTAGATTGTTGTTTTGCCTTGCAAAAAGCATTTATTTGCGAAATGCACTGAAATTAAGAGGAGTAACAAACATATGACCAGTCCGACCACGTCGGTAGAACTCATTCCCAGAAAAGTGCTATTGGGCAATCCTGTCAAGACCAACCCCCAGATCTCGCCGGATGGGACGAGAATGGCTTACCTGGCCCCGGTGAACAATGTATTGAATGTCTGGGTAGGTGCCATTGGCAGCGAGGACTACCGGCCTGTCACTAGAGACGAAGATAGAGGGGTACGCTTCTATTTCTGGGCCAAAGATAACAAGCATATTTTGTACATCCAGGACGTGGGGGGCAACGAAAACTGGCGTTTATATGCCACCAATCTGGAGACGCAGGAAACCCGCGATTTGACGCCATTTGAGAACGTACAGGCGCAAATCGTTGACGTGGACAAACATTTTCCCAATGAACTGCTGATCGGCATGAACAAAGATAACCCACAGGTTCATGATGTCTATCACCTCGATCTGACTTCTGGTGAGCTTACGCTCGTTGCCAAGAATCCAGGTAATATCGCGGGCTGGGTCACCGACACACATTTTAAGGTGCGTGCCGCCATAGAAGCAACACCTGATGGGGGAAGAGCATTGCTTGTGCGCGATAATGAGCAGGCTGACTGGCGAACACTGGTCACATGGGAGCCAGATGATGCGCTCACCAGCGGCCCCATTGGTTTCACGCAGGATGACCAGTCGCTTTACGTGGAAGATGCGCGAAATGCCAATGCAAGCCGCTTAGTCAAGTTAAACATTGCTAGCGGGGACATCACGGTCATCGCGGAAGACCCACAATATGATGTGGGGACTGTCATGATCCATCCTGATTCGCATGAAGTTCAGGCGGTGTCATTCAACAGAGACCGCGTTGAGTGGATGGTACTGGACGAGTCGATCAAGCTGGATTTTGATACTATCCGAGAAATTCACCAGGGAGACTTTGGCATCATCAACCGCGATAATGCTGATGCTACCTGGGTAGTGGGATTTAACGCCGATAATGGCCCGGTTTCATTTTATGCCTACAACAGAAAAACTCGTTCAGCCACATTCCTCTTTGTTAACCAGCCCGATTTGAGTAAGTATACGTTAGCGAACATGGAACCCATCTCGTTTACCTCAAGAGATGGATTGACCGTGCATGGATATCTGACTCTGCCAGTCGGTATGGGCCGCTCCAACCTTCCAATGGTGCTGGACGTACATGGTGGGCCGTGGGGGCGTAACGGCTGGGGCTACGACCCGGAGGCCCAATGGCTGGCTAACCGCGGTTATGCCTGCTTGCAGGTGAATTTCCGAGGTTCTACCGGATACGGCAAGGACTTCCTCAATGCTGGCAACAAGGAGTGGGGACGAAACATGCACCATGACCTGGTGGACGCCGTTTCCTGGGCGATTGAGCAGGGCATTGCCGACCCGCGAAAAGTGGCTATCTATGGCGGCTCCTATGGTGGATATGCGGCGTTAGTCGGTGCAACATTTACTCCCGACCTATTCTGCTGTGCAGTAGATGTTGTCGGCCCCTCAAACCTGGTCACGCTGATCAAAACCATTCCACCCTACTGGTCTACTTTCCTGGCAACCTTCCACAATCGTGTTGGCAATCCTGATACCGAGGAAGAATTTTTGAAATCGCGTTCGCCGCTCTTCAAAGTTGACCAGATCAAGATTCCTATGCTCATCGCGCAGGGAGCCAATGATCCTCGCGTGAAACAGGCTGAGTCCGAACAGATCGTCGAGGCGATGAAAAGCAAGGGCATAGACTACGAGTATATGCTCTTCCCTGATGAAGGACATGGCTTCGCCAGGCCAGAGAACCGCCTCAAGTTCTACGCCGCGGCAGAAAAGTTTCTCGCCAAACACCTGGGAGGCCGCTTCGAGGAGAACACGAGTGAATGAAGGTGGCAGAACATGAGCTATGATGAGATTATGGTGTTCGCGGGAAGCGGTAGTCCCCGCCTCACCGCCCGCATTTGTGACTACCTGCAAATTTCCCAGGGGAAAAACGAGACGCTGCACTTCTCGGATGGGAACACCTTTGTGCGCATCTTAGAGAACGTGCGTGGGAGGCGGGTGTATTTAGTGCAATCGACCGTGTTTCCCGCGAACGACAATTTCATCGAACTGCTGTTCTGGATCGATGCTTTTAAGCGTGCCGGCGCGGAGTCTGTGACGGTGATTATTCCTTATTTCAGCTATGCGAAGGGGGATAAGAAGGATGAGCCGCGAGTGTCTATTCGCGCCCGTGTCTGCGCCGACGCCATTGAGTCGGCGGGTGCAGACCGCGTTGTGACCATGGATTTGCACGCTCCACAGATCCAGGGCTTCTTCCACCTCCCGGTAGACAACCTCTATGCTCTGCCAATCGTGGTCGAATGCATCCAGCGGAAAAAGTTGGAAGACATGATCGTTGTCTCACCTGATGTTGGTTTCGCCAAACAGGCCCGCAAATATGCCTCAGGACTTGGGGTGTCCATCGCTATCGCCGACAAGGAGCGTATCGCGCACGATGAGAAGGCAAGAATTTTGCAGATTATCGGCGACGTGAAAGGCAAAACAGCCGTGGTGGTGGATGATTTTACCATATCTGGCGGGACACTCGCGAATGTTTCTGTGAAGTTAATGGAACAGGGGGCTAAAGAAATATATGCGGTTGTGACACACGGCGTTTTAACCGAAGGGTCGATTGAGAGGATAGACAAAAGTCCTATCAAACAACTGCTGATCACCGATACGGTGGAAAACCAGCCGGTGCAATTTTCAAATAAGATTGAAGTGGTCTCGGTGGCTCCCCTCTTCGCGGAAGCGATCAAGAGGATTCACAACAGGGAGAGTATTAGCGAGATGTTTGCCTGAGCCCCCCAGGGCGAGGACAAGCCATCGCCCCTACTATGCCTACGATAAATCAGCGTCCAGGCGCGTCCATAGTAGGGGCGATGGCTTGTCCTCGCCCTGGGGCACCTTGTAGCCATCGCGGCAAATCCGCTATCGAGGGCAGGACGACATCGGGATGTATTTGTGCTAATAGAGGTGAATCGGCCCCATGTTTCCCTGTACAAACTAAGATGCCGCGCAAGCCTGCACGCTGAGCACCTGCAACATCGTTCTCAAGATCATCACCTACCATGATCGACTCATTCGCTTTCATCTTGATGGTGAGTAAGGCCTGCTCGAAAAAAGCACGATCGGGCTTGCCCAGGACAACCGCTTCTTTGCCGGTCGCAATCTCTAGAGCATGCACATACGGCCCGCTATCTAGCTTCAGCCCATCACTTGTCCGCCAGTAGAGGTTGGTATGCATGGCTACTAACACCGCACCATCCATGAGCATACGAAAGGCGGCATTCATCGCTTCATAGGACAGCAGTTCTTCTGCTCCACCAATCACTACCACATCGGCATCGGACTCGACGAGTTCAATGCCATCAAAATCAGCGGCGGTATTGCCCTTCGTCAGCACCCAACATCGCTTCCCTGGATAGTGTTGGCGAATGTAATTTGCCGTTGCTACAGGTGCGGTTATTAGCCGCTCTTCAGCGATTGGCAGGCCAATCGCTTGTAAACGTTGTGAGAGTGTGGCACGGGCCAGGGTTGTAGTGTTGGTGACAAAGCAGGTTTGATAGCTGTGTTGCTCCAACCACGACAGCGTTTCTGCCGCTCCTTGTATGGGCTGCATACTGACATGTAACACGCCATCAATGTCGAGTAGGATACCATGAATGGGCTGCATACAGTTCTCTTTCCGGCTCTGAAGGAGGGTAGGTAATCATCTGGTTACAGAAAGTATATATTTCAGATGGAATAGAGCGCAAGAAGAATGAAGCTTATAGGAGACTCTACCCATTGAATGACTGATTTGATGGCTGCTCCGTTTGTACATCACGAGGGGGTCTGAAAGATGGAGATCATCCTCACAAAAAGCTAACATGACATCTGGTAGTAAATGATGTTATAATAGCCGCGAAGAGTAGAACCTTGCAGTTAGGAGTTGACATAATGAACGGTGACATGATCGGTCGTGTCATCAAAGGACGGTACAAGCTCATCGACGAACGAGGTCGAGGGAGCTTTGCGACCGTGTATGTCGCACGCGATACAGAAAACAACCACATTTATGCAGTCAAGGTGATGCACCTTGAACTCTCGAATGATGGTGAGTTACTCGCACGCTTCCAACGAGAGGCTCATATCCACCTGAACCTCAGTGATCCTCATATCGTGCGGATCGTCGATTATGGAAATGACAACCATATGTACTTTATTGTGATGGAATACATCGATGGCCAGAACTTGAAGTACCATATGATTACTCATGGTCCAATGGAACCCCTGCGGGCATTGAACTACACGCGACAGATCGTTGAGGGACTGGACACAGCCTACAAGCAGGGAGTGGTACATCGCGATATTAAGCCGCAGAATATCCTGATCAATAGCAAGGAAGTGGTGAAGATCGTCGATTTTGGGTTGGCGCGGAGCAGAGAAACTGTCACACTTACTCAATCCAATGTATTTATGGGCACGGCCTACTATATCTCGCCTGAACAGGCGGAAAGTGGGCGTTCAGCGGACACCCGCTCTGATCTCTATTCGGCTGCTACTGTGTTGTTTGAGATGCTGACAGGTAGTCCTCCATTTGAAGGAGAAACCGCTGTAGACATTGTTATCAAGCACATGAATGAAAAAGTGCCTTCGGTCTGCCGCCTGCGTCCTGATCTGCCGATAGATATGGATATCTTTATGCAGAAAGCCATGGCAAAAGTACCGGCGGACCGCTATGCCACTCCACAAGAGTTTATTGCAGCACTCGAACAGTTACAGGAACGTATCCAGGCAATGCCACCAAGTAAGCGAGTCGCAGAGCCTGGAAACGAACAAAAAGCTGGAAATATGGGGCCTAACAAAGTTCCATTAATTCCACCAAAACAGGCCCGCATTGTGGTTATCTCCAGTGGGCAACCTATCCCATTAATGGGTGAGTTGATGGTTGTTGGACGCCAGGATCCGATACTAGGCATTTTCCCGGAAATTAACCTCGCGGACAAGACGGTTGGACGACGTCATGCTTACCTGAGAAATCAGCAGGGAACGTACACCGTCGAGGACCTCAATGCCCTGAATAAGACTCGCTTGAATGGTACAACCTTAACACCACACGAAGAACGTACGCTCAAAGACGGCGATATTCTACGCTTTGGCAGTGTTGAGGTGCGTTTTGAATTGCGATAGAGGTGGTGTTGAGCCGCACTGAGTCGCAGTGTAGGTGTATCCGTGAAGGATATCCGTGGGCGGTCACTTGTGGGCCGCTTCTACGATCAGAGGGGTGAACGACATGACAGAGAGACTTGCGTTCATAGTTTTTGTTTTAGTTAGTAGTCTTCTCCAGAACCCGATTGTGATTATTGTGGCTGGACTGACACTAGCAGTGGTCATACTTGTGACAGCACTTTTTCTTTTCCGCAACAGTGGCAAAAAGAAGGGTGCGAAAGCTAATAAGCAGAGTGGAACACCGGATTGGCAGCGTCAAGGACAACAGGCATGGAATCAGCCGGGCATGGGTGGTCCGTCCGATAATTGGGGGCAGCAGCAACAGCAGCCGGGAGCGTGGGGAGGGCAGGCACCATCCCAGCAGCCCCAACCGGGGGCGTGGGGAGGACAGACACCATCCCAACAGCCCCAACCGGGAGCCTGGGGAGGACAGACACCCGCCCAGCAGCCTGGAGCTAATGTTTGGGGAGCGCAGGGGGGACAAACGCCTGCTCAGCAGCCCCAACCGGGGGTGTGGGGAGGGCAAACGCCCTCACAACAGCCCCAACCGGGGGCCTGGGGCAGCCCAACCCCCAATACGCCCTCAGCCGGTGCCGGTTTAGGGGGAGGCCAACCCGCGTGGGATGCGACTTTTATGCCTCAACAATCAGCAGCACAGGCACAGGACCCATGGGCGCAGCCCCAACCTCAGGCGGCTCCATTACAGCAGGGAGCCTCGGTATGGGGCGGCGGTATGCAAAGTAACTCGCCGGCCCAGCCACAAACAGGCTATGGTTCAGGCCAGTCGTGGGGGCAATCAGGTCAGCCTGCGCAGGCAGGGCAATCGGCACAATCCATGCCTCCCAACGATTCCTGGGGACAACCGCCCGCGCAGCAGGCACCGGCTTGGGCACAACCGCCCCTCCAGCAGGCATCCTCTACCCCACCGGCGGCAAGCGGCAACGCTGCTCTGCCATCCTGGCAGCAACAAGTACCGGGCCAGGGACAGGGATTTGGCGCACCAGCGCCAGGGGCGGGCAGCTTTGGTAATCCTGGAGCTGGGGCACTGTTCGGCAGCAGTGACAACGATAGGACGATGCTACGTCCAGGTGGCCCCCAGGGCTCACTTGGCGTCGTGCGCGTCGAAGAGGGCAAAGAGCCTGGGCGGGTTTACGAGGTACGCAAAGAAGAACTCAGCATTGGTCGCAGCCGTGAAAGCGACATCTTCCTTGAAGACCTGGCTGTCTCGCGTCTCCATGCTAAGATCGTCAGTTTGGGCAATGGGAACTATGCCCTCAAGGATGAGGGGAGTGCCAATGGCACCAAGGTCAACGGCCAGTTGGTGAATAAATATCAGACCCACCCTCTACAAGAGGGAGATAAAATCCAATTGGGCCAGACCGTGTTAGTCTTCGCCAGGAAGTAGGGACCCGATTTATCGCGTCCCGCCAGGCAATAGGGGCGAGGCAGCCGCATTCGGGGAATGATTAAGGCAGCCGCATTCGGGGAATGATTAAGGCAGGGCGAGTACTGCGGGAGGCGTAGAGTGCTACAAGACGATCTGATCGGTGTGACGCTGGGAAACTACACTATCCTGGCTCCACTCGGCCAGGGGGGTATGGCTCGCGTCTATAAGGCACATCAGGAGAACCTTGATCGGGAGGTCGCGGTCAAGGTTCTTCCGCCCTGGTTTGCTGCCGACCGCAATTTTGTTGAACGCTTCAATCAGGAAGCCAGGCTTGTGGCGAGGCTTTCACATCCCAATATTGTGACTGTTCATGATGCCAGCGAGTTCAGTGGCAACCTCTATATAGTGATGCAGCTGGTCGATGGGGGCACGCTCAAACAGCGTCTGGATCAATTGCAAGCTCTCAACAAGCAGATGGATGTTTTGGAGGCCAATCGCATCTTCTCTCAACTGGCCAGTGCCCTCTCCTACGCCCATGATAATGGCATCATTCACCGTGACGTGAAACCTGTCAACGTATTGATGGATCGTGCGGGCCGCCCGATACTTTCTGATTTTGGTATCGCCAAGGTGCTTGCCGGTAGCAAAGAATTGACCCGCCAGGGTGCGGGAGTGGGCACTCCCGAATATATGTCACCTGAACAATGCCAGGGGGGGCCTGTTGATGCGCGGGCAGATATCTACGCCCTTGGTGTGATGCTCTTTGAGGCTTTAACGGGACGCCTGCCTTTTATGGGGGATAACTACCCGGCCCTCGCCCATAGCCACATCTACGAGATACCCCCTCATCCTGGCGCGATCAATCCCGCGATCGGTCCGGCTGTTGCTCAAGTGGTAATTACTGCCCTGATGAAAAATCCCATGCAGCGCTATCAACGGGCAAATGATATGGCAGAGGCCCTTGAACGGGCCGTCCATTCGCTTCCGACCGCAGGTAAAGCAAAGGGAGGAATGGGAAGTGGAGCACTGGCTGATCCCAGCCGGGTGACGACTATGCCCCTCCTCTATACCTGTCCTCAATGCCGCCACTACAACAAGCCTTCAACTCGCTTTTGCACCGCTTGCGGCTTTCCACTCAATCAATGCGGTATCTGTGGTACACAAAATCCGGCCAGCAACCGTTTTTGCACAAAATGTGGTCAACCGTTGCACTCGTTTCAATAGGCAAATTCGTCGGGTTGTGGCGCATTGAGCCTCTCAAGATTCCTGCGTTGTTCGTCCAGGCGATTGCGGCGAAATAGCGTGCGTTGTTCTACACTGAGGTTGAGCAGGATACGTATGCGCTCAACGATCCTGCTTGGTTGTGTGGGTTTGGTCAGGTATTCTACGGCCCCTTCCTCAAAACCCTGGACTTGCTCTTTCAATTGGTTGAGGGCGGTCAGCACTAAGACAGGAAGTGGGGGCGTTATGCGGTTCGTGCGCAGCCAATCCAATACTGCCCAACCATCCACCGGTTGCATCATCAAATCCAGAACGATAAGGTTTGGGCAAAACTCAGGTATGATCTGTATGGCCTCTTGACCATTGGAAACGCCGCAGACCTCAAAACCTGCAAACCTTAAAAACACACACAAGACTTGTTGGATATCAGCTTCATCCTCAACCACCAGGATTTTTAATGCATTTTCCTTTGGCCTATTTTCAGTACTATACATAACTCACCTCTTCCAGACTACTTAAACACTAAGAACCGATCTACCTAACAACTATAGAAAAGACCTCACCCCGCTATCTCTGCTCCCTCATTGCTTCCCTGGCTGCGACTTGGGACGAGGCGGAGCCAGGGGAAAACGCACTTCGGCTACGGTACGATCCGTATCCCCCTTGTGCCATAATGCAAATGTACCGCCTAAATCACCTATGAGATTTTTGATCAGTGAAAGGCCTAAACCTTCACTGCTTTCTTCTTCTCCCGGCTCCAATTGCTTCAGCCGGGTACCAGTATCGATGACCTGCACGATGACTATGCCATGCTCTTCTCGTCCGCGGATCGAAACAGTGCCTTCTCGTAGACCAGCCATACCATGTTTGATCGCATTTGAAACCATTTCATTGAGTACCAGAGCCAGGATGGTGACGGCACGGGAAGGAATGACGATAGGGCACGGTTCCACTTCAAAGGTGATGTGTGTATCTGGGGGCCGCAGATTGGCGTTGGCAACCCCTACAATCTTCCGCGCTACCTCTTCAACTCGCGCCTCGCTCACGTCTTCATGGGCGAGTAGATCATGCGTAGCGGCCAAACCCTGGACACGATTGACGCTTTCGGCGAGGGTCTGACGCACCTCAGGTGATCTGGTGCGCCTGCGCTGCAGGGAGAGGATGCCTGCCACGGTCGCCAGGTTATTTTTGACCCGGTGATGCAGTTCGCGCAGCAATATCGATTTTAGCTCCAGTCCACGCCGCGTCTCTTCGTAGAGCTGGGCATTTTCTATGGCGATAGCTGCTTCGTTTGCGAAGGTGATGACCAGCTGCATTTGCTCAGGCGAGAGGAGGTGGCGATGGCTGCTGTAGATGCAGATGCAGCCAAGCACTTTGCGTTTGACCTGCAACGGAACACATAACACCGAATGAATTTCTGAGGAAACACCGGGATCTTTAGAGATGAAGCAGTGTTCATCATTATGAAAACAGTCCATAGCCATACTGGGTCGGCCAGTCTGAACGGAGCGGCCAGCACAACATTGACCTACCTCCAGTTGCAACCCTCGCACCAATGCACTGTTCAATCCATAGTGAGCAACCACGTGGAGACGCCGCTTCTCAGGGTCCAGCTCGAAGATACATGACCGTTCCGCCCCCGATAGATGGACGGCCTGAGTGGCAATGATCTGGAGTACTTCATCCAGATTGAGGGTCGAGGCAATGATAGAGGAGACTCGATGCATGGTGGCGAGTTCGTGAACCTTGCGCCGCAGTTGTTCATCGGTCTGCTCGTACAACCGCCCATTTTCGATGTTGATAGCCACTATTCCGGCCACGACCTCTACAAAGTTTCTCTCCTGGCCGCTAAATTCGCGCGGGTCGACTGTTTGCACACTGATGACGCCGATCAACCGCTCCGCGTTGCCAAAGAAGATGATGGGTATGGCCATCAGCCCATGATATTCGCTGCTATAGGTGCGAACCTCTGTAGAGAAATGGGGGTCGGCCAGGGCGTCGCGTACTAACAATGGACGGCCCTTGTTCGCTACCCACCCGCTATAGCCCTCGTCGAGGCGCAGGGTGAAGTGCATTCCACCCAGTGGCCGAGGTCCATTTGTGGCACGCAGGGTGAGCATCCGTTGTAGCTCGTCGTAGAAAAAGATGGTGCAAAGATCGGCATGCAGTTCTTCTGCCACAACTTTAGTGATCACCTCGAGGGTCTGATCCAGGTCCATGGTGGAATTACTGACGCCGTTGATGCGCTGTAGGGACAGAAAACGCTGTTCAGTCTGCTGTGCCAATGTCAATCGCTCTACGGAGAGGTGATCCACCACACTTTGGTAGCCACGCGTAAGGGCCAGCATACAGTCAGATTGCAAGCGATACAAGCGGGACGTGGCTTCGATGAGCAATTCCTCCTGGCGACCGCCAGGGGTGTCACTACATTTCTGATCATGTTGCTCTGGCGAGGAATTGCGGGAGAGGTGGCTGAAGATGTCACTTATTTCGAGGGCAAGAGCGTCAGTAAAGCGTTGCAAGCCTTGCAGGCGCACATCTAACTTCCCACCCTGTTCTGCTAGCCAGCGACCGGATTGCTCGAAACGAGCGTAGGGGCCCGATTTATCGCGCCCAGAGGTAGGGGGGATATCGTTGCCAATCAAAGCCGCGTAGGGGCCCGATTTATCGCGCCCAAGGGCATAGGGAGAATCATTGCCAATCAAAGCCTGGAGTAGTAACCAGGCATCACTACCTTCTTCTGGCCCCTCGCTATCACCTGAGGCATGTTGTAAGCAGACACGTAACCTGGCGGTGTGCTGCGCCAGAATTTGCTCCACTTCGCTGCTCTGTATCACGATTTTCTACCCTACCTGCTACTCTACCACGCATCGCTGCCCAATTTTTGCGCCTATCGAGGCCAAATCTGTTGCGTACGCATTGACCAGTCTGTATATTCTCCATATTCCCCTCTAATTGTAGATGAGCTAGCGAGCGATGTCAAGGTAATCCACCAAATGGAGTAGGAAACCACCACGTATCGAAAAGTACCATAGCCTATTAGGAAGTTGATACTTACTATACTCTATGTTATACGTTGTGAAATGTAGTGGATATGCCATATCTCCCCAGAGACTGTGCCCCAGCGGCATGCGGGGAATGAGCAGGGCAGCCGCCATGCGTGTATAGTAGTGGCTGCGCTCTGCGCTAGTCACCTCAGTCATGCCGGGGAATGGAGAAGGCAGTGGTCGTCAGATATCAGTAAGGACCTTACGATGCAATGCACAAATTGTGGTTTACCACTTTCGCCAACAAATACAAGTGCTTGCCCGCGCTGCCACACTTCCCTGACATCAGGCCCGAAGCCTGTTGTAGGGAAAAGGCAATCCCCCCAGCAGTATAATAATCAGGCATGGGGAGGAAGAGGAGGACAGGCAGAGTGGACGAACAGTTCCTACCAGAACCAGAACCAACTGCCATTTCCACCTGTTGCGACGCCAGTGCAGACGCCATTTCCACAACCAGGACAAATGTGGCAGGTGACGCCGGCACCGGCGCCACCTCCTACTCCAATACCTGCACCATTGGGCGCGATCGATCGCGCCCCTACGCCGTACATGATGCCTACTCAGACAGTAGGTGCTATGGATTCCTCTCCCACGCCAGCGTTACGCCCGCAAGCACGGCGTGCGAGCAATCTTGGTTTTTATGTTGCGGGGTTGTGTGTGATTGCCGGTGGGCTGATTCTCATCTTCGTCTACATCTTGGCATTGGGTCTGCCTTCGAGCAGTACCACGAGCGCCTTTACAGCATCACCCTCGGCAACAAAAAATCCCGCGCTTACGCCTACCGCGACTACTCCCGCTCCAACGGCAGTACTATCCCCAACCACGGGATTATTTCCCGGACAACCATATATTAATACCCCACAGATGGCGAGTATGGTCAATATCAATACGGCCCAGCCGCTGCAAACGACAACCACATTCAAAGTCAACCAGAAGATTTATGTTACCTTCGCTATTAACCCCAATGGGAAAAATGGAGCTGTTTGCCTCTTCTGGTATCTCAACAATAGAATTGTGACGCAATTTCCCTTTGCCGTAACTTCGAGTGCAAGAGCGGGCTATTCCTATGCCATTTATGGCGGCACTGGTGCTGCCTATGTTGAAATTTACTGGGCAAGTACGATTACCTGCAGCGATAAAATTTTGGCACAACATGTCACATTCACGGTCACAAAATAGAAAAAAGGACAGCATTCCCGGCATGGCTGAGGCAAGCGCAGCTACTACTATACACGAAAGACGGGCATCACGTGCAGTATAGTAGTGGCTGCGCTTGCCTCAGCCATGTTTGGGGTCTTGGCAGCAGAAGAGAAGCATGGTATGCTAGCACTACATAATTGACCTGCTCGCTCTCCCTCTTCTGGAAGGGCGATATGCAATCACTCTTTCAGGAGGAATTATCGTGAATTGTACTTCATGTGGCGCAAATTTGCCTCCGGGAGCACCAACATGCCCCGTGTGTCATAACCCTACACCATACAATGTGCCTGGCTCTGGCAGTTCCCCACAGATTGACCCGAACGCCGCCGCACCTCAATATGGTAATCCACCGAGCGGGCCGGGGAGTTCTCCACAAATTGACCCGACGGTGCTTTCCTCTCCCTATGGAGGAACTCCACCACCACCATCGACAGCATATGGTTCATCACCTTATGGCGACTTTCCACCACAACCCAATCCGTATGGTGCGCCGCCACCGCCGCAACAATATCCGTATGGTGCGCCGCCACCACAACAATATCCCGCGTATGGTGCGCCGCCATCCCCACCACAACAGGCTGGCTACGGTGTACCACAACAACCAGGTGCAATGTATGTTACGCCGCCACCGCCCAAGCGGCGCAGTCGCGTTGGCTTGATTATTGGCATTGTACTGATTGTGCTGCTGCTGGCCTGTGTCGGTATCTCTGTAGCTGTGTACCAGGGATTGAAAAATGGCGTAAATACCGTAATCTCGTCCGCTCAGGCTACTGTCACCGCTGCCGCTGCCACGGCTACAGTATCATCCAATACAGCAATCTCGTCTGCTCAGGCTACTGCCACCGCCGTCGATGCTACGGCTACAGCATCATCTAATACAACCCCTACCACTTCGAGTGGACAAACAACGGGACCGTCTGGCCTGTCTATTGATCCCTCTGCGGCTGCTCTGATTACCAGCCCACAAATGGCGAGCGCGGTTGATAAGAACTTTAATCCCACCACGGTCACGAGCACGTTCGTGCCGAAGCAGACGATCTATGTCACGTTCAAGATAGATTCAAGTGCATCTAATGGCTATGTGGAGGGTAAATGGTATAGCAATGGCAAGTTTGCATTCTCAAGTGATCCTCTTGCAGCTCAAGGTGGTTTTGTTGGGTACCTTGCCGCCGAGTATAATATCGCGACACAGGGAACTGTTGAATTGTACTGGTGTACTGTGAAAGACTGTAGCGATGCCAAACTCGCGGATGTAGTAACCTTTACCGTCACTTCGACAAGCTTTCATTGGACGGGACAACCAACCCTGGCTATGCTCGATATCAATCGCCCGTAGTATTCGCGTAATGTTTTTCGGGGCAGGGAGTGGAAGACGCCGACCAGGGCACCCGCATTGCCTGCGGGCAAGGGGAGCAGGAGGGATGCCCCTACCATGGACGAACGAGCCTGCGCAGATCCACCGTCCATGATAGGGGTACCCTTTACGGGTACCCTGGGGGCCTGGCGACGCACGATTCAACCATGTGTGTCATTCGCTAACAAAGTCCTGAGAGCGGGGGTGGTATGGATGAGGGATAGGTTATTGGAGGAGGAAAGAGGTGGGTGCGTTGCCGTAGGGGAACAAGACGAGGGCGACGCAAGCGTCCGCACCACCCATCCACCCCACCCCCGCCCCTACGGCAACGCACCCGCAAGAGGTGCCCCTAAGCGACCATTTAGAAAGAGAGTGTGCATGATGAATTGTAGTTCATGCGGAGCAAATCTTCCAATAGGAGCGGCAGTCTGTCCCGTGTGTGGCACACCAACGCCGTACAATGTGGCAAGTTCGGGAAGTTCATCGCCATATGATTCGACTGTGCCGGCTTCTCCATATGGCGGCACCCCGCCACCGGCGACTGCCTATGGTTCACCACCTTACGGTACCTCTCCATCATTATCATCAAATCCCTACCAGCCTTTGCCGTCGAATCCATATGAGGTGGCACCAAACCCATATAATCCACCGCCGCCGCTGTACAGCCCACCGCCACCCAGGCGTCGCAGCAGAGTTGGTCTGATTATCGGGATCGTCGCACTTGTATTCATTCTTTCGTGCGTAGGTATCTTTGGAGGCCTCTATGTTGTAGGTAAAAACCAGTTGGATGCTCAGGCCACTGCGACAACCCAGGCAACAAACCTTACAGCGACTGCGGCTGTCTCTGTCTATCCTTTCAGCAATAAACTGGTACTTGACGATCCTTTAAGTGATAACAGTAAGGGACGCCAGTGGGACGAGCAAACGAATACAACAGGGGGAACGTGCAAGTTTGCCGGGCAGTCGTATCATATACTTGAAACCAAGGCGGGCTACTTTGATACCTGCTACTCTGAAAACTCAAACTTTAGTAACTTTACCTTTCAAGTGGAGATGACTATAACGCAGGGCGACGCGGGCGGCCTGCTCTTCCGTGCCGATAGCGGTTCTACTAAACTGTATTACCTGCGCCTCACTGAAAGTGGAGGGTATAGATTATTCCTCTACGTGGACAATTCAGGGACAAATGCACGTACTTTGAAACAGAGTTCCGTCCCAGGTTTCAATAAAGGGCTGAACCAGGCAAACCTGATTGGGGTAGTTGCGAAGGGTGATTCCCTGAATCTCTATATCAATAAGCGGCAATTTGCCAGCATAACCGATAGTTCCTATACGAGTGGGCAGATTGGCCTGGCGGCTGAGTCTTTCAGCAACTCAACTGAGGTTGTATTTACTAATCTGAAAATATGGTCATTATAAGAAAGAGATGAAGGGGCCGATTGATCGCGCCCACCGCCGATGTGTCGGCCCCTACGCCTCAATGAGCATGCGTCGCAGGACTTTTCCCACGATGTTTTTGGGAAGCTCGGTGCGAAACTCGATCTGAGCCGGTACTTTATAGGCGTCGAGTCTCTCGCGACAGAGTGCGAGCAGTTCATCGGCAGTGGCTTTTTCGCCCCGTTTGAGTACGACTACAGCCTTGATAAATGGTGAAGTAGTGTTATTTGCCTGTTGCATGGCACTGACGACAGCCGCCTCTAAAACCTTG
>WNFB01006050.1_pt1 | contig 15560 bp, 18 predicted proteins | sample 5400501 | NCBI WGS metagenome assembly WNFB01 (sample SAMN13153341, study PRJNA577476) | soil metagenome | isolation source: 200 cm saprolite under Douglas fir tree site 2 hole 1 | place: USA:California | collected 2015-04-18
GAAATCAAGCTCTTGACCCCCAAGGCAGCGATGCTGCGCGCCCAGGCCATCGTCCGCCAGTTCGTGCCCGAGAACGTCAGTCTCGTCGATGAGTTGATCGCCGACCGGCGCCGTGAGGCCGAGCGCGAGGCCAAGGAATGAGGGGCGTCGTGCTCGACAGCTCGGCGCTGCTCGCCTTTATTCACGGCGAACCGGGCGGCGAGGCTGTTGCCGGCGTGATCGGAGACGCGCTTGTGTCGAGTGTGAACCACGCAGAAGTTGTGACCAAGCTCGTCGAGCGGACCGGCTCGCTCGAGGCGGCCCGTACCGCGCTGGGAATTGCCAACGTCGATGTGGTCGATTTCGACAGACCGCTGGCCGAGCAGGCCGGCGCCCTGAGATCGCGCGGCCTGTCGCTCGGCGACCGGGCGTGCCTGGCGCTCGCCGCGCGGGAAGCCGCGCCGGCGCTGACGGCCGACCGGATTTGGGCCACGCTCAAGCTCGATGTCGAGGTTCGTCTCATCCGCTGAGCTTATCTGTCTGCCCTTCGTTCCCTCTCACTGCCGAGGACCATCATGCAAACCGTCGAAGCCAATGGTGCACGCATTCCCGCGATCGGTCTCGGGACCATGACCTTGCGCGAGAACGTCTGCGTCGAGACCGTCGCGGCGGCGCTGCGCGCCGGCTACTGCCATCTCGACACGGCGCAGATGTACGGCAACGAGCGCGAGGTGGGGGAGGGGTTTCGCGCCTCCGGCGTCAAGCGGGAGGCGGTCTTTCTCACCACGAAAGTCTGGCACGACCGGCTGCGCGCGGGCGATTTCGAGCGCGCGGTCGACGAGAGCCTCGCGCGGCTCCAGCTGCCGCAGGTCGACCTGCTGCTCATCCACTGGCCCAATCCGGCCGTGCCCCTCAAGGAGACGATCGGCGCGCTCGTCAAGGTGAAACGGGCCGGCCTCGCCCGTCACATCGGCCTTGCCAATTTCACCATCGCGATGATCGAGGAGGCGGTGAGGATCAGCGACGAGCCGCTGGTGAGCAACCAGATCGAGGTCCATCCGTTCATCGACCAGTCCAAGGTCATCGCCGCGTGCCGCCGGCATGGCCTTTCGGTCACCGCCTATTGTCCGCTCGCGCGCGGCAAGGTGCCGGGCAACGAAACGATCGGGCGCATCGCCGCGGCGCACGGCAAATCGGCCGGCCAGGTGGCGTTGCGCTGGCTGGTGCAACAGGGCGTGATCCCGATCCCGCGCACCTCCAAGCCCGAGCGGCTCAAGGAGAACCTCGCGGTGTTCGACTTTGCCCTGGACGATCGGGAGATGGCGGAGATCGGCCGGCTGCCGCGCCCGGACGGGCGGGTCGTCAATCCGCCGCACGCACCCAAGTGGGACGCCTGATCGACCGGCGGATTGGCTGCGGCCGCGTCCGGCATTAGAATCATTGATTGGCGCATGTTCTTATCGGCGAACCGGTACCCACTTCGCCGGAACATGCGCTAGCTAAGCTGAGCCATCGAAGGACAAGCCATGCAGCACGTGGAAGCGCACGGCGCGCGCATTCCTCTCATCGGGCTCGGCACCTGGGAGCTGCGCGGCCGCACCTGCGCGCGCGTGGTCGAGCAGGCGCTCCGCCTCGGCTATCGCCACGTCGACACGGCGGAGATGTACGACAACGAGCGCGAGGTGGGGGAGGGGTTGCGTGCCTCCGGGGTGCGGCGCGACGAGGTGTTCGTCACCACGAAAGTCTGGCCCTCGCACTTCGCGCCGCGCGAGCTCGAGCGCGCGGCCAAGGAAAGCCTCGCCCGGCTGCGGCTCTCCCATGTGGACCTGCTGCTGCTGCATTGGCCGAGCACGCAGGTGCCGCTGTCGGAGACGATGCCGGCGCTGTGCAAGATGAAGACGATGGGGCTCGCGCGCCACATCGGCATCTCGAACTTCACAGTGGCGCTGGTCGAGGAGGCGGTGCAGCTCGCGAGCGAGCCGCTCGTGACCAATCAGATCGAGTGTCATCCCTATCTCGACCAGTCGAAAGTGATCGCCGCGTGCCGGCGGCACGGCATCTCCATCACCGCCTACAGCCCGATCGCGCGCGGGCGCGTGAGCAACGACGAGACGATGAAACGGATCGGACGGGCGCACGGCAAGAGCGCGACCCAGGTCGCGCTGCGCTGGCTTGCGCAGCAGAATATCGTCGCCATTCCGCGCACCTCGAAAATCGAGCGGCTGTCGGAGAACCTCGGCGTTTTCGACTTCGCGCTGACGCCGGCCGAGATGGACGAGATTTCCGCCCTCGCGCATCCGCGCGGGCGGGTCGTCGACTGGTCCGGCGGGCCGCGGTGGGATTGAAGCGGCGCAAATCCCTCCGATGACTCCCTCAAGCCCCGACGCCGCCCTGGTGCTGTTCTCCGGCGGGCAGGACTCGACCGTCTGCCTCGCCTGGGCGCTCGAGCGCTTCGCGCGCGTCGAGACCATCGGCTTCGACTACGGGCAGCGCCATGCGGTCGAGCTCGCCGTGCGGCCGCGCGTGCGCCGGTGCGTCGCCGGCCTCGATGCGGCGTGGGCCGGGCGGCTGGCCGAGGATCACGTGGTCAAGCTCGACGCGCTGGCGGCGATCTCCGACACCGCGCTCACCCGCGACGTTGCAATCGAGATCGCCGCCACCGGGCTGCCCACCACCTTCGTGCCTGGCCGCAACCTCATCTTCTTTTCCTTCGCCGGCGCGGTGGCCTATCGGCGCGGCCTGAAGCATCTCGTCGCCGGCATGTGCGAGACCGACTATTCCGGCTACCCCGACTGCCGCGACGACACCGTCAAGGCGATGCAGCTCGCGCTCGGGCTCGGCATGGACCGGCGCTTCGTCGTGCACACGCCGCTGATGTGGATCGACAAGGCCGGCACCTTCGCGCTTGCGCATGCGATCGGCGGGCAGGCGCTCATCGACATTGTGGTCGAGGAGACCCATAGCTGTTATCTCGGCGACCGCGCGCACCGGCACCCGTGGGGTTACGGCTGCGGCGAGTGTCCCGCCTGCCGGCTGCGCGCGAACGGCTTTGCCAAGTGGACGAGCGAGCATCCCCGTCGTTAAGGTGAGCGCGCCCGCCGCTCAAACCTTTCAAGAGACGCCCATGCTCTCGTCCGATCTGGTCGCCACGTTGCGCGCCGTCTCCACCGGCACGATCACCACGATCCTGCTCAAGAAGGGCCTGCGGCGCACCTGGATGCATGGGCCGAAGCCGATCCGCGAGGGCTATCCGCGCCTGGTCGGACCGGCCTTCACCATGCGCTTCGTGCCGGCGCGCGAGGATCTCGCCACGCCCGAAAGCTGGGCGAGCCCGCGCTCGACCCGCGCCGCCATCGAGGACATGCCGCAAGGCGCCTTCGCGGTCGCCGACGCCATGGGAACGACCATCGCCGGCATTTTCGGCGACATCCTGTGCGCCCGCATGGTCAAGCGCGGCGTCGTCGGCCTCGTCACCGACGGCGTGGTGCGCGACATCGCCGGGGTGCTCGCCACCAACCTGCCGGTGTGGTGCGCGGGCGCCGCGGCGCCGCCCTCGGTCGCCGGCCTCACCTTCGTCGGCTGGCAGGAGCCGATCGGCTGCGGCGGCGTCGCCGTGTTTCCGGGCGACGTCATCGTCGCCGACACCGACGGCGCCGTGGTGATCCCCAAGGCCTTGGTCGAGGAGGTCGCCAAGCTCGGCCCCGAGCAGGAGCGCGTCGAGGCCTGGATCGTGTCCGAGGTCGAGAGAGGCGAAAAACTGCCCGGCCTCTATCCACCCAACGACGCCGCCAAGGCGCGATACGAGGCGAGCAGGAAGAAGTGAGATGCATACCTCCCCCGCTTGCGGGGGAGAGCTTGCCCCGGACTTGATCCGGGGTCGGCGAACGAAGCTCGCCGGGTGGGGCCTCTTTCCGCAAACGTGGAGCTTGACCTGCCCCCTCCCTGACCCTCCCCCGCATGCGGCCGCATGCGGGGGAGGGAAACAAGAGGCCGAGGATGTTCTTCATTCTTTCAAAAATCCTCGGCTTCTTCGCGCTGCCCTCAAACCTGTTCATCGTGCTGGGGCTCATCGGCATTGCGCTGGCGGCTTTCCGGCGCGCACGCGCGGGCGGAAAGCTGATTGTCGCCAGCATCGTGCTGCTGGCGATCTTCGGCCTCTCGCCGCTCGGCAACGCAATCATCCTTCCGCTCGAGCAGCGCTTCCCGCCCTGGGACGCGGCGCGCGGCGCGCCGGCCGGCATCGTCGTCCTCGGCGGCGCGTTCGAAACCGTCGTCGCCGCGACGCGCGCGGACATTCCGCTCAACGAGGCGGCCGAGCGCATGACCGCCTCGGCCGAGCTGGCGCGGCGCTATCCGGCGGCCCGCATCGTGTTCAGCGGCGGCGCCGGCGCCCTCATGTTCGAGGGGCCGACCGAAGGCGAGCTGGCGCGCCGGTTCTACGCCGGCCTCGGCATTGCGCCGGAGCGCGTCGCCATCGAGGACAGCTCGCGCGATACCGCCGAGAACGCCCGGTTCACCAAGGCGCTCGCCGATCCGCGGCCGGGCGAGCGCTGGCTGCTCGTCACCTCGGCCTATCACATGCCGCGTTCGATCGGCGCGTTCCGCCGCGTCGGGTTTGCGGTCGAGGCCTATCCGGTCGATTACCGCACCCGCGGATGGGAGGACCTGGGGCGCCCCTTCGCCAGCCTCGGCGACGGCCTGCGGCGCTCCGACACCGCCATGCGCGAGTGGGTGGGCCTGTTGTTCTACTGGCTGGCCGGCCGCACGACGGCGCTGTTCCCAAGTCCTTAGCCGCGCGTCGTCAATCGCCGCCGAGCGCGCGGCGCGCCGGAGACGCGAGCTGCCGTCGCCACATGACCACGAGCACGGCCGCGGTCGCCGCCATGAACACCCACGGACTGACGAACCAGCCGAGATAGCCGAGCGCGAGAAAGAAGGCGCGCTGCGTATCCTTCTCCTCGGGCGGCGGCGCGGCGCCGAGCACGATCGCGAGGTAGTTGAACAGGCGATAGGACCAGGCGAATTTGAAGAACGCGCAGACAAAGATGACCGCAAGCCCGAGCGTCTTGGCTTCCCATTCCACCCGCGTGGTTGCGATGCCGAACGGAAGCGCGGCGAAGATGGTGAGCGCCTCGTCGGGCGACCGCAGCAGGGTCAGCGCGCCGCCGACGGCGATGAGCGAGGTCGAGGCGAAAAAGGCGGTGCCGTTCTGCAGCGACGCGGTGATCTGGGTGTCGACGATGCGGTTTTGCCGGCCGAGCATCTGGCGCATCCAGACCTCGCGGTACGCATCCATCCGCGCATTGAGCCCGTCGCGCCCGCGCGCGCTGCGTTCGATCGCGATCGCATAGGCGATCCAGGCGACGACGAAAAAAGCCAGCGCGACGAGGTCTGGCGTGGTGAACGGTGACATCGCGATGAGTCCCGCGGCAGCCGGAAGGTTACCCGTTGTAAACCATTTCGCCAGTCAACGGTCCGGCGTGCCCGCAAAACGAGGCCCCCGGCCGGGTGCATTCACCATCGTTCAAGACAATGCACCTATCCTCGCACGCGGGACGACGAGAGATCGGGCCATGGCGTGCCTGATCCAGCGCTCCGGGGAGGGACCGATGGCGACAATCTCGAAGAATTTCTTCTGGCGGCTCACCGCGTGGACAATGGCGACCTACGGGGCCGCCGCGATGGCGACGCTCGCGTTCGGCGTCGAGGCCGCGCAGCTCGGCTGAGGCCGAACCGCGCCCGGCGGTGGCACGGGCTCCGCGCCGCACCCGACGTTGGTGCTTGACCGCCGCCGCGCGGCCGCCACATTAGGGGCATGCCGCAACAGATCAACTTGGGCTTTCGCACCCTGGTCGACGCCGCCGAACGCGAGGTCGAGACCCTGGGGGTCGAGGACGCGCTCAAGCTGCACGGTCGCGACGACGTGGTGTTCGTCGACCTGCGCGACATCCGCGAGCTCAACCGCGAGGGCCGCATGCCCGGCGCCTTCCACTGCGCGCGCGGCATGCTGGAATTCTGGATCGACCCGGAGAGCCCCTATCACAAGCCGGTGTTCGCCGAGGACAAGCGCTTCGTGTTCTTCTGCGCGGGCGGCTGGCGCTCGGCGCTGGCGGCGCAGACCGCCCAGCGCATGGGCCTCAAGCCGGTCGCCCACATGAAGGGCGGGTTCGGCGCGTGGAAGAAGGCGGGCGGGCCCGCGGACCTGCCGCAGGACGCAAAGCCCGCCAAGACCTGACGCGCGCATTCGCGCGATTGATTGCCCCGATCATCAAAATTCGCTTGCGGACCAGGACTCAGTGGTCAGTAATCAGACGATGGCTCTGAAGCTGATCATCGGCAACAAGAACTATTCGTCCTGGTCGTTCCGGCCGTGGATCGCCATGAAGGCCGTGGGAATCCCCTTCGAAGAGCGGGTGATCTCGCTCGACGCTCCGGATTTCAAGCGCACGGTGCTGGCGACGTCGGGCAACGGCAAGGTGCCGGGGCTCGAGGACGGCGACGCCAAGGTATGGGAATCGCTCGCCATTCTGGAATATCTGGCGGAAAAGTTTCCCGACGCCGGCCTGTGGCCGTCCGATCCGGCGGCGCGCGCCCATGCGCGGGCGGTCGCGGCGGAGATGCATGCGGGCTTCCTGCCGCTGCGCGGCGAGTGCCCGATGAATTTCTGGCGGCCGGTGAAGCGGCGCGAGCTGAGCGCCGACGCCATGGCGAACGTCACACGCATCGACGCCATGTGGGCGGCATGCCGGGCGCGGTTCGGGCAGGGCGGCGCGTTCCTGTTCGGCCGCTTCGGCGCGGCGGACGCCATGTATGCGCCGGTGGTGTCGCGGTTCCACACCTATGCGGTCGAGGTGGGCGCTCCCTCGCGCGCCTACATGGAGGCCGTGATGGCGCTGCCGGCCTGGGCCGAATGGCGGCAGGCCGCGCTCAAGGAGCCGTGGGTGCTCCCCGAGGATGAGCCCGATTGGCCGACGGTGCTGCGGGTCGGGGCGGCCTGATCCCGCGTAAAAGCGCCGCACGACATTTTTTCACGGCGCATGGAACCAAGTTCCGGCCTTTGGTTTGGGCTCGCGTATTCGTCCGCGGAGAGGAGGGGTCCATGCGCACCGACATCCGGCTCGCCGTCCTGCTCGGGATGGCGATTGCCGCCGCTGCGCCGCCGGCCATGAGCGCCGAGGAACGATCCGCCACGGCGCCGCCGGAGACGAGCGCTCCGGCGCCGTGGGTTTCGGTATTGAACAACCAGGACGTCCAGGGAATTCTCGGCAAGGAAGTCCGCAGCAGCGCCGACGAGAGCATGGGCCGGATCGTCGACATCCTGGTCGACCGCGGCGGGCAGGCGCGCGCGGCGGTGATCGATTTCGGCGGCTTTCTCGGCGTCGGCAGCCGCAAGATCGTGGTCGACTGGACCTCGGTGCACTTTCCCGCCGCCAAGTCCGACCCGATCACCGTGGACTTGACCCGCGATCAGGTGCGCGCGGCGCCCGAATACAAGGACGGAAAGCCGGTCGTGGTGCTGGGCGCGCTGCCGCCGAGCATCCCGGTGATGCCGGAGATGTAAGCTGACCGCCGCCCCCTCGCCGCGCCGCCGGGGGCGGCTCGATGCGCACGGCGTCGAGAACGGCAGCGCGGCCGACGCGCCGCCGCTGCCCGAGCGTGCGCCGGTCGAACCGCCCTCGCGCGCCAGCACGCGCGGGCTCGACTGGTTCGCGTTCTTCCTTGCCGACGTGCAGACCGGGTTCGGCCCCTTCATCTCCGTTTACCTGACGACGCAGGCCTGGACCCAGGTCGATATCGGCTTGGTGCTGACCATCGCCGGCCTCGTCGCGCTCATCGGACAAATGCCAGGGGGGGCGCTGGTCGATCTCGCCCGGTCCGAGCGGCACCTCGCCGGCTGGTCGCTCGTGGCCATCAGCGCGAGCGCCGTGGCGCTCGCCGCCTGGCCGATTTTTCCCCTCGTGCTGTCCGCCGAGGTGCTGCATGCGGCGGCGAGCTGCGTGCTCGGGCCGGCGCTCGCCGCCATCAGCCTCGGGCTCGTCGGCCGCGCGCATATCGGCGAGCGGCTGGGGCGCAATGCCCGGTTCGCCTCGATCGGCAACGGGCTCGCCGCCGCCGCCATGGGAGCGACCGGCTACTTCCTGTCGAGCCGGGCGGTGTTCCTGTTCACCGCGGTGCTGTGCGTGCCGGCGCTGATCGCGCTCAGCCGCATCCGCGAGCGCGAGATCGATCCGGTGCGCGCGCACGGCGGTATCAGCGAGCCGCCCGCCACGCGGGTGATCGCCGGCCTGCGCAAGCTCGCGCGCAATCGCCCGCTCATCATCCTCGCCGGCTGCGTGCTGATGTTCCACCTCGCCAACGCGGCGATGCTGCCCCTGATGGGCGGCATCGTCACCACGCGCTCGGCCCGCTGGGCGACGGTCCTGATCGCCGCCTGCATCGTGGTGCCGCAGATCGTCGTCGCGGCGTTCTCGCCCTGGGTCGGCCGCCAGGCCCAGCAATGGGGCCGCCGCCCTTTGCTGATCGCCGCTTTCGCCGCGCTCTCCGCGCGCGGCGTGCTGTTCGCCCTCACCAGCGATCCCTACCTGCTGGTCGCCGTGCAACTCCTCGACGGCGTCGCGGCGGCCGTGCTCGCCGTCATGGTTCCCCTGGTGGTCGCCGACGTGACGTTCGGGACCGGCCGCTTCAATCTGGCGCAGGGGGTGGTCGGTAGCGCAGTGGGGATCGGCGCAGCGATGAGCACGACGCTCGCCGGCTACATGAGCGATCATTTCGGGCCCAGCGCCGCGTTCCTCACGCTCGCCGCCATCGCTGCCGCCGGCGTGACTGCTTTGGCGGCACTGATGCCTGAAACACGGCCCAACAATACGTGAATGTTTTCGCTGGCTGCATGGGACGCATGCGCGGCAACCTTTGCAACGGTGTCGCGTTAGTCCGCCTGACGGGTCGCGCAACGCGATCCAGGCAATATGGCGGGGTTCTTGCTTTGATCCGAGCAGCACGAGGGGCCATGGACGATCTATGCCATTACGCGCATCGGCCGTTTGCGTTCTTCCTGCGCTATATCCGCCGCCGGCCGTGGACCCACGCGATCATTCTCGTGGCGGTGCTGGGTGCCGTCGGCTGCTCGGTCAGCGCGCAATACGGCGTCAAATTCCTGGTCGACACGCTGTCGCGCGGGTGGGAGGGCAACGACAGGGTCTGGACCGCCTTCCTACTGCTGACGTCGCTGATCGTGGCCGACAACCTGCTGTGGCGCCTCGCCGGCTGGGTGTCGAGCTATGCGTTCGTCGGGGTGACCGGCGACCTGCGGCGCGATCTGTTCCGCCATCTCACCGGCCACGCGCCGAACTATTTCGCCGACCGGCTGCCCGGCATGCTCACCAGCCGGATCACGGCGACGTCGAACGCCGTGTTCACCGTCGAGAACATGTTTGTGTGGAACGTGCTGCCGCCGTGCGTGGCGACCGCGGTCGCCATCGCGTATCTCAGCTCGGTCAGCGTGCAGATGACCTGCGGCCTGGCGGTCGTCGCGGGCCTGATGGTGTTCACGCTGTTTCGCCTCGCGGCCGCCGGCGGGCCGTTGCATCGCGGCTTCGCCGACCGCGCCGCGGCGGTCGACGGCGAGATGGTCGACATCGTCGGCAACATGATGCTGGTGCGCGCCTTCGGCGGACTGCGGCGCGAGCATCGCCGATTCAAGAGCACGGTCGGCTCCGAGCTCGAGGCGCGCCGGCGCAGCATGTTCTATCTGGAGAAGCTGCGGCTGCTGCATGCGGTCGTGATGGTGGTGCTCGCCATCGGGCTGCTCGCCTGGGCGATCGTGCTGTGGCAGGGCGGCCGGGCGACCACCGGCGAAGTGGTGCTGATCTCCACCCTCGGCCTCACCATCCTGCATGCCACCCGCGACCTCGCGGTGGCGCTCGTCGACGTGACGCAGCATCTTGCCCGGCTCACCGAGGCGCTGGCGACCTTGCTCGTTCCCCATGAGATCCGCGACCGCCCGGACGCGGCGCCGCTGGTGCGCCGGCGCGGTTCGGTCGCGTTCGAGGAGGTGCGCTTCTGCTATTCGCAGCCGCTGGCCGTGTTCGAGAATTTCAGCCTCGCGCTCGAGGCCGGCCGGCGCACCGGCCTGGTCGGGCCGTCGGGCAGCGGCAAGTCGACGTTGTTTGCCCTGCTCCAGCGCTTCTATGACGTGCAGGGCGGGCGCATCCTGGTCGATGGCCAGGACATTGCGGGGGTGACCCAGGAGAGCCTGCGCGCCGCCATCGCCGTGGTGCCGCAGGACATTTCCCTGTTCCACCGCTCGATCATGGAAAACATCCGCTACGGCCGGCCGGACGCGAGCGACGCGGAGGTGCGCGCGGCCGCCGTCGCGGCGCGCTGCATGAGCTTCATCGAAGGCATGCCCAACGGCATCTCCACCATCGTCGGCGACCGCGGCATCAAGCTCTCCGGCGGGCAGCGCCAGCGCATCGCCATCGCGCGCGCGTTCCTCAAGGACGCGCCGATCCTGCTGCTCGACGAGGCGACCTCGGCGCTCGACAGCGAGTCGGAGGAAGCGATCCGCGAAGCCCTCGGCCGGCTGATGCGCGGGCGCACCGTGATCGCCATCGCCCACCGGCTGTCGACCTTGCGCAACTTCGACCGCATCGTCGTGCTGGAGGACGGCCGCGTCGCCCAGGACGGCCCGCCCGACAAGCTGATGCGCTGCGAGGGTCTCTACCGCACGCTGATCCAGCGCGAGGTCACGCGGCTCGCGCGGGCCGCGTAGCCTGGAAGCAAGCGAATAGCGAGTAGCGAGTAGCGAGTAGGGACACCGCTTGCTTAACTATTCGCTATTCGCTATTTCGCTATTCGCTACCCTATTCGCTACTCGCTACTCTCCCGATGCCGCCAGCCTCCGCCCACGTTATATTTCCCCGATGATCGACAAGCAGGTCGACAGCATCGCCGCCGCGCTCGCAGGCATTCGAGACGGGGCGACCATCCTGTCCGCCGGTTTCGGGGCGGTCGGCGCGCCCGACGAGCTGATGGACGGATTGCTGGAGATGGGCGTGGGCGACCTCGTCGTCGTCTCCAACAATGCGGGGAGCGGCAAGCGCGGGCTCGCCGCCCTGATCGACGCCGGGCGGGTGCGCAAGGTCATCTGCTCGTTCCCGCGCACCGACGATCCGCGCGCGTTCGACGCCGCCTACAAGGCCGGCCGCATCGAGCTGGAGCTGGTGCCGCAGGGCATCATCAGCGAGCGCATGCGCTGCGCCGCCGCCGGGCTCGGCGGCTTCTACTCGCCGGTCGGCGTCGGCACCAAGCTCGCCCACGGCAAGCAGGTGCGCGAGATCGACGGCAAGAGCTACGTGTTCGAGAAGCCGCTGCGCGGCGACGTCGCGCTGTTGCGCGCGCATCGCGCCGACCGCTGGGGCAACCTCACCTACCGGAAGTCGGCGCGCAACTTCAATCCGGTCATGGCGATGGCGGCGGAGCTGACCGTGGTGCAGGCGAAGGAGCTGGTCGCGCTGGGCGACATCGATCCGGAATGCGTGCATACTCCCGGCATATTCGTCGACCGTGTCGTCGTCGTTTGACGACGCGCGTGTTTGCATCGCTCACGTGAGGAGACCGCCGTGACCCCCCTCTCGCGTCCGCAAATGGCCTGGCGCGCGGCCCAGGACATCGACAACGGCTGGTACGTCAACCTCGGCATCGGCTTGCCGACCCTCGTCTCCGATCACATCCCGCCGGGCCGCGAGATCGTGTTCCACAGCGAGAACGGCCTGCTCGGCATGGGACCGAAGCCGCAGCCGCACGAGGTCGACACCGACCTGATCAATGCCGGCAAGGGGCTCACCACCTTGATCACCGGCGGGTCGTTCTTCCACCACGCCGATGCCTTCCTGATGATCCGCGGCGGCCATCTCGACCTGTCGATCATGGGCGCGTTCGAGGTGTCCGAAGCGGGCGATCTCGCCAACTGGACGACGGAGGATCCGAGCTTTCCGCCCGGCGTCGGCGGCGCCATGGATCTCGCGGTCGGCGCCAGGCGGGTGCGGGTGCTGCTCGAGCACACGACCAAGGACGGCAAGCCGCGCATCAAGGTGAAATGCGATTATCCGCTCACCGCGGCGCACTGCGTCAGCCGCATCTACACCAATCTCGCGGTGATCGACGTGACGCCCGAGGGGCTGATCGTGCGCGAGATCGTCGAGGGCCTGTCGTTCGACGAGCTGCAGCAGAAAACCGGGGCGCGGCTTACGCTGGCGAACGACTGGGCGCCCCTGGTCCCCAAGCTTGCGAGCACGGCAACGCATTGATTTCCGAACCTGCGCCGATTTGTCGTAACGGCGCAAACCGACGCCCATTCCGGCACCGTCCCGTCCGTGCTAGGGCAGGTCCGCAATCCTGGAATACCTCACACCTTTCCGGAGATGCTCCCATGCGAGGTCTTGCTCTCGCGCTCACCGCAGCTGTTCTCGCCCTCACCGGCCCCGCCATGGCGGCGGACGAGCCGCCGGCCGGGGTCAAGGGCCTCTTCCTGATGGCCGACTTCCCCTCGATCACGGTGCGGCCCGGCACCACGTCGACGGTCAGCCTGCGCCTGCAGAACTACGCCCTTCCGCCTGAAATGCTCGAGGTCAGCGTGGACGGCGTGCCGGCCGGCTGGCAGGCGAGCCTGATCGGCGGCGGCCAGCCGGTGGCCGCGGCCATGCCGGCGACCAACGCCAGCGTCTCGCTGCAGCTGCGCCTCGAGGTCCCGGCCAACGCCAGCGGCAAGCAGACGCTCACCGTCACCGCCAAGGGCAAGGACGCCAATGTCAACCTGCCGATCGTGGTGGCTTTCGCCAAGGATTTGCCGGCGAAACTCTCGGTCGAGCCGCGCCTGCCCAATCTGCGCGGCACCGCGAAATCGAGCTTCGAGTACACGATCGCCGTCAAGAACGACAGCGGCAAGAATTTGTTGGTGAGCCTCGCCGCCCAGGCGCCGCAGAATTTCGAGACCTCGTTCACCGAATCCTACGGCAGTCAGGAACTCAGCTCGATCCCGATCGAGGCCGGGCAGAGCAAGGACGTGAAGTTCAAGGTGCGGCCGCCGAGCACGGTCAAGGCCGGCCAGTACGCGGTCACGATGCGGGCCGCCGCCGAGGACGCCAACGTCGAGACCAAGGTGGCGCTCGAGATCACCGGCCAGCCGCAGCTCAGCCTCGCCGGGCGCGGCGGCGTGCTCAGCGCCACCGCCACCGCCGGCAAGGAAAGCACGATCCCGATCGAGGTGACCAATACCGGCACGGCGCCGGCCGAGGACGTCGAGCTGTCGGGCAGCGGACCGTCGGGCTGGAAGGTGGCGTTCGAGCCGAAGACCGTCGACAGCCTGGCGCCGGGCCAGAGCCGCGAGGTGCAGGCGCTGATCACGCCGTCCGAGAAGGCGATCGCCGGCGACTACGTCACCTCGCTGCGGGCGACGACGCGGGGCGAGAACGCCTCCGCCAACTTCCGCATCGGGGTATCGACCTCGACCGTGTGGGGCATCACCGGCGTCGGCATCATCGCCATCGCGCTTCTGGTCCTGGTCGGCGCCGTCGCGAGGTTCGGGCGGCGATGAGCGACATCGTCATCGATGCCCAGGGGCTGACCAAGCGCTACAACGGGACGGTCGCGGTCGACGCCGTCTCGTTCAGCGTGGGGCGCGGCGAGATTTTCGGCCTGCTCGGGCCGAACGGCGCCGGCAAGACCACGACCATCCTGATGCTGCTGGGGCTGACCGAGATTTCCGCCGGCAGCGCGCGGGTGCTCGGGCACGATCCGGTGCGCGACCCGCTCGCGGTGAAGCGCCGCGTCGGCTATCTGCCGGATTCGGTCGGCTTCTACGATTACCTGAGCGCGCGCGACAATCTGCGCTACACCGCGCGGCTGATCGGGCTCGCCGAGGCGGAGCGCGAGGCGCGCATCGCCGATGCGCTCGCCCGCGTCGATCTCGCCGAGGTCGCCGGCAAGCGCGTCGGCACCTACTCGCGCGGCATGAAGCAGCGGCTCGGCCTCGCCGAAATCCTGATGAAGAACGTCGCCATCGCCATTCTCGACGAGCCGACCTCCGGGCTCGATCCGCAGGCGACGCTCGAATTGCTCGACATGATCCGCAACCTCAAGCGCGAGGGCGTGTCGGTGCTGCTGTCCTCGCACCTGCTTGAGCGCGTGCAGAGCGTGTGCGACCGGGTCGCGCTGTTCCAGGAAGGCCGCATCGCGCTGATGGGGAGCGTGGCCGAGCTCGGCCGCCAGGTGCTCGGCGGCGGATTTGCGGTCGAGGTCGAGGCGCAGGGGCAGGGGCTTGCCGACAAGCTCGCGCAGGTGCCCGGCGTCACCTCGGTCGAGACCACCGGTCCCGATCGAGTGCGGCTCCTCGCCGACCGCGACGTGCGGCCGGACGCCGCCGCGGCGGTGGTCGCCGCCGGCGGCCGGTTGCTGCGCCTTTCGGTCGAGGAGCCGAGCCTCGAGGCGATCTACACCCGCTATTTCCACGACCAGGGAGCTCGTCATGCGGCGTGAAGGCTCGCCCTGGCGCGGCGTCGGCACCGTGTTCCTCAAGGAGCTGTCCGATCACCTGACCGGCGCGCGCATGCTGGTGCTCGAATGGCTGGTCGTGCTCACCGCCATCGCGGCGGTGTACGGCTCGATCCAGGTGATCAAGGATTCGAGCGCCGAGGATCCGTTCCTGTTCCTGCGGCTGTTCACCCAGTCGCGCGAGCCGCTGCCTTCGTTCGCCTCGCTGCTCTCGTTCCTGGTGCCGCTGGTCGCGGTCGGGCTCGGCTTCGACCTCGTCAACAGCGAGCACAGCCGGCGCACGCTCAGCCGCATCCTGTCGCAGCCGATCTACCGCGACGCGCTGCTGTTCGGCAAATTCCTCGCCGGGCTCGCGACCATCGCCATCAGCCTGGTCGCCCTGTGGCTGCTCGTCATCGGGCTCGGCCTCTTGATGCTGGGGCTGGCGCCGAGCGGCGAGGAGATCGCCCGCGCCCTCGTCATGCTGGTGGTGACCATCTTCTACGCCGGCGTGTGGCTCGCGCTCGCCATGCTGTTCTCCATCATCTTCCGCTCGGCTGCGACCGCGGCCTTGCTCACGCTCGGGCTGTGGCTCTTCCTCACCATCCTGTGGCCGCTGCTCTCCCCGATCGTCGCCGACGCGGTCGGCGCGCGCGAGATCGCCTCGGCGGAGGATTTGCTCGGCGTGCTCAGCGTGCGCCAAGGCTTTGCCCGGCTTTCCCCGAGCGCGCTGTTCGGCGAGGTGGTGTCGGTGGTGCTCGATCCGTCGGTGCGCTCGACCCAGCAGCCGATGCTCGCCGCCCTCGGCCTCGCGCTGGTCGAGCGCGGCTCCATCCCCGGCGCGCCGCTGCCGTTCCTGCAAAGCATGCTGATCGTGTGGGGGCAGATCGTCGGGCTCATCGCGGCGACCATCCTCTTGTTCGTCGCCGGCTACGTGGTGTTCCAGCGCCAGGAAGTGCGGGCGTAATCTTCTTCCACCAAACAATGCCGACAGAGCCCGATCTGGCCGGTCGCGCCGAGCTCGACGAGTGGGAACGCCTCGCCGAAAAATC
>WNFB01002668.1_pt1 | contig 15558 bp, 16 predicted proteins | sample 5400501 | NCBI WGS metagenome assembly WNFB01 (sample SAMN13153341, study PRJNA577476) | soil metagenome | isolation source: 200 cm saprolite under Douglas fir tree site 2 hole 1 | place: USA:California | collected 2015-04-18
TACTACAACCAGCGGGACAGGTCCCGCCCCTACGACCGCAAATACGGAGGACTGAGCGCATGGCCTTCCAACTCCCGCCGCTGCCCTATGGCTTCGACGCCCTGGAGCCGCACCTCGACGCCCAGACGATGGAGATCCATCACGACAAGCACCACGCGACCTACGTCACCAACCTGAACGGGGCCGTCGAGAAGCACCCCGACCTCGGCTCCAGGTCGATCGAGGACCTGCTGCGCGAGATCAACTCGATCCCCGAGGACATCCGCACGGTGGTCCGCAACAGCGGCGGCGGGCACTCGAACCACTCCATCTTCTGGACCCTCATGGGCCCCAACGGCGGCGGCCACCCTTCGGGCAGCCTGGCGGCAGCCATCGACAAGGCCTTCGGCGGCATCGACGCCTTCAAGGATCAGCTCTCCAAGGCGGCGGTCGGGCAGTTCGGCAGCGGCTGGGGCTGGCTGATCGCCGGCCAGGGCGGCCAGCTCTCGATCAAGGCGTACCCCAACCAGGACAGCCCCTACATGGAGGGCGCCACGCCGATCCTGGGCGTGGACGTCTGGGAGCACGCCTACTACCTGAAGTACCAGAACCGCCGCGCCGACTACGTCGCCGCCTGGTGGAACACCGTCAACTGGAAGGCCGTCGAGGAGCGCTTCAGCACGGCGGGGTAGACTCACCCCTTGATGGACAGGGTCCGCAACGTGCTCGTCGTGGTCGAGGTGGTGATCGCCGTCCTCCTGATGGCCGGCGTCCTGATGCAGACGCCCAAGGCGACCGGCCTGGGCGGCACCATCGGCGGCGGCGACGGGGGGTTGGGTGGTGGCTACCGGACGCGCCGCGGCCTGGAGCGGCAGATCTACTGGACGACCTGGGTGCTGGTGGCCGGCTTCCTGGTGGCGTCGGTCGCCAACATCTGGATCAGCACGCATACTGCGGCGGCGACTAGGTAGCGCGGCCGGCGCGGCGCTCCTGCTCGCCGCCGCCTGCTCCGCGCAGCCGTTCGAGCTGGCCCAGCCGGTCCCGGCGCAGGGCGGCTCGGTGGCCGAGGCCCTGGTCGGCAGCATCGGCCCCCTGAACCCGCTCTTCGCGCAGGAGGACAACTCCCGCGACATCGGGCGTCTCATCTACCAGGGCCTGACCGCTATCGACGCCAGCCAGGAGGTGGTGCCGGCCCTGGCGGCCGGCTGGAAGGTCTCCGACGACCACCTCAGCTACACGGTCGACGTCCGCCCTGACGTCAGGTGGGCCGACGGCCGGGCGCTGACCGCGGAGGACGTGCTCTTCACCTTCCGCGTCCTGCAAGATCCCGAGTACAAGGAGCCGGGGGCGTCGTACTGGCGCCAGATCAAGGTCGAGGGCTCGGGGCCCAATCAGGTCAGGTTCACCCTCAAGGCCCCCAGCGCGCCTTTCCTGGCCTCGCTCGCGGTCGGGATCATCCCCCGCCACGTGTTCGGCGGCCTGGCGCCGAGCCAGATCGCGGCCAGCCCCAAGAGCTCGGCCCAGGCCTTCGGGACCGGCCCCTTCCAGGTGGAGTCGATCTCCCGCGACGGCAAGGTGGTGACGCTGGCGCGGAACCCGTACGCCTCGCCGGCGCCGCTGCTCGACCACTTCATCTTCCGCGCCTACCCGTCGCCCAGCGAGGCCCTGGGCGCCCTCCTGGACGGGCAGGTGGACGGGGCCGGCGGCCTGCTGCCGCCGCAGCTGGCCGCGCTGGCGCGGCGTCCCGACATCCAGCTCCAGGAGATGCGGACCTACGGCTACACGGCCCTGATCTTCAACCTGGGCGCGGAGGGCGGATTCTTCGCCTCGGCCAGCGTGCGCCAGGCCCTGGTGCAGGCGGTCGACCGGCGGCAGCTGATCGACGACGTCCTGATGCGGCGCGCCGACAGCGCGCCCGGCCCCATCCCGCCCACCGACTGGGCCTACGAGCCCGGGCTCGGGCAGCGCTACCCCTACGACCCCAAGGCCGCCGAGAAGGCGCTGGAGGCGGCGGGCTGGATGCTCGGCAGCGACGGGCGCCGGACGAAGGGCCAGACCGCGTTCTCGGTCAGCCTCACGGTCGCCGACGCCTACCCCTACCGGCAGGAGGCGGAGATCCTCAGCCGCCAGCTGAGGGAGGTCGGGGTGGAGGTGAAGGTGGACCCGGTGCCGGCCTCCATCCTGGTCGGCCGCTACCTGGTCGGCAGGCGCTACCAGATGGTGCTGGCGGCGTTCGACAACGGCCCCGACCCCGACCCCTACGCGCTCTGGCACTCGGGCGCCGAGAAGGACGCCATCAACTTCGCCGGCCTGCCCCGCCAGGGCTTGATCGACAAGGACCTGGAGGACGGCCGGGCGGCGCTCGACCGCAAGACCCGGCGCGAGGCCTACAGCGACTTCCAGGAGCTGATCCTGGACGCGGCCCCGGCCGTCTTCCTCTACGAGCCGCACTACCTCTACGCGGTGACGAAGCGGGTGCGGGGCGTGAGGATGGACGCCGTCGCCGAGCCCGGCGACCGCTACGCGTACGTGACCGCCTGGTACGTGCAGACAAGAGCCGCCTCCTAGACAATTGCCGGTGACGTGGATCTCGGGCTGAAAGGACGGCGTGCGCTGGTGACGGCCGCCAGCAAGGGGCTGGGGCGCGCCTGCGCCGAGGCCCTGGCCGCCGAAGGCGCCCTCGTCTTCATCGCCTCCCGCGACCCCAGCGGCATCGCCGCCACCGCCCAGGAAATCGGAGCCGCCGGACAGGCGGTGGCCGACGTGTCGCGCGAGGCGGACGTGCAGGCCCTGGTCGAGGCCGCTGTGAAGGCCCTGGGCGGGCTCGACATCCTGGTCGTCAACGCGGGCGGCCCGCCGCCCGGCACCTTCGACTCCACCGACCTCCCCGCCTGGGACGTCGCCTACCAGCTGACGCTGATGAGCGCGGTGCGCCTGACCAAGCTGGCGCTGCCGCACCTGAAGGTGTCCGACCAGGGGCGCATCGTGTACGTGACCTCGATCTCGGTCCGGCAGCCGATCCCCAACATCCTGCTCTCCAATTCGCTGCGCTCGGCGGTGACCGGGATGGCGAAGACGCTGTCGGCCGAGCTGGCCCCCAACGGGATCACGGTCAACATGCTGGCCCCGGACTCGATCCTGACCGACCGCGTGCTGAGCCTCCACGGCGGCGACATGGAGGAGTACGCGCGCTCCCTGCCCATGAAGCGGACGGGCGACCCCTCCGAGTTCGGGGCGCTGTGCGCCTTCCTCTGCTCGAAGCAGGCCGGCTACATCAGCGGGCAGACGATCGGGATCGACGGGGGCAGCCTGCGCGGCGTGCACTGATGACGCTCAAGCTCGCCGAGCGCATGAGCCGGCTGGGCACCGAGGGCGCCTTCGAGGTCCTGGCGCAGGCCCGCCGACTGGAGGCGCAGGGCCGCGAGATCGTCCACCTGGAGATCGGCGAGCCCGACTTCGCGACCCCCGACAACATCGTCGAGGCGGCGATCGGGGCCATGCACGCGGGCGCCACCCACTACACGCCGGCCAGCGGGATCATGGAGGTCCGGGAGGCGGTCGCCCGCTTCGTCGCCGGGCGGCTCGGCTGCCAGGTGGACGCGGCCGACGTGGTCCTGGTGCCCGGTTCCAAGAACGTGCTCCTCTTCACTTTGCTCAGCTGCGTGGAGGCGGGGGACGAGGTCATCCTGCCCGACCCCGGCTACCCCGTCTATGCGTCGCTGGTGAACTTCGTCGGCGCCACCCCGGTCGGCATCCGGCTGCGCGAGGACCGGGACTTCCGGATGGACCTGGACGAGCTGGAGAGCCTGGTCACGCCCAGGACGCGGCTGCTCATCGTCAACACTCCTCAGAACCCGACCGGCGGCGTGCTGACCCGGGAGGACGTGGAGTTCATCGCCCGGCTGGCGGCCGAGCGCGACCTGCTGGTGATCTCGGACGAGATCTACTCCCAGCTCTGCTACGGATTCGACCACGTCTCGCTGCTCTCGCTGCCCGGAATGCGCGAGCGCACGGTGTTGATGGACGGGTTGAGCAAGGCCTACGCCATGACCGGCTGGCGGCTCGGCTACGCGGTGGCGCCGCCCGCGCTGGCGGCCAGCATGGACAAGCTGATGATCAACTCCTCCTCCTGCGCCGCGGCCTTCACCCAGCTGGCGGCGGTGGAGGCCTTCGAGTCGCCGGAGTCCGAGCGCGCGGTGGGGAGGATGGTGGCCCAGTTCCAGCGCCGCCGGGACCTGGTCGTGGACGGCCTGAACCGCATCCCCGGCTTCCGCTGCCAGCGGCCGCAGGGCGCCTTCTACGCCTTCCCCAACGTGCAGGGGACCGGGCTCCCGGAGAAGGAGCTGGCCGAGCGCCTGCTGGACGAAGCCGGCGTCGCCGTGCTGCCGGGGACCGCCTTCGGCGCCGCCGGCCAGGGCTACATCCGCATCGCCTACACGCAGTCCGAGGACCAACTGCGCCAGGGCCTGGAGCGGATCGGGGCGTTCGTCGAGTCGGCCGTCAAAAAGCCTTAGCGCCTACTCGTCGCGCCCGAAGGCCTTGATCTCCTCCAGCTCCTCCTTCGTCAGCTCGCGCGGAGACTGCCCGCGCTTGACCTTCTCCGACTGGACCTGGTGCCGGATGGTGTCCACCACCTCGGGGTTGGCCAGCGTGGTGATGTCGCCCGGGCTCGTGAAGTTGGAGATGCCGGCGATGACGCGGCGCATGATCTTGCCCGAGCGGGTCTTGGGCATGTCGGGCACGATCCAGACGTTCTTCGGCCGGGCGATCTTGCCGATCAGCCGCTCGATCGAGGCGGAGACCTTCTCCTCGATCGGCTTGCTCGGCTTCAGACCCGGCTTGAGCGCCACGTACATCTCGACCGCGCGGCCGCGCAGGTCGTCCACCACGGGTACCGCGGCCGCCTCGGCGATCTCTTCGACCGTCAGGCTGGCGGACTCCAGCTCCTTGGTGCCCAGCCGGTGCCCGGCCACGTTGATCACGTCGTCGACGCGTCCGAGGATGCGGAAGTACCCGTCCTCCGCCTGCAGGGCGCCGTCCCCGGCGAAGTACGGCCAGTCGTGCCAGTCCTGGCTGTCCTGCTTGCGGTTGTACTTGGCGTAGTAGGTCTGCACGAACCGCTCCGGGTCCCCGTAGATGGTCTGGAAGATCCCCGGCCAGGGGTTGCGGATGCAGATGTTGCCGGCCTTCGTGCTGCCCCTGGGCACGGGCTTGCCGTGCTCGTCGAGGATGACCGGGAAGACGCCCAGGACGCCCGGGCCGCAGCTGCCGGGCTTCATCGGCTGCAGGGCGGGTAGCGTGCTGCCCAGAAAGCCGCCGTTCTCGGTCTGCCACCAGGTGTCGACGATCACGGCTTCTCGCTTGCCGACTTCGCTGTAGTACCAGCGCCAGACTTCGGGTTCGATCGGCTCGCCCACCGTGGTCATGTGCTTGAAGTGAAAGTTGTACTTCCGGGGCTCCTCGGGACCGAGCTTCCGCAGCATCCGGATGGTGGTGGGCGCGGTGTGGAAGATGTTGACCCCCAGCCGCTCGGCGATCCGCCAGGGCCGGCCGGCGTCGGGGTAGGTGGGCACGCCCTCGTACATGACGCTGGTGGCCGCCAGCGCCAGCGGCCCGTAGACGATGTAGGAGTGGCCGGTGATCCAGCCGATGTCGGCGAAGCACCAGTAGGTGTCCTCGGGGTGGATGTCCTGGTAGTACTTCGAGGTGCCCGCCACGTAGGCCAGGTAGCCGCCCGTGCTGTGCTGGCAGCCCTTGGGCTTGGCGGTGGTGCCGCTGGTGTACATCAGGAAGAGCGGCGCCTCGGCGGGCATGGAGACCGGCTCCACGATCTTCCCGCGGTAGCCGGCGAGGAGCTCGTCCACGAAGAAGTCCCTGCCCTTCACCATCTCCGTCTTCGACGAGTACTGGCCGGGATAGCGCCGCCAGACCAGCACCTGGTCGACCTTCTGGCCCTGCTTTGACGCCTCCGCGATCGCCTCCTCGGCTTTGACCTTGTGATCCAGGAGGTCTCCGTTCCGGTGATAGCCGTCCATGGTGACCAGGACATGGCTGCCGGAGTCCGCGATCCGGCCGCCGCAGGCGGCACCGCTGAAGCCGCCGAAGACCTCGGAGTGGATTACCCCCAGGCGCGCGCAGGCGAGCATCGAAACGGGCAGCTCGGGAACCATCGGCAGGTGGAAGGTGACGCGGTCGCCCGCCTTCAGCCCGCAGAAGTCCCTGAGCAGCGCGGCGAACTCGTTGACGCGCTTGTAGAGCTCCTGGTAGCTGATGACCTGGGTGGACTCGGCCTCCGGCTCCGGCACCCAGATGAAGGCGGCTTTGTTGCGATGCCGGTCGAGGTGCCGGTCGACGCAGTTGAAGGAGGCGTTCAAACGGCCGCCGACGAACCACTTCCAGAAGGGCGCCTGGCTGGTGTCGAGCGTCGTGTGCCAGTAGCGATCCCAGGTCAGGAGGTCGGCGTACTCCTTGAAGCACTCCGGGAAGTTCTCCTCCCGGAAGCGCTCGAAGATGGCGGGGTCGGAGGCGTTGGCCTGGCCGATGAAGCTGGGCGCCGGATGGTGGTACTCCTCTTCGGGCCAGTGGACCGCGATCTCCGCCTCGGAGAGCTGGACCTCTGCCTCCGCCTTCATCGCTTCACCTCCATCGGCACCGCTCAACGCCTCAAGGCTAGTCGAAGCCGGGCGGCGGCTGGAAGCCGAAGCCGTCCAGCCGCTCCAGCTCCTCGGCCAGCTGGAGCAGCCGCCACTCGTGGCGATGGCGGCCGACCAGCTGGACCCCGACCGGCAGCCCGCCCGCGGTCCCGGCCGGGACCGAGATCGCGGGCAGGCCCGAGAAGCTGACCGGCAGCACGAACTGCGTGTAGCGGTCCCAGCCCTCGCCCAGGAAGGTGGGCACCTCCGGGATCGGCATCGGCAACAGGCCCAGGGTGGGAGTGAGGATGGCGTCGCAGCCGGAGCCCAGGAGGTCGTTCAGCCGCCAGGCGGCGGCGGTGGCGCGGGCGTGGGCGGCGTAGTACTCGGCCGCCGTCAGGCGCCGGCCCTCGGCGATCAAGCCGGCCACCGCCGGCCCGTACTCGGAGGGGTCGCCGGGCTCCACCGAGAGGCTCGCCCGGCGCACGATGCGGTAGGCCTCGGCCACCGGCTGCGGGTCCCAGGGCACCTCGCGGAGGGAGTGGCCGACGCCCTCCAGGGCGGCGGCGGCGCGCTCGCCGGCGGCCCGGCAGTCCGGATCCACGCCCAGCGGGCTGTCCAGGGCGACCGCGATCATGAGCGGCCGCCGCCGGAGGTGGGGCGCCGGCTCCCCGGCCATCACCTCCAGCAGGAGGCGGGCGTCGCCGACGGTGCGGGTCAGGGGGCCGCGGGAGTTGAGGTGCGCGGGGTCCGGCCTCTCCTGGGGCACCCGGCCCGGGCTGGGGCGCAGCCCGACCACGCCGCAGCAGGAGGCGGGGATGCGGACCGAGCCGCCGAAGTCGTCGCCGAAGGCGACCGTGGCCAGGCCGGCGGCCACCGCGGCGCCGCTGCCGCCGCTGGAGCCGCCCGGGCTGTAGCCGGGCCGCCAGGGGTTCTCGGTGGCCGGGAAGAGCTGGTTGGCGGTGCCGACCGACGCGGCCAGCTCCGGCGTGTTGACCTTGCCCAGGACGGCGGCGCCGGCGGCGCGGGCGCGGGCGACCGGGACGGCGTCGCGTTCTGCGACCCGGTCCTGGTAGCGGCGGCTGCCCCAGGTCCAGGGCATGCCCGCCACCGGCTGGCTGTCCTTGACCGCCAGCGTCGCGCCGCTCAGGGGACCGCCGGCGGCCCTGGCCTTCTCGTCCACGTGGACGAAGGCGTGGACGCGGGCGTCCAGGCGGCGGATGCGCTCCAGGTGGGCCTTGACCATGTCCTGGCGGCCGAGCTCGCCCGCGCGCACCGCGCGCACCAGCGCCTCGGCCGGCAGCCAGGCTTCCGAGGCCAGGGCCCGCACGGCGCTATTGTTCACCCGTGCCCATCGTGTGGACGCGGAACGAGGCCGCCAACCGCCTGCTGGAGGAGGATCCGCTGGCGCTCCTGGTCGGGCTGGTTCTGGACCAGCAGGTCCCCATGGAGAGGGCCTTCTCCGGCCCCTACGAGCTGAAGCAGCGGCTGGGTGGTGTGCTCGATGCCCACCGGATCGCGAAGATGGACCCGGAGGAGCTGGACCGCGTCTTCCGGCAGCGCCCCGCCCTGCACCGGTTCCCGGGCAGCATGGCCCGGCGCGTGCAGGCGGTCTGCCAGGTCGTGGTCGGCGAGTACGGAGGAGACGCGGCTCGAGTCTGGAAGGACGCGCGCGACGGTGACGAGCTGGCCGCCCGGATCGGCCGGCTGCCCGGCTTCGGGGAAATGAAGGTCAAGATCCTGGTCTCGGTCCTGGCCAAGAAGTTCGGCGTCCGGCCGGCGGGCTGGGAGAAGCACGCGGCGCACTGGCACACGGTGGCCGACGTCGACTCCGAGGCGTCGATGCAGCAGGCGCGCGACGTCAAGCGCCAGATGAAGGCGGAGCACAAGGGCGCCTAGCCGGCCCGCCGCCAGATGAGGGCGTGGAGATTGCCAAGCTGGACGAAGCGCCCGCCCGCAAACTGGGCGCCGTAGCGCTCCTCGAAGGCCGCGCGAGTCAGGTAGCTGTCGCCGGCCAGGTGGTCCAGCCATTCGGGGCAGGTGCGGAACCGGCGCAGCCAGGAAGCCGACCGCCAGCCCAGCCCGAGGACATCGGCCGGGAAATTGCGCCAGGCGCCGGCGAGGTAGGCCCAGCGCGGCGGGGTCCAGGAAGAGACGACGTCGGCCAGGATCGCGGCGCCGCGGCCGGCGACCAGGCCGCGCAGGTGGCTGAGGGCGGCTTCCAGGTCGGGCAGATGGTGCAGGGTGGCGGTGCTCAAGACCAGGTCGAAGGGCGGTTCTTCGACAGTCAGCAGGTCACGCACCTGATAGCAGACCCGCGGGTGTGGGCGGCGCCGGCGGGCGATCTCGATCAAGGGCGCGCTGATGTCGACCGCCAGCACCTCGTCGAAGCGGTCGGCCAGCAATAGGCTGTGCCGACCCGAGCCGCAGCCGGCGTCCAGGGCGCGCCCACCCCGAGGGGGGAGCTGGTTGAGCAGCCAGCCGTCCAGCGGCGACGGCTCCAGGCTGGCGGCGCGCTCGTAGGCCTCGGCGAAGCCGTCGAAAGACCCGGTCAGACGTCCGCCTCCAGCTGCCTGATGAAGTAGACCCCGGCATCCTCCATCCCGGCCGACATGTACAGGCGGTGGGCCTCCTGCCGGTGGTGCCCCGACTCCAGGGTCACGCTCCAGCAGCCCCGCTCGCCGGCCAGCTGGAAGGCGCGCTCCAGCAGCTGGCGGCCGTGGCCGCGCCCGCGCGCGGCGCGGTCCACGATCAGGTCCGGGATCCAGGCCTGCGCCCGCATCCGGTTGAGGCGCGGCCGGAACTCCAGCGAGCAGAAGCCCACCACCTGCCCGTCCTCGACCGCCACCAGGCTGGCGGTGTCCCGCCGCCGCAGGTGCGCCAGGAACCCGCTCCGGAAGCGATGACGCGTCGCGTCACCCAGGGGGGAACGCCCGAGCTCGGTCAGCAGCCGGCCCACCGCCTCGACGTCGAACGCCCGGGCCGGGCGGATCACCTGAGCAGGAATCCGGTGCCCAGCTCGTCCTCGGGCTGGAGCACGAACTCGTGGCGGCCGGTCAGGTGGGCGCTGCCCTCGACCTCGGTGACCACGGCCGGCCGGCCCCCGACCGCCGCGTCCCCGACCACCCGGCCCTCGAACACGGTGCCCACGATGCTCCGGTGGCGGAGGACCTGCCCCCGCGCCAGCTCCCCGGCGGCGTCCAGCACCGCCAGGCGGGCCGAGGTCCCGCTCCCGCAGGGCGAGCGGTCGACCTCGCCGTCGGCGAACACCGTCACGTTGGCGTCGCCCTCCGTGAAGATCACCCCGTAGACTCCGCGCAGCTCGGGCTGCAGCGGGTGCACGACCTCGCAGGCCGACTCCACCGCGATCTTCAGGCGCCTTCCCTCCTGGATCAGCCGGGGCAGGTGCTCGGAGCTCACCCGCAGCCCGACCGCGGCCGCCGGCAGCAGAGCGTAGAAGGCCCCGCCGAAGGCGACCGCGCACTCGACGCCAGCGACCTCCAGCCGGGGGCTGAAGACGAAGGCGGGCACGTTTCGGAAGCGCACCGCCGCCACCCGGGCGCCGCGCACGAGGGCGGTGCAGGGCAGGCGGCCGGAGGGCACGTCCACCACCACCTCGGTCACCGGCTCGACCGCCGGCAGCACCCCGCTCTCCAGGGCCCAGGTCACGAGCGCGATGGTGCCGTGGCCGCAGGCCGTGCTGTAGCCCGCGTTGTGGAAGAACACGACCCCCAGCTGGGCTCCCTCGTCCTCCGGCTCGGTCACGAAGCAGCCGTACATGTCGGCATGCCCCCGCGGCTCGTTGACCACCAGCTTGCGCACGTGGTCGAGGTGGCGCCGGGCGTAGGCGCGCTTCTCCAGGATCGTGCGCCCGGGCAGCGGCGGCACCCCGCCGGTGAGGATGCGGAACGGCTCCCCGGCGGTGTGGTAGTCGACCGCCCTCACCGAGAGCGGCTGCCCGCTGGCCATCTCGGCGGCCATGCTAACCTTTGCCCTCCGCGGCGACCGGCAGAGAGTCGCCGGGTAGGGGAGACCAGATCAGGTGAGAGAGACGAGGCCTTCGCGGGCCGGGGCCCGCGCCCTGGCGCAGGACTACGCCGTCATCCCGATCGTGCGCGAGGTCCTGGCCGACATGCTGACCCCGGTCCGTGCCTTCCGGCTGCTCAGCGCGGGCGGCGACCCCGGCTTCCTGCTCGAGAGCGTGGAAGGCGGCGAGCGGCTGGCCCGCTACTCGTTCATCGGCTACCGGCCGGAGCCGCTGGACCTGGGCGCCGGCGACCCCCTGGCCGCGCTGCAGGCGATCGCCTCTGAGCGCCCGGCGCCGCTGCCCGGCCTGCCGCGCTTCCAGGGCGGCGCGGTGGGCTACCTCGGATATGAGGCGGCTCGGCACTTCGAGCGGCTGCCGGCGGCCGCCGGCCCGGCGCCGCCGCTGCCCGAGAGCTGCTTTCTCAAGGCGGAGTCCCTGCTCGTGTTCGACCACGTCACCCGCCGCCTGATCCTGCTCACCAGCCACCGGCCCCGGAGCGAGAGCTACGAGGACGCGCTCGGGCGCCTGGACGAGATGGAGGCCAGGCTGGACGGGGAGCCGGCGCCGGAGCCCAAGCCGCTGGACGGCCAGGCCTGGGAGTCCAACCTCAGCCGGGGCGCCTTCGAGGCGGCCGTGGACGCGGCCCGCGAGCACATCCTGGCCGGCGACGCCTTTCAGGTCGTCCTCTCGCAGCGGTTCCGAAAGCGGCTGGGCGCGCGCCCCTTCGACGTCTACCGCTGCCTGCGGACGGTCAACCCGTCCCCGTACATGTACCACCTGTCCCTGGGGGGAGGCCGGCACGTGGTCGGCACCTCGCCCGAGCTCCTGGTCCGCGTGGAGGGCCGCCGGCTGGAGACCCGCCCCCTGGCCGGCACCCGTCGCCGGGGGGCCAGCGTCGAGGAGGACCTGGCGCTGGAACGCGAGCTGCTGGCCGATCCCAAGGAGCGGGCCGAGCACGTGATGCTGGTGGACCTCGGCCGCAACGACGCCGGCCGGGTCAGCCTCCCGGGCAGCGTGCGGGTGGAGCGGCTGATGGAGGTGGAGCGCTACTCGCACGTGATGCACATCTCCTCCAGCGTCGCCGGCACGCTGGCCGAGGGGCGCGGCCCGCTGGACGCGCTGCGGTCGGCCTTCCCGGCCGGGACCGTGAGCGGGGCGCCCAAGATCCGCGCCATGGAAATCATCGCCGGCCTGGAGCCCGAGCGCCGGGGCGTGTACGCGGGCGCCCTGGGCTACGTCGGCTTCGGCGGCAACCTGGACCTCGCCATCACGCTGCGGACGGTGGTCATCAGCGAGGGGACGGCCTACGTCCAGGCCGGGGCCGGCGTGGTGGCCGGCTCCCGTCCCGAGCGCGAGTACGAGGAGACCCTGGAGAAGGCCGGCGCCATGTTCCGGGCGGTCGAGATGGCGGAGGCGATGCCGTGAAGGTCGCGGTGATCGACAACTACGACTCCTTCACCTACAACCTGGTGCAGTACCTGGCCGAGCTGGGCGCCGAGACCGACGTGCACCGCAACGACGAGGTGGAGGTGGGTGAGCTGGCGGAGGCCGACGCGGTCGTCATCTCGCCCGGGCCGGGCGCCCCCCCGGAGGCCGGCGTCTCCCTGGCCGCGGTGCGCGAGCTCAGCGGCCGGCTGCCGATCCTGGGCGTCTGCCTCGGCCATCAGTGCATCGGCGAAGCGTTCGGCGGCCGGGTCGTCCGGGGTCGGCCCGTGCACGGCCAGACGAGCCAGGTCCACCACCTGGGCGACGGGCTCTTCCAGGGCCTGCCCGACCCCTTCGAGGCCACTCGCTACCATTCCCTGATGGTCGAGCGGGAGTCGCTGCCGGCCGAGCTGGAGGTCACCGCCTGGACCGCGGACGGCATCGTCATGGGGCTGCGTCATCGAGCCCATCCCACCTTCGGTGTCCAGTTCCACCCGGAGTCGATCCTGACGCGCTGCGGCATGGATCTGCTCAAGAACTTCCTGGGGGCGCGGCACGTCGCTGCACCTCACGGCCCCTCCCTAGCCTCCCCGGAGGGGAGGGTTTAGAGACCGTGATCGAAGCCATCGCCAGGCTCGTCCGCGGCGAGTCGCTGGCCGAGGCCGAGGCCTCGGCGGCGATGGAGGCCATCATGCGCGGCGAGGCCACGCCGGCCCAGATCGCCGGCTTCGTGGTCGCGCTCCGCGTCAAGGGAGAGACGGTGGAGGAGATCACCGGCCTGGCGCGGACGGCCCGCGCCCTGGCCACGCCCCTGGCGGCGCCGGCCGGCCTCCTCGACACCTGCGGCACCGGCGGCGACGGCCTGGGCACGTTCAACATCTCGACCCTGGCCGGGATCGTGGCCGCGGCCTGCGGCGCCAAGGTCGCCAAGCACGGCAACCGGGCCGCCTCCTCCGTCTGCGGCAGCGCCGACGTGCTGGAGGCGCTGGGCGTGAAGATCGACCTGGGCCCGGAGGGCGTGCTCCGCTGCCTCGCGAAGGCCGGCATCGGCTTCCTCTTCGCGCCCGTCTTCCACCCCTCGTTCCGCTACGCGGCGGTGCCTCGCCGGGAGCTGGGCGTGCGCACGGTCTTCAACGTGCTGGGGCCGCTCTGCAACCCGGCCGGGGCCAGCTTCCAGGCCCTGGGCGTCGCCGACGGCGGCCTGGCGGAAAGGATGGCCGAGGTGCTGGGCCGGCTGGGCGTGGAGAGGGCGATCGTCTTCCACGCCAGCGACGGCATGGACGAGCTTTCGCTCAGCGGGCCCTCGCAGGTGATCGAGGTGGACGGCGAGCGCCGCCAGTACCAGCTCGACCCCCAGGAGCTCGGCCTGCAGCGGGCGCCCGTGGAGGCGCTGCGGGGCGGCGGGCCGGAGCAGAACGCGGCCATCGCGCGCGAGGTGCTGGGCGGCGCCCAGGGCCCGCGCCGCGAGGTGGTGCTGCTGAACGCGGCCGCGGCGCTGCGGGCGGCCGGCCTGGCCCGGGACTGGAAGCAGGGGCTGGGGCTGGCGGCGGAGGCGATCGACTCCGGCCGGGCCGCGGGCGTGCTGGAGGGCTGGGCGAAGGCGTCCCAGGCGGCGGCCTCCGCTCCGGCATGATCGCCTCGGAGCTGCTGGCCCGCCTGGTCGCGGAGGCGGGCTCGGAGATGCACGACCGCCGCCAGCGCCGCCCGGCGGCGGAGCTGGAGCGGGAGGTGGGCGCGCTGCCGCCGCCGCGCGACTTCGCCGCGGCGCTGCGGGAAGCCGGGCTGAGCGTGGTGGCGGAGATGAAGGCGCGCACGCCGTCGGCGGGCGTCCTGGCCGAGGACTACCGGCCCGGCCGGCTGGCCCGTGCCTACACCGAGGGGGGGGCCGCCGCCCTCTCGGTGCTCACCCAGGGCGCCAGCTTCGGCGGCCGCCTGGAGCACCTGGGCGAGGCCCGCGCCGCCTCGCCGCTCCCGGTCCTGCGCAAGGACTTCCTGACCGAGGAGTACCAGGTGCTGGAGGCCAGGGCGGCCGGGGCCGACGCGGTGCTGCTGATCGTGGCCGTGCTCCGGCCGCGGCGCCTCAATCAGCTCCTGGCCGGCGCCCGCGGCCTGGGCCTGGAGGCGCTGGTCGAGGTCCACGACGAGCGGGAGCTGGAGGAGGCGCTGCTGGCGGGCGCGCGCGTGCTCGGCGTCAACCACCGCGACCTGGCCACCTTCAGCCTGGACCTGGGCCTGACCGAGAGGCTGGCGCCGCTGGTCCCGCCGGGCACGCTGCTGGTGGCCGAGAGCGGCATCCGGGACGCCGCCGACGCCCGCCGGGTCTGGGCGGCGGGCGCGAATGCGGTGCTGGTCGGGGAGGCGCTGATGCGGGCTCCCGACCCGGCGGCCAGGATCCGTGAGCTGAGGGTGAACAGCGCGTGACCACGCTGGTCAAGATCTGCGGCATCTGCGACGCCCAAGCCGCCCGGGCCAGCGCCGCCGCCGGGGCCGACCTGCTGGGCTTCCACTTCTGCTCCAGCCGGCGCCGGGTCACGCCGGAGGAGGCTCTGGCCATGATCCAGGCGCTCGACCTCCGGCCGGCGCTGTTGGGCGTCTTCATCGACCAGGACCCCGAGGAGGTCCGCCAGGTCGCCGACTACTGTGGTCTCGACCTGGTCCAGCTGCACGGCTCGGAGGCGCCCGGCTTCGAGGCCGGCCGGCCCCTGATGAAGGTCCTGAAGGTCAGAGAGGGCCGGGTGCCGGACGCCGGGGCCTGGCCGGACCCGATCCTGCTCGACTCCTGGTCGGCCGACCAGCGCGGAGGCACGGGCCGCTCCTGGGACCCGGAGCCGGCCCGCCGCCTGCTGGCCACCCGGCGCGTATTCATCGCCGGCGGGCTCACGCCCGCTAACGTGGGGGGGATCGTGAGCCGCTACCGTCCCTATGGCGTCGACGTCTCCAGCGGCGTGGAGGCCGAGGTGCGCGTGAAAGACCCGGAGAAGGTGCGCTCCTTCGTGCGCGCCGTCCGGGCGGCGGAGCAGGAGGTGGCGGCGGGTTGAGCCATCCCGGCCGGGGCCGCTTCGGCGCCTACGGCGGCCAGTACGTGCCGGAGACGCTGATGGCTCCCCTCCAGGAGCTGGAGGCGGCCTGGCACCAGGCCAAGGCCGACCCCGAGTTCCAGCTCCAGCTGGCCGCTCACCGGCACGCCTTCGTCGGCCGGCCGACCCCCCTCTACGCCGCCGACCGGCTGTCCGCGCGCCTGGGGGGCGCCCGCCTCCACCTGAAGCGCGAGGACCTCTGCCACACCGGCGCCCACAAGCTCAACAACGCGCTCGGCCAGGCGCTGCTGGCCGTGCGCATGGGCAAGCGCCGCGTGATCGCCGAGACCGGCGCCGGCCAGCACGGCGTGGCGGCGGCCACGGTGGCGGCCCGCTTCGGCCTCGAGTGCGCCGTCTACATGGGCGTCGAGGACATGCGCCGGCAGGCGATCAACGTGCGCCGCATGGAGCTGCTGGG
>WNFB01003069.1_pt1 | contig 15554 bp, 12 predicted proteins | sample 5400501 | NCBI WGS metagenome assembly WNFB01 (sample SAMN13153341, study PRJNA577476) | soil metagenome | isolation source: 200 cm saprolite under Douglas fir tree site 2 hole 1 | place: USA:California | collected 2015-04-18
GTGCATGTCAAGCCCAGGTAAGGTTCTGCGCGTTGCGTCGAATTAAACCACACGCTCCGCTGCTTGTGCGGGCCCCCGTCAATTCCTTTGAGTTTTAACCTTGCGGCCGTACTCCCCAGGCGGGGTACTTATCGCGTTAGCTCCGGCACCCGTGGGGTCGATACCACGAACACCTAGTACCCATCGTTTACGGCTCGGACTACCGGGGTATCTAATCCCGTTCGCTCCCCGAGCTTTCGCGCCTCAGCGTCAGTGACTGCCCAGTGGGCCGCCTTCGCCACCGGTGTTCCTCCTGATCTCTACGCATTTCACCACTACACCAGGAATTCCACCCACCTCTGCAGTCCTCAAGCCAGCCAGTCTCGGGCGACCCCTCCCAGTTGGGCCGGGAGATTTCACGCCCGACTTAGCTCGCCGCCTGCGCGCGCTTTACGCCCAGTAATTCCGGATAACGCTCGCCTCGTACGTATTACCGCGGCTGCTGGCACGTACTTAGCCAAGGCTTCTTCCCCAGGTACCGTCACATCCTTCTTCCCTGGGAAAAGTGGTTTACACCCCGAAGGGCGTCGTCCCACACGCGGCGTTGCTGCGTCAGGCTTTCGCCCATTGCGCAATATCCCTTCATGCTAAACCCCGTAGGGCTCTGGACCATGTCTCAGTCCCAGTGTGGCTGACCATCCTCTCAGACCAGCTACCGATCGTTGCCTCGGTAGGCCGTTACCCCACCGACCAGCTAATCGGACGCAGCCCCCTCCACCGGCACCTCGCGGCTTTCTTGCCTGGGGTCGCCCCCAGTCAAGCTATGCGGTATTAGCCGCCATTTCTGGCGGGTATCCCCCACCGCTGGGCAGGTTAGCTACGCGTTACTCACCCGGACGCCACTCCCCCGAAGGGGCGTTCGACTCGCATTGATTAGGCACGCCGCCAGCGTTTATCCTGAGCCAGGATCAAACTCTCCAACCAAATTTCTCGTGATTGTATGGCCCTCTCGGACCCTTGACCCGGCCCTCACACAAACAAACCAGGCTTCCTGCTTGCTTTCTTCGGCTGTTAAAGTTCGTGCTCGGCGCCATCCGGCGCGGAGCGCAACGGATGAATACTATCGAGATGCCCTCACGCTGTCAAGCGTGTTTCGGGCTTCGCCGCCGAGTGCGACAACCACAACTCTAGCCTGCTCAAATGGGGCACATCACGCGGCCTGGCGGAATGCCGTCTCGCAGTCCCGTAGGGCGCGCCGAGGACCCCCGACGCACAGGGTGAGCAGCTCCGGCCGGAGCAGCTCTGCGGCAGCCTGGCGAGTTTGCTCGTAGGTGACTTGCTCGAGGTCGCGCACCACGCCATCGATGCTCGGCACACGCCCCCGGAAGTAGCCGTATAGGGCCTGGTACTTGGCCCACTCCAGCGGGGCAGCGATCTCGTCGTTGCGGATGCGGGCGATCTGACTGTCTCGGGCGCGCTCCAGCTCATCCTTGCTGAGAAGCTCCGCCAACGTGGCGATCTCCTCGCACACGATCCGAACCACCTCACCCGCGCCGTCGACTGGCGCATCGCTGACCACGCCAATCCAGCCAGTATCCGAGAAGCAGTCGGCGAAGGACTCGGTGCTGTAGGACAGGCCCTGGCCGCGTACGCGCTCCCACAGGTGGCTGGTCTCGTCGCGCCCGAGGACGCCATTGATCAGGTCCAGCGCGGGCAGGCGCGGATCGCTCCAGCTGATGCCGGGCAGAGCGAAGGCGAGCCTGGTGAAGTTCCCGGCCATGGATAGCGCTTTGAAGCGGTGTGAATTTTGAATTTTGAATTTTGAATTTTGAATTCCGGCCACCGGCCCCTCAAGCACCTGTGCCTGAAAACGGCGGCGGGCGAGCTTAGATTCGGCGGCTGTGCCGACGACCAGGATGAAGATGCGCTCCGGCTGGTGGGTGCTCTGCCAGTAGCTCCGGCAAGTGGGCGCGTCGAGGCGCCGCAGCACCTTGGCACTGCCACCGACCGGCAGCCCCAGGGGGCTGTTGGACCACAGCAAGCGTTTAGCGCCCTCAATGACCACCTGGAACACGTCGTCCCCGGCGCCAGAGATCTCCTGAATGACGGTGCCCACTTCGCGCCGCAGGCTGTCCGGCTCGAAAGTGGGCGCCAGCACCAGGTCGGCCACCAGCTCCAGGCACTCTGGGAAATCGCGCTGCTCGTTGGCGCTGCCCCAGTAGAGGATGACCTCCTCCCCGGTCTCGGCGCTGACGTCGCCGCCGAGTTTGTCGATAGTGGCGCGGATGGCGCGGTAGTCGCGCTGGCCCGCGCCGAGAAAAGCCGCATGCTCCAGGAGGTGCGCCACTCCGTTCAGGCCGGGCGGCTCATGGCGCGACCCGGCCCCGGCGCACACGATGACCGCTGAAAAGTCACGACTGGAGACGTGAGCCAGTGCGGGAGGCATCCGACTAAGCCTACAGAGCTTGCCTTCATAGTGCGGACGTACTATATTGTGGGGACAAGTGGTTCAAAGTGGATCGAAAGGGCGGATTCTGGGCGAGTTCCAGCATTCGCTCGACGAAAAGGGGCGCGTGGCGATACCGGCCAAGTACCGGCCCCTATTCGCCGATGGAGCCGTGGTGACGCGCGGCTTCGATCCGTGCCTGGTCCTGTATCCGCTCCCGGAGTGGGACACGTTCGCCGAGCGCATCAGCTCGCTGCCGACATCGCAGGCTGATGCCCGGCAGATCGTCCGCGAGATTTTCTCGGCGGCGGCCGACGTCGAGCCGGACCGCCTGGGCAGGATCAACATCCCGCCGCTGCTTCGGCGCTACGCCGGTCTCGACGGCGAGGTGACGCTGGCCGGAGTTGGCATGCAGTTTGAGATTTGGGATCGGCGCCGCTGGGAGGAGAACCGCGCCAGCCGCGCGGACATCGCCAACCAGCTAGAACGGTTCGGTATATAGATATGAAAGGGCGCGCGCACGAACCGGTGCTGCTGGCCGAGGCGCTGCACGCCCTGGCGGTACGGCCCGGCGGCCGCTACGTTGACTGCACGCTGGGACGCGGCGGGCACTCCGCGGGGATCCTGGAGCGCGGCGGCAGCGTGCTCGCGCTCGACGCCGATCCGGAGGCGATCGCGGGCGTGGGGCTCGCAGCGACGCTTGTTCACGCCAACTTCGATCAGCTGGAGGAGGTGGCGCGGGGACACGCGTTCGTGCCCGCCGACGCCGTGCTATTCGACCTGGGGCTGAGCTCACCGCAACTGGAGAGCAGCGCACGCGGGTTCTCGTTCAGCCAGGACGGCCCGCTGGATATGCGCTTCGATCCCAGCCAGGGCCAGCCGGCGTCTGAGATCCTGAACCACAGCTCGGTGGACGAGCTGGCGCGCATCTTCCGCGACTATGGCGAGGAGCCACAGGCGCGCAAGATGGCGCGAGCCGTGGAAGCCGCGCGGCCGCTGCGCAGCACGAGCCAGCTGGCAGCCGTCATCGAGCGCGCCGCCGGCGGCCGAGGCCGCATCCATCCCGCCACGCGCATTTTTCAAGCGCTGCGGATCGCGACGAACCGGGAGCTGGAGCGGCTTTCAGCGGCGCTGGACCAAGCGGTGCGCATCCTGGGCTCTGGCGGCCGGCTGGTAGTGATCAGCTTTCACTCGCTGGAGGACCGCATCGTGAAGACGTTCATCGCGCGGGAAGCGCGCGACTGCATCTGCCCGCCGCGGACGCCAGTGTGCATTTGCGGCCACAAAGCGAGCCTGCGGCCGCTGTTCCGAAAGCCGCTCACACCCGGTGCGGCGGAAGTGGCCCGCAACCCACGGGCGCGCTCGGCCAAGCTGCGGGCGGCGGAGCGGATCTGATGGCGGTTGCCGCGGGGTCTAGGGTCTGGGGCCTGGGGTCTGGCGATTTCCAGCGAGGACCACTGGTCGTCGCACGGCCGGTACTAAACCCTAAGCCCCACACCCTAGGCCCAGCCACCCATCCGCGGGAGCTGCGCAACACCGTTGCCCTGCTGATGGCAATCCTGCTGATCAGCGTCATCAGCCTGCTGTACATGCACCAGGCCGGCCGTCTGGCCACCAGCGGCTATCAGATCAGCGGCTTGCAGCAGCAGCGGGACCGGCTGCAGCGCGAGAACGAGACGCTGGACGTGCAGCTGTCGCAGCTGCGATCGCTGCCTCACGTGGAGCAGGTGGCCACGCAGAAGCTGCACATGACCAAAGGCGACCTGGCGCGGGTGCAGTACCTGCAGCTCGACCCGAGACAAGTGCAACTGGCATCTCTGCCTGACGGGAAGTAGCCGTGTACACCGGCAGGGGTAGGCAGATAGTGGTGTTCCTACTGCTGGTGGTGTTCTCCGGGGTGCTGGGGGCGAGGCTCTACTACTGGCAGGTGCAGCGGCATGGCTGGCTGGCGGAGATGGCCCAGCGCGAGCATTTCCGGGACGAGCAGATCCCCGCGCGGCGCGGGGCGATCTACGACGGGCACGGCAGCGTGCTGGCCACTAACGAGGCCGTCGATTCGGTGTACGCCGCTCGCAAGCAGATCGAGGATCCGGCCAAGGTCGCGCAGGTCCTCAGCGGGCTTGTCGACGTGCCGGAACAGACCATCCTAGAGCGGATCAGCGATCCGCAGCTGCAGTTCGTCCGGCTGAAAACCTGGGTGACGGCCGATGTCAGCCAGAAGATCAGAGACAAGCGCCTGGCGGGCATTTTCCTGGAGCCGACCACGCGGCGCACCTACCCGCAGACCAGCCTGGCCGCGCATCTGCTCGGCTTCACCAACCAGGACGGCGCCGGGCAATACGGGCTGGAGGAGTTCTACAACCAGGCGCTGGCCGGAACGGCGGGTCACCTGCGGGCCGAGGTGGACACGGCCGGCCGGCCGATCAACTTCTCCACCCCGCGTGAGGCGTCGCCTGCCCGCGACGGCGCGGACCTGGTGACCAGCATCGACTCCGCGCTGCAGTACATCGCCGAGCGTGAGCTGGCGGACGCGGTCAAGAAGCACAAGGCCTCCGGCGGCAGCATCGTGGTGATGGAGCCGCACAGCGGCGAGATCATGGCCATGGCGAGCGTGCCCGCGTTCGACCCAAATCGCTATGGCGACTCGGACGCCGCCAGCTTCCCCAATCCGGCTGTCAGCAAGATCTACGAGCCGGGATCGACCTTCAAGATCATCACCATGTCCATTGGCCTGGCCGAGAAGGCGGTCGAGCCGACTACACCCATCTACGACCCTGGCTATCTGTCCCTGGCCGGCATCCACATCACCAACTGGAACGGCAAGGGCCACTCGCCCGAAAACGCCACGCAGGTGCTCCAGTACTCCTCGAACGTGGGCGCAGCGACGATTGGCTGGAAGGTGGGTGCCCCCAAGTACTACCCTCACATCCAGGACTACGGTTTGGGTGTGCCCACCGGTATCGACCTGGCCGGCGAGCTGCCAGGCCAGGTCGTCTATCCCAACCAGCCGAACTGGAGCCCATCGAACTTGGTGACCAACTCGTTCGGCCAGGGCATCGCCGTCACGCCCCTGCAGCTGGTAACGGCTGTGTCGGCCGTGGCCAACGGCGGCATGCTGGTCAAGCCGCACGTGGTGCGCGAGATCCGCGGAGCGGACGCTCCGCAGCGCCCCATTACGGGCGAGGTGCGGCGCGTGCTCGAGCCCCAAGTGGCGGCCACGCTGACCAAGATGCTGGTCGATTCCGCCAAGATTGGCGAGGCGCAGTTCGCTGTCGTGCCAGGCTTCAACGTGGCGGCCAAAACGGGCACAGCCCAGGTAGCGAGCCCCACCGGCGGCTACGCCGAGGGCAAATTCATTGCTTCGCTGATGGGCTTCGCCCCGGCCAACGATCCGAAGTTCGTGATGCTGGTTAAGATCGACGAACCGCAGGATGTACCGTTCGGATCGGAAGTGGCCGCGCCGGTCTGGCGAGAGATCGCGAAACAGCTGTTCGTGCACTTCAAAATAGAGCCGACGGATCCCGCGGCGCTGGCGAAGTCGGTTGTGACGCCAACGCCAGTGGCCGTGGCGAAACCCTCGCCGCAACCCTCTTCCAAGCCGGCCCTCCCAAGGACGGTGCGCTAGTGCCGCTGACGCTGACCGACGTGCTGCGGGGAAGCGGTGGGGAGCTGGCCAGCGGGCATGAAGGCGAGGTGACGTTCGAGCGGGCGGTGATCGACTCCCGCGAGGTCCAGAGTGGCGACCTGTTCGTCGCGCTCAAAGGCGAGCACGTGGATGGCAACGACTTCGTGCCGCACGCTATCGCCAACCATGCAGCCGGCATCATCGCCAACCGGCCACCCGGCGCGATGCCCAACCGAGTGGCTTACGTGCAGGTGCCAGACACCTTGAAAGCCCTGCAGGACGTTGGCGCCTACAAGCTGCGCCAGGTGGGCCCCAGGGTTATTGGCGTGACGGGCACGGTGGGCAAGACCAGCACCAAGGAGACAATCGCCGGCGCGCTGGCACAGAAGCACCGAGTGCTGCGGACCGAGCGAAACCTGAACACGGAGATTGGCGTGCCACTGAGCCTGCTGCGGCTGGAGCCTGAGCACGACATGGCGGTGCTCGAGATGGGCATGTACGTGCCCGGCGACATCCGCTTCCTGGCGGAGCTGACGCGGCCGCATATCGGTGTGGTGACGGGCGTGAGCTTCACGCATGCCGAGCGGGTAGGCACCATCGAGCGCATCGCCGAGGCCAAGGCCGAGCTGGTGGACGGACTCGCCAAGGATGGCATCGCCGTGCTCAACGGCGACAACTCCTGGACGCGGGCCATGGCCGAACGCGGCAAGCGCTCGGTCCTGTTCGGACTGGAGGAGCACAACGACGTGCGGGCGGTCGACGTCGAGTCTCGCGGACTGGACGGCATCTCGTTAACCCTGGTCCACGGTGGGGCGCAGCAGCGGCTCGACCTCAAGCTCATCGGCAAGCACTCGGCCTACCACGCGCTCGCGGCCGCGGCGGTGATGCTGAGCATGGACTACTCGCTGGCCGAGGCGGCCAAGGCGCTGGCCGCCAGCCCGGTCGAATCCCTGCGGCTGCGCGTGCTGCGCGGCACGGGCGGCTTCACGCTCATCGACGACAGCTACAACTCCAGCCCGCTGGCAGCTCGCGCGGCGCTGCAGCTGCTGTCGGAGCTGCCGGGTGGCCAGCACGTGGCCGTGCTCGGCGACATGCGTGAGCTAGGCCAGTACAGCGCGGACCTGCACCGCCAGCTGGGCGGGCACGCAGCGTCATTGAGCCAGCTGGTGGTCGCGGTGGGCGAGGAGGCGAAGCTCATCGCCGAGGGCGCTCGGCAGGCGGGCATGCCTGTCGAGCAAGTGCTGGCCACGACCGATCCTCAGGAGGCCGTGGACTTCCTGCGTCCCCGGCTCAACGCGGGGGATTACCTATTGATCAAGGGCTCGAGGGCCATGGGGCTGGAAACCATCGTGAAGGAATTCGCGGAATGAGCTTCCGCTGTCATTCTGAGCCGCGGGCGAAGAATCTTCCCGTTTGCCACAGCGATGGAAGGTCCTTCGGCCCGCGGCCTCAGGATGACATGAGGGACCGCAGGTGAGCGCCCAAGCGCTCGGCGCGCTGGCGCTGGCTGCACTGATCACACTGGCGCTGGGCAAGCCAGCAATTGGATGGCTGCGCACGAGACAGTTGGGCGACCAGGTGCGGGAGATCGGGCTGGAGCATCACCAGGGCAAGCGGGGCACGCCGACGATGGGCGGGCTGCTGATGATCGTGGTGACGCTCGCGCTGGCACTGGCGCTCGACTGGCGCTGGCCGGAGCTATGGCCGCTGCTGGTGGCGCTGGTGGGCTTCGGGCTTCTAGGGGCGCTGGACGACTTGGCGAAGGTGGCCAACAGAGCCGGCTACGGCTTCCAGGTGCGGTTCAAGTTCCTGTGGCATCCAGGGCTGGCGCTGATGATCGCGCTGGTGCTGTACCTGGGGCTTGGCCAGCACACTATCGACGCCGGGCCGCTGCGCGGCATCGAGCTTGGCTGGGGTTACGTCCCGCTGGCCGTGCTGGCCATATTCAGCACTTCGAGCGCCTCGCTCGTGGACGGACTGGATGGGCTGGCGGCCGGCGTGTATGCGCTGTGCTTGCTGGCCTACCTCGTGATTGCGCTGCACAACGGCCAGCAGACCCTAGCGCTGTTCACGGCCATCTGCATCGGGACGCTGCTTGGCTTCCTGTGGTTCAACGTCAATCCCGCCCAGATGTTCATGGGCGATACCGGCGCGCTGGCCTTTGGCGGCACCCTCGGGGTCATCGCCATGATGAGTCACCAGGTGCTGCTGCTGCCGCTGATCGGCCTGGTGCTGGTCATTGAGGTCATGTCGGTGGTGCTGCAGGTGGGCTACTTCAAGCTGACGGGCGGTAAGCGCATCTTCCTGATGAGCCCCTACCACCACCACCTCGAAAAGAAGGGCTGGCCAGAGGTCAAGATCGTGCAGCGGTTGTGGCTGGCCACGGCGGTCACCGCCACCATCGGCGCGGGGATCGCGCTGCTATGACAGGCGTCAGGCGTCAGGCATCAGGCGTCAGCAGATGAAGGCCACCGTCGTGGGCCTCGGGCGTGAAGGCGTGGCGCTGGCGCGGTACCTGGTTGCGCGAGGGGATGAGGTGACGGTCACGGACGTCAAGCCGGCCGCGCAGCTGCAGGCGGAGATGGAGCAGCTGCGCGATGTGCCGCTCGAGTACGCGCTGAGTGGGCACCCGGCAGAGGTGTTGGACGGGGCCGACGTCATCTACCTGAGCGCCGGTATCAAGCCGCACGAGGCACCATTCGCCGGCCGGGCGAACCTGTCCAGCCTGACGGAGCTGTTCTTCGAACGCTGCCCGGCGCCCATCGTAGGTATCACCGGCAGCGCGGGCAAGACCACGACCACGACGCTGATCGGCCAGATGCTCGAGCAAGGACCCAAGCGGGTGTGGGTCGGAGGCAACATCGGCCGGCCACTGATCAACGAACTCGATCGGATGGACGCGGACGACCTGGTGGTGCTGGAGCTGAGCAGCTTCCAGCTGAACCGGCTGCGGCTGCGGCGATCACCGCACCTGGCGGTCGTCACCAACATCACCCCCAACCACCTGGATTGGCACAACGACTCGATGCAGGAGTACATCGACGCCAAGGCGAACATCGTGGCGCACCAATCGGCCAGCGACGCGGCCATCCTCAACGCCGCGGACGCGGAGAGCAACGCCCTGGCGGCACGGACTACCGCCCGCGTGCTGCGCTTCAACGCCAGGGACGCATACCTCAAGGGCGACCGGCTGCTGCTGCGGGGCCACGATTCGGAGTACGAGATCTGCCAAACTGGCGAGCTGCAGATCCCAGGCCGCCACAACATCGACAACGTGCTGGCGGCAGGGCTGACCGCCTTCAGCTGCGGCATCTCGCCGCAGGCGGTTCGGGACGTGGCGATCCGCTTTCAGGGTGTGCAGCACCGCCTGCAGCTGGTGCGCGAACTGGACGGGGTAGCCTACTACAACGACTCCATCGCCACCGCGCCGGAGCGCACGCTGGCCGCGTTAGCGATCTTCGAGCGGCCGATCGTGCTGATCGCCGGCGGGCGCGACAAGCACCTCCCGCTGGAACCGTTGGCGGATGAGGTCACGCGCAAAGTCAAGGCGGCGGTACTGCTGGGCGAGGCCGCCGGACTGCTGGAGGATGCCTTTCGGGCAGGCCGCGAGCGGAACAAGGCGGACAGACCGGCCATCCTGCGGGTTGCGGACCTCCGCGAAGCGGTGTGCACGGCGCGGCGCGCTGCGGAGCCAGGGGACGTGGTGCTGCTGTCGCCGGCCTGCACCAGCTACGACATGTTCAAGGACTTCGAGGAGCGCGGACGGGAGTTCGTTGGACTGGTGAGCCAACTGTGAGCCGCCCGCACGCCCCCGATTACGGGTTGGTGGTTATCACGCTGGCGCTGCTGTGCATCGGCATCGTCATGGTCTACAGCGCCAGCCTGGTGGCGAGCTATGCCGAATATGGCGACCAGACCTACTTCTTTCAGCGCCAGCTGCTGTGGTCGGGGCTCGGCGTGGTGGTCATGTTCCTGTTCATGCGGGTGCCCTACCGCTGGTGGCAGAGCATGTCGCTGCCGGTGCTGCTCGTAAGCGTTGGCTTGCTGGTGGCCGTATTGGTGCCGGGGCTGGGCACGACTGCGCTGGGCGCCACGCGCTGGATTCGGATCGCCGGCATAGCGGTGGGCCAGCCGTCGGAGCTGTGCAAGGTCACGCTGGCCATCTACATGGCGGCCTGGCTGTCGGGCAAGGGCGAGCGAGTGAAGGAGTTCGGCTACGGGCTGCTGCCGTTCATCCTGTTGCTGGGGCTGATCGTCGGCCTGGTGATTCGCCAGCCGGACATGGGCACGGCGATAGTGATCATCGGCACGGCGGTGGCGATCTTCTTCGTATCCGGCGCCAACCTTCTGCAGCTCATCCCCGTGGGCATCATCGGGGCAGGCGGAATGGCCCTGCTGGCCCTCAACTCCAGCTACCGTCACGGGCGGCTCACGGCCTTCCTTGACCCGTGGGCGCATCCCGAGGACACCGGCTATCACGTCATCCAATCGCTGATCGCGCTGGGCGCGGGCGGCATTCGGGGACTGGGGCTGGGTGATAGCCGGCAAAAGTTCGGCCTGCTGCCCTTCCCCTACACCGACTCCATCTTCGCCATCATCGGAGAGGAGCTGGGGCTTGTCGGCTGCTCGATCGTGCTGACGCTGTTCTTGCTGCTGGCCTACCGCGGCCTGCGGACGGCCTGGCGGGCACCGGACAAGTTCGGATCGCTGCTGGCGATCGGCATCAGCTGGCAGATGGCCATGCAGGCGTTCCTGAACATCGCCGTCGTTACGTCAACGGTCCCGTTTACGGGCATTACGCTGCCATTTGTGAGTTATGGCGGCTCATCCATGCTGGTCTCGTTTGCAGCCATGGGCATCCTGCTGAACGTCACGAAATACACGGAGGAGCGATCGCGCTACGAAGTCGCACAAAAGAACCCTGCGGCTGCTGCTGAGCGGCGGCGGCACTGGTGGGCACGTGTTCCCCATGCTCGCCGTGGTGCAGGCCGCGCGCAGCCTGCCCTCGCGCGAGGTTGAGGCCTTTCACCTGGGCAGCCATGCCGCGCTGGAGCAGCACATCCTGGCGTCGGCGGGAATCGCCTCGCAGGGGCTGGCGGTGAGCGGCCTGCGCGGGGGCAATCCGCTTGCGCTCGCCTGGAACGGCCTGCGCATGGCCGCCGCGGTGCGGCCGGCGCTGGCGGCGATGCGTGAGTTCGACCCCGATGTGGTGTTCACGTCCGGCGGCTACGTGTCCGCGCCAGTAGTGCTGGCAGCGCGCCTGCGGAGGACGCCGGTGCTGCTGTTCTCGGCGGACGTGTCGGCCGGGCTGGCCATTCGGTTCGAAGCGCGACTTGCGCAGCGCATCGCCGTGCCAGTGCCAGAGGCCGCGGCCGGGCTGCCGGCCGACCGCACGTTCGTGTCCGGCTACCCGGTCCGGCCTGGCATGGAGCAGCTGCCGGCCAAGTCTTCGGCCAAGGCGGCGCTTGGATTTACGCCCGAGGCGCCGCTGCTGCTTGTGTTTGGCGGCAGCCAGGGAGCCCAGACCCTGAACACGGCTATCGCCGCGGGATTGGATCAGCTCTTGCCGGCCACGCAGGTCCTGCACCTGGCGGGCAAATTGGACGCGCCTTCGCTTGCGTCGCGGCAGAACGACCGCTATCGAGTGCTCGAGTTCCTGGAGGACATGCCGCTGGCGCTGGCCGCGGCCGACCTGTGCGTCAGCCGGGCGGGGGCCTCGACGCTGGGCGAGCTGCCGGCGGCTGGTCTGCCGGCGATCCTGGTGCCGTACCCGTACGCCGGGGGACACCAGAAGTACAACGGCGAGGTGCTGGTCCGGGCCGGTGGGGCGGTGATGCTGAGCAATGATGAGGCCCGCGCTGGAAAGCTAGTGCCAGCTGTTTTGTCGCTGCTTACTGATCCTGCCCGGCTGTCGTCTATGTCGGCTGCCATGAAAGCGCGCACTCACCCTGAGGCTGCTCGTGTACTCGCGGAAACCCTGTTGGAGTTGGCCGCTTGAGCAAGCACGTGTTTGAGGTGCCTGCGCGCCACCTCCATTTCGTGGGCGTGGGCGGCATCGGCATGAGCGGGCTGGCCAAGATCCTCCTAGAGGACGGCTATACGGTCTCGGGCTCCGACCTCAGCCTGAACCGCAACACGGACGAGCTCCAAGCGCTGGGCGGGCACATCTTCCAGGGACATCGGGCCGAGCAGGCCGAGGGCGCGGAGCTGATCGTGGTCACATCGGCGGCCGCGGCCGACAACCCCGAGGTCCGCTGGGGTCTGGAGCACGGCGTGCCCGTCGCCAAGCGGGCAGTGTTCCTGGGGCAACTCATGGGCCAGAAATGGGGCGTGGCCGTTTCGGGCACACACGGGAAAACGACCACCACGGCCATGGTTGCCACCATTCTGCTGAACGCCGGCCTGGACCCGACCGTTGCCTGCGGCGGCGACCTGCTGGCCACCGGCTCAAATGCCCGGCTGGGGCGAGGGCCCCATTTCGTGGCCGAGGCCGATGAGTTTGACCGCTCGTTCCTCCAATTCCCGGCCAAGACCAAGGTCATCACCAACATCGAGGCCGACCACCTGGACCTGTACGGCACCATGGATGCGCTGATCGAGGCGTTTCATGAGTTCGCGGCCTCCGGAACGGTGGTGCTGAACGGTGAGGACCCGCACACGACAGCGATTGCGCGTGAGATTGGCCCTCGAGCGGTTACCTTCACGGCTTCGGAAGGGGCGCCGCCGGGGCTCCGTCTAGCGGTGCCGGGCCAGCACAACGTGGCCAACGCGCTGGCGGCGCTCGAGGTTGCGGAGCTGATCGGAGTCGATCGTGGCGCGGCCATCGAGGCGCTCAATGGCTTTCTCGGCACACGCCGGCGTCTGCAGACCATCGGCTGCGCCGCGGGCGTCGAGGTCATCGACGACTACGCGCATCATCCCACGGAGATCCGGGCCAGCTTGCGGGCGCTGAAGGAGCGCCGTCCGTCACGGTTGATCTGTGTCTTTCAGCCGCACCTGTACGCGCGGACCAAGGACCTGTTCGAGGAGTTCACGGATGCGTTCGGCGACGCCGACGAGCTGATCGTGGTCGACACGTACTCACCAGCCGGACGAGAGGAAGCGCGGGAGGTGACGTCAGAGGACCTGGCGCGAGCTACCGGCGCTCGCTACGTGCCCGCACTGGAGGAGGCGGCGGCCGCTGTTCAGGCGCCGGCCGGCAGCGTCGTAGTGGCTATGGGCGCGGGCACCATTACGCGCCTGCCGAACCTCCTGCTGGAGAGGTTGCGTGGGGAACAGATATTGGAGGTCTTGGGCCCAAGAGTGGAGGCCAACTTTCCGCTGGCCAAGCTGACGTCGTTCAAGGTGGGTGGGCCGGCGGACTTCTTCGCCGCCGTGCGATCGGAAGACGAGATGGTGCGGCTGGTAGGGGCCGCCTGGCAGCTGGGGCTGCCGGTGTTCATCTTGGGCAACGGTTCCAACATCCTGCTGGCCGACAAAGGGATCCGCGGGCTAGTGATCCGCAACCTGTGCGTAACCGTCGAGTACCGCGAGGTCCCTCACCCTAACCCTGTCCCAGACGGAGAGGGAACTCTACACATCGAGGCGCAGTCTGGGGCCATGCTGCCTCGCGTCGGTCACGAAGCCATCAAGCGCGGCTACTACGACTTGGTGTACGCCACCGGCATTCCCGGCAGCGTTGGGGGGGCGGTGATGAGCAACGCAGGCGCCTACGGCTGGTGCATGGCCGACAGCCTGAGCTGGGTTCGGTTCCTGGCGCGGGACGGCTCGGTCCAGACGTTGCCTGTGGACGCCTGCGAGCTGCGCTACCGGCACAGCCGCTTCAAGGACACGGGCGAGATCGTCCTGGCGGCCGGGTTCGATCTTCACCAGCGGCAGGAAACAGCGAAGGCGGGCGAGCTCAACCGCAAGAGGCGCGACACCCAGCCACTCACACTGCCCAACGCGGGCTCGATGTTCAAGAACCCGTCCGGCGCGGCTGCCGGGTATCTCATCGAGCAGGCCGGTCTGAAGGGCCACCGCATCGGCAATGCGCAGATATCCGAGAAGCACGCCAACTTCATCGTCAACCTGGGCGGCGCCAGCGCGCATGACGTGCGCGCCCTCATCGCGCTGGCGCAGGCCCGCGTGAAAGAGCCGCTCGAGCTGGAGGTGCAGTTGGTGGGAGATTGGGATGACTGACGCGCTGGGCCCCGGATTATGATGCGCGGGCGAAGGGTGAGCCCAGCGGTGGCGGTCGTGTCGGTGGACAGGCCGCGGACGCTGCGGTACCGCAAGGCCGCGGTCGAGGAGCCGAGCGGACCTGGTGCGCGGCATGTCCTCGGCACCTTTGTGCTGGCGCTGCTGCTGGCCGGCGGATTGGCCGGGCTGGGGTGGGCCTTTCAGTCCGACACGTTTCGAGTGCGACAGGTGACGATCAGCGGCGCGTCGCCGGCAGTGCAGCAAGCGATCGAGGATTTGGTGGCGCCCGGCTGCGCCGAGTCGCTGGCCGGCCCCATCGAATGCCCGGCGGGCAACCTCGGTCCCAACGAGCTGACGCTGAACGCTGGCGGCATAGCCCGGCAGGTGGAGCAGCTGCCGCTGGTCAAATCGGTACAGGTAAAGGACCACATCGACGTCGAGATCATCAAGGCGGCCGAGCTGCTGCAGGAGCGGCTGCCGGCCGATTTTGGCATACCACCCAAGCGCATCGAGTACTCGCCAGTGGACGGCCTGGCCGTGATCGGCGACCAGGACTTCATAGCCATGTTCGGCCCGCCCCGCGACCTGAATCTGAAGATGGCCGAGCTGCAGCGCATCGTGCAACTCGCTAAGGACAAAAGGGCCCCCCTTGGCTTTGTCGATCTCCGCTATAAAACGCCCTACTTCCGGACACGCTGAATGGCCCACGATTGTGCCCCAGCGATACCGCCATATAATCCGCCGGACGGTGCCAGTGCCTAAACCGATCGCAGGAGTCGACGTGGGGACGACCAAAGTCTGCACCGTCATCGGGGAAATGGGGCATGGCGGCTACCTGCGTATCCTGGGGGTTGGCGTCGCGCCTTCTCAAGGGCTCAGGCGTGGCGTGGTCGTCAACATCGACCAGGCTGTGGAATCCATCGGCAGCTCCATCGATAAATGCCAGAAGATTTCCGGCTTCAAGATTGAACAGGCCAACATCAGCATCGCCAATTCGAACATCAGCTCACAGAACAGCAAGGGAGTGGTCGCCGTCTCGAACAACGGCCACGACATCGGGCATGACGACATCAACCGTGTGCTGGAAGCGGCCCGCACCGTGGCCGTGGGGGCCACGAGCGACGTCCTGCACGTCATCCCACGCGGCTTCGTAGTTGATGGCCAGGAAGGCGTCAAGAACCCTATCGGCATGACCGGCTCGCGGCTGGAGGTCGAGACACACGTCGTATGCGGCGGAGGCGGCACCATCCAGAACCTGGTCAAGTGCGTGGAGCGCGCAGGTGTTCGGCCGCTGGACCTGGTGCTCGAGCCGCTGGCTTCAGC
>WNFB01002672.1_pt1 | contig 15546 bp, 23 predicted proteins | sample 5400501 | NCBI WGS metagenome assembly WNFB01 (sample SAMN13153341, study PRJNA577476) | soil metagenome | isolation source: 200 cm saprolite under Douglas fir tree site 2 hole 1 | place: USA:California | collected 2015-04-18
AGAAGTTTCCAGGAGGCCGACCAGTACAACGGATCAACTACGCGGTTTACGTCAACCTGCTCCGCACGTTTGCGGTCGATTTGAAGCCCGTTGCAATTCCGCCCCCACGAACTGGCGCGCCACCCACGCAACCGTCGTCTCCAAGGAACTCTGCCGCCGAAGTGTCTGCAATCGCCGGTCGAAGTCTGGGGGCGCGGGATGTACCTCGAATTGCGAGTGCGACTCCTATAACATAAGACCTAACGATCATTGGCGGCGGAGGACAGCGTGCCTCTACCAAGAGCGGTCTACCTAGAAACCTCCTCTTTGTGGGGTAAGGCTCACAGAATTGATGACCCTTCCCTGCAGACTTTGACTAGGTATGCAACGGCCCTCCATAGACCTCTCTTCAGCACCAGCCTGATAGTGGACGAACTTGTCCAGGAGTACTCGGAGGGACTTACAGAGAACAATGCGGCGCTTGAAAGAGCGCGGGATGGGTTTGCCCGAAGGGGTTTTGTCGTTCCGACCGTTACCTGGCCGACCGCCATGGAACAGGTGCAGGCCGAACTACCTCAGAGAGTCCGCGGGAATCTAGAGTCATATGGGGTAACGATTCTTCCGAACGAGCAAGTCAACCAGGAACGGTTGCTAAGAATGGCTGTCAGGAAGGAATTACCATTCACTGAGAAGGGTGAGAAGGGGTTCAGAGATTCGATCATAGTTTTCACTGTTCTTGCTCACGCTCGGGCCAATGGTTGGGGCAACATCATGGTAGTCAGCAATGACGATGCAATTCGTCGTTCCTTCAGTTCCATTCCAGAAGCCGAGGGCATCCAAATCCAGATCGTGAATGACATCGATGGGGCTGTAAAGGCCATCGACGATTTCGTGGATAACATCCTGCGTCAGTTTGAGGTCTCTCGCAAGGCCGCATGCCGGGAGGCTGTGCTTAGGGAAAGGGAAAGGGTCGAGGAATTCATCCGTGAAAAGGGTGTCTTCCCTGAGACCCTCTTCTTCGACCGGCTGTTACCCGGCGAGAGCCTCGCCGATATTGGGACTGTAGTGCTGACGGATGTCCAAGTCGCAGCGTTGGGTGAACTTCCTGAGCAGACAGCAGATGACCGCGTCCAGGTGAGCCTGGATGCAGAGATGAGTGTTAATGTCAAGGTAACCCCTGGGTTCTGGCCCACAATAAGGCGATTCCGGGTCGGCGGTGAAATCCCCGAAGATGCACGCGTGGCGGCAATTAATCGTCGCACCACCCAAGGAACCCAGACAAGGACGATTCCACTTAAGGTGAAATTAGAAGGGTCCGTACGAGTCCGGAGGGTTGAACCTGGGCGCGAAGAGTTCTCCGATGTCCGTCTCCAGGCCTTTAACCCACCAAGCGGTGGATTCGCATCTTTGCTGGCCGGGCTGATGGGGGAACCACCTCCGCCTCCACCCCCTCCGCTACCACCACCTGCCCAGTGACACTCCTAAGACAGTCCCGTCTCTCTAGAGGCAATTCCTTGGAGCGCTCCTTGCTTGACACCCTTGCGAGCACAGGTCTATAATCCCACAAATCCTAACTCGATTCGGCTAGACTGAAGTTGTGAGGCATTGGCCTCCCAAAAGAAAACCAGCGTCACCTGAGGGGTAGGCGCTGGCGAGATTCACGAGGAGACACGACTCCAAGTGACCTACCTAGATTATATAGCCAAACCCAATGTAATTGCAAGCCGCGGAAGACCTCAGTATCCCGCTACACCTACACCGGCCATGGCTGGCGGTGATCTCCACTCCTGACCCGCACCACAAACTTCATGCATTCGGAAGCGAATCGACGTTGACGCGGGAACAGCGGCTCACCTGCCAAACCTTGCGAGAGCAGGCGTGGACCATGCTGAAGGTGACTTACCCGGAACAGGACTTGCTGGCCTACGGGGCACCACTCCCCAACAGCGCGTCATGTTAAAGCCTGTGGCCCAGGCTCGAATGGCGACCGGGCACGGCATAGCCGGTAACACGAACAGGTCCGGGCAGTCCTACTTCAGATTGAGCGCCGGGGCAAACGAAGCGCGATGAATCTGAACCGGGGCGCGATGGCACAGAATAGCGGTGGTTCGATGGCGCACGGCATGAAGATCACACGCTCAACAACGGTTTTCTCCCTGGTGGGTGAGACTATCCGGGTATCAGTGTGTCAGACTTTCCCCCTTCAAGTTTCACCTTACACTACGGCCAGGGAAGAACACTGAGCGTGGTGGTGCGGACGATTGAAGGTTGGCGAGCGAAGGTTTATGATACGGCAGTCATAATCGAATCGTCGCGGCGGGAAAAAGCAATCCGCTAGCGGTTCTGCAATCTAGACGGACATATCACGGCCAGATGTTCCCGGAGCGGGGAGCACTGGCCATTTTGTTCCTTATGCACCTCCGGGCGGAGTGTACAGAGGAGAGATTCCATTAGGCGAGATACTCTACTGGCGCAGCGGGAGTCTGACTTCGATTCACTGACCACCCGTAGCAGAAACAGCCATGACTTCAATGACCAATTAGACTTTCTTCCTGGTCCTCCATCAAAGACAACTCTCCCCCCCACCCCCAAAGAAGCCCCAAAGAAAAGTAAGGCCCTGGCCTAGCAGGGGGAGTAAGTGGTGTGTGAAACCGCCCTATCAGCCCATCTCACCCCTTGAATCACCCCTTATGAGACCTCTCCTCCACCAAGACCCACCTCGATGGCAAACTCCTTCTAAGGTGGAACGATGACCATAGGATGGAGGCAGAACCACAAGCATGGAGATGCAGGTGTCGGTGTAAGTCGACCCGTCTCTCGCACACACGGCCAGACCTGACCTCCTCGCAGGCCGCGCATGAGCAGCAGATCGCCCTCCATCATCGAGGGCTGAGGCTAATTCGTCGCAGCGCTGTGTGAGCCTCGTGCGATTCGGCCTTTCACTCGCAGCAAGCCGCAAGTGAAGGTCAGTACTATCGAACACTCCAAAGCCCATGATAGAGGCTCTGGGCTTTCATGATGATCTGTACTCGACGGCCCTATGGCGTACGCACAGGACAGCACGCAGTCGAGGGTCCTAGGCCGTGGAGACCAGCAGAACCCCACGTAGGCCATACAGGGGCGGCGCGTGGAGCCGAGCGGGCCGGTAGGGGGGATAGGGGGGTCGAAAATACAAAACGTGGGTCCCATCCCATGGCAGGGGGCACTGACCTCGACTTCCTACCACGATCTACTTTCAGGAATTGATATTACGTCTTGGAGCAATAGCCCTTGGAGGGTCCTGAGTTCTGCGGTGGGTGGAGAGCGTGAGGATATCACGTGGTTGGGGGTTGCCCTAGGGGGCTGCCGCACGGCGGGTTTCCCAAGGGCATGAAGCGCATCGGGCGACGCGGCGAAATACTTCGCAGGCCATCCGGTAGCGGGCGCAGTCGAGACCTGCGGCTACTTGAAGACTCTCAACGAATTAAGGACGCTGTTGAACAGAAGTTCAACTACGGGACTGCCGGGATACGTGCGAAGAACCCTTATGAGGTATTCACCCACTTCGTTTGACGCCGACCGACATCCAACTATACTTGTATAACCATCGAGCCCACCCCAATCGTACCGGATTGCTTTATTGCCAAAAAGTTTGACATATTCAGGCACATGCGTAATACCCGGGGTCTGCTTCTGAACCTGGTCCTTCACGCGCTCAAACTCCACATCGACATACTGACAGGGCTTGTATTCGGAGACAATGCGATTCCCGTCGTGGCCCGTTGGCCAAAATCCCATCGTGAGACCTGGGATATAATTCAAATGCCCGGGACTAAGTTCTTTTCCGAACTGTATTACTGTACCGATAGAATAATGTAGCGAATCGGTCATTTCAAAACCCCCAAACCCTTTCGGGATGTCGAAGGCTACGCCTATCTTATCTAGAGAGATCGTATACTTCTCTGGCGGTGCCGGGAATGCGGTTTTCGATGTTCCGACGAGGGCGATCATTGTGGCAATTATGAACGCGTTTGCCAACAGGTTTTTGTGCATGACTTTTCTCACACGGTTGACGCGCAGTATTCAGCATTCCACCCGGCACGATAAAACCGAGTGCGTCGCTATTTAGGGGACCGTCCTCGACCGACCACCAATGCTCCTTTTGCTCGTCCTAATGTCAGAGATGTAGGCGGGAGCCAGTTGATCGTTTTGTTGCTGTGGCCCTACTGAACCTTATCGCAATCCTCCTGAGATGCTGTTATTCACGGACCAACCCATTTGTCTCACTACTGCCGACTGCAAGTCCCCAAATCCTCCATTTGCCTCCGCGCGACAAGGCTCAGAACCCACGGCAACTCGTATCAGGGGGGTATACATTTTTGCATTCAAAGTTGGGAGTTCCCGTAATCCCGTCCGTTGCCAGGTCCCTCCAACTCTGCGCTGGGCTGATTCCATTCAGCACGTAGGGTCTTAGAGTCGGCCAAGGCGTGGCAAGTGCCCACGCCTTCGAGTCGGCCAAAGTCGGCATGTTTGACGGATTGAACCCTCCCACGCCCCGATACTGACTCCACGTATACGGTAAGCCACAACAGGTATCAACCCACCACCCGTACGAAGTTACGCCGGGGGGGTTCGGGTTCGGCATCGCGCCTGCAGACTGCGCGCCGCACGTGATCTGCGCAAAATTCTTGAAGTCCGCCCAATACCCAATCTCAACGGGTCCGGGGTGTGCTGCTCTGTGAAGTAGAGCCAAACGGGAGAGAGGCGAGTCTACTACCTGTGTTCTGACACTCTAATGCTGAGATCGTGAGGAAAGGCTCAATAGCGTGTCTAGGTACACCTTGGCAAGATCGGCACTGGCGGCCAAGAAAGCCCCTCCATGTATGTGAGAATCAGCCGAATCCAGCGCTTCGTACCGGAAATAGTAGCCGATTGGAGATGTCTTTCCACCCACCCAAACATCAACATTGAGAGACTTCCAATTCTCCCGGACGGCCTGATCACTGACAGTGAGAATGAAAAGATCGACAGGAGTGTGTTTCTCCGATGAGGTCGGGGTGGTCAGGAACGATGCTGCCGCGAAAGACTTCACCCTGTTTTCGATAGCCTGTTGGGCGGTTAAGTCAGTCTGGGTTAAGCCGAGATTCATGTGAAAGATTTTCAAATCCCCGCCGAGGCCTTGGCTGGAAGATGCCTGATTCGGGAGACCTATCGCACCGACGAGACCCAGAAGCAGGCTGGCGAGAAAAATCCTCACTATTCCAATCCACATGGGACGCACCTCCCTACAATCCTCGCCACGCCCAACTATAGATGATTCCATCGTTGCTAATCCAAAACATGCGGTAGGCCGTGTAACCCTGAACCGTCGCTGGAGTGTAAGTTGTGTTGCCGTAAGTGTAGAGATAATCTCCTACAACAGCAGTTTGATATGTAGTTGTGGCGGTCCCAGGCTGCACCCACGATCTGTTGTAAGCGTAAACGAAGATCGCGCCACCTCTTCCATCGGAAAAAACGCGGCTCGGAGGTCCCCAAGATGCAATCAATTCGTTGAAGTTGTGTCCGACCCAGGACTGTAAGGTCTCACTGATTCGTTGGGCGCAGCCCCCGGACAATAACACCGACACTAACAGGAATGCTGATAGCAAAACGACCAATTTCCTGGTTGGAAGCCCGACGTTCCTCCTAGATTCAGACTTCAGTCTGACCGGGGTTATCTCTGAGAAAAACCGTTGATCACCGTACTGCGATGAGGCAACTTGGGAGACCGTCGCGTTGCCTTCAGATGAATGCCGTTGCTCAGAATACGGCATACTGCGTACCTCATATTTCTGGTCTATAGCCCAGTGCAAACTTCAGAGCCAAATCCACCTCGCCAAGGTCCGCGAACTCAGGATATGAGAAGTAAACGTTACTAAACTGGTCTTTCGTATGCCGTCAGAAGATTCCTTCACGCGTTCGGGCTGGGTCCGGCAACATCCGGGTGGCGGGCATGCACTCGATTTGCTCTCCTCACTTGAACAAGGCGTAGGCCTTGTCGCAGTCGTCTTTAACGGGGTCCATGATAGATGAGGCCATCTTGAAGTTCCTAAGGGCTTCCTGGAAATCGTAGTTATTAGGGCGTTTGTTCCACGACATGTAATGATCGATTCCCTTTCTGTAGTAGTCATGACTCACAACCACCCCCGCCAAGCATGTCTTGAGAACATTCACGTTTTCTTGCTGGGCGAAGATCACTTGGAGACGGCGCTGACTTTCTTGCTGCGCCTGAGAGAGTTGCGTTTGCGCCTTTCCCAGTTCCCCCCGCGTAGCCTGCAGTTGTCCCTCAGTAAGGCCCAGGCGCCCGAGCGCGTCGTGAAGTTTAACTTGCGTGTCTTGGAGTTTAAGTTGCGTGTCTTGGAGTACCTTGTTAGTCTGCGTTAACTGGTCTGCCAACGCTTTGTTCTTGTCCTCTAAGGTGGCTGCCCGCGCAGACACCAATGTGGCAGTTCGGTAGTAGTTGGCAGCCAACCCAGATGACGCGAGAAAGGCGACGATCAGGAGAATGACTAGGAAGGTGCCGACAGTGATAGTTTTGTTCATGGCGTCTCCTCCCGTAGAAGTTTCAATATGTAGAATCCATGGACCGCGAATGCCATAGAACCATCGGTCCTTGCGTATGCGACAATCCCAACTACCCGTCCTGTGCTGTCTAACACGGGTCCTCCACTGTTCCCCGGTCCCGCTGGGGCCGAGACCCAGAAGCCTGAGATTCCACCGGGATTCGCGTCATAGTTCTCCACCTTACCCTGGACACTAGTCGAGGAAGAAATCCCCAAGACATCGGGAATCGGGAATCCGACGATGCCGACTTGTTCACCGGTACGAGCACTATCCGCACGCAGCCGCAATGGTGCTACAGAAAGATCGTCGTCCGTGCTGAGTGCAGCCAAGTCGGTGCTGCGGTCCTGGCGGACAATCTTGAGGTGCGCCCACGATTCACCAACGCGTGCTGCGATGGAATCAGCATTCCGAACAACATGATTGGCCGTAATAACGTAGCGACCAGAGGGCCGTTGGAGGTAAAAGCACGTCCCGGAGACGAAACCGCCGTCATTTTCTCGTCCGACGATTAGGAAAACTCCGAGCGTGCTGGATGACGCGGCTGAAACTTGGACCCGCACGGAAGGGTTGGCAAAATGAAGGCTCTCCTCTGGCGAGGCAGATGCCATCTGGCTGCCTGCGACTGCGACTAGGAGAAGGAGAATCCTAAACGGCAAGGCCGATCTCTATGCTGAATGTGACCGTATCCGTGCCAATCTTGGCATCAGGAACGGTCAGGGTCACTCTCTTGGTGTTGGGTGGGATGGCTGTGAATACGAGTGTCCCAGTGACAGTCTGCCGCGATACAACATCGGTGGGCAGCGTGGTTCGAAGCATCCGTGCGGCATAGACATTCCCAAGTCCATCCCGCAAAGTGGCGGCGCTCAGAGCATTAAACAGATCAGCCCCGTCGTCGGTCTGGTTTTCAAGCACAACTTCTACGACAGTGGCGTCTTTCTCGATTGCTAGGGTCAAAATCGCGAAGCGTAATCCGCCCTGGACCACCTCGCGCCCGATCGCGTAACGCTTGGCTGTCTGCTTCGTCGGCAGTTTCTGCATCTCGGCCACAAGATCATCGTTCAGGACGATCTTCCATGTCGCCTCTTCCTTAATGACCTGGACGAAGACGATACGATTGTCCTGGGTTTGGCTGGAGCCGAAAAGTTGGAGGTGGGAAGACGTGAGCGTCACTGTGACTTTGAAACGGGCTTGGTCCTTTGCCTCATTGTAGATAGGCTCTCCAATATCGTAGGTGAGACCGTATTTCGTGCCCGTCCAGAAGGCCGCCCAAAACTTGCCACTGCTCACTTGGTTGGCCACATTCTGCCAGTGTGCCATGAACTGGTCTTCGGCCACTTTGGCCTGCGAGTAGAATGAAACGTACGTGCGGTAGAAGTTACCTACATCCTTCTCGTTCAGAGCCGTCCCAGACCATGCAGGAGTGACGACGATCTGAAAGTATGCTGCAACGGGGTCTTGCGGGATTGAGAAGGCCTTGGGCTGAGCACTCATCGGGGTGCTCGAAATAGAGAGGAGCGCCAGCAGAATGGCGAGAGAACTTGCGCTGCGCCTCATGACGGACACCTCCCTTCAGGCAAGTCCTGAATGGAGCACCCTGTTCTTTTGCTTATGATGTAGGACGCTAAACTTCGGCAAACGGCGGAAGAATACCCGCTCCGGCTCGCGGTGGAGCCGGTAGCAGGCGCAAGCGGTTTCGTGGAAGCAGAGAGAAATCGCTCTGGATAGAGCCGTCTTATCCCCTGTGCCAATCCCCGCCAAAGTGGACTGAACGCGACCCCGCCAGAGAAAGCGCGGCGGGCTTGCACGACCCTCGCTCTGTGATGAGGTATGGCGCGGGGCGGGCTGTCGGAACCGGGGGCCAGGGTATCCGCGCCCTGGCCCCCTTCTACTCGAAAGGAGTGGGAAGGCGTCACAGAGAAGATCAATACTGTCCCCCTAAACATTTCAAATCACTATCCAAGGAGGCGAGCGTAGATGAGATTTCTTGGTTCTTCATTGCTCATCATCACACTCCTCGTCGCACTTGTTGCTGCGCCAGCCGGGGCGCAGGGCTACGGCGTCAAGGGGAAGTCCACCTTCCAGGTGACCGACTTCTTCGTGTCGGGCGGCACTGACCTCTTCTTTCAACTCAACTACCGCATGAATGACTCGTATGCCTTCGTTGCTGGCTTCGAGACGGCGAGTGCACCGGGTGTGAGTGCAACCGCGTTCGGGGCGAGTCTTCGGTACTACCTGCCTCTTGCAGGGGAAACCAAGGCCGAGCCGTACCTGTTCGGCGGGTTTGTCACCGCTAACGTCGCCGTCTCCGGGCTGGGCTCTGCCAGTGGGAGTGGCATCCAACTCGGTATCGTGTAACTTCTCGTGTCAGCGATAGAGTCACCCTCGGCGGGTCCGTGGGATGGACAAGCATTGCGGGTGGGTCCGTAGTAGGTTACAATGCGGGCCTGCAATTCGACCTCACGGACACCTATTTCACTTCACTAGGCATTAGCGGAGGCGGGGGGACGAGCGCCTTCTACTTGGGTTTCGGGGACAGGTTCTAAAGAACCAGGACTTCCGCTTCAGCGAGTGCGTAGGAATCTGTGATGGAGAAGGTTCTGAGGGCGGGCACACCCCATGTCCGCCCTCCTCAATTCTGGTGTTGCGAAGCACCGAACCTCACCAAAAGCGGGATAGGAGACCTCCAATGAAAGGGTGGCCGATTGTTTTCGTCGCGCTTGCTCTTTTCTGTATAGGCCAGATGGGGGTCGGGGCGCAAGAACCGCGCATGGCCGAACCCGCTTGGTCTGTCGGTGACATGTGGACATACGCCAATGAGGTATCGGGCAAGCGCGAGATTGTGACCATAATGGTGGTAGCCGTACGAGACAAGGACTACACGATTCGAACCATACAAGCCGACGGACACTATGAATTGTCATCGGCTCCGCGCGAGAATACGCCAGTTGGCAACCTCGGAGGAGTCGGAGAAATTAGTTGGCCGCTAAGCGTCGGGCAACACTGGTCTGGGTACGATTCATCCACGCATCTAAAGATCGAGGCCACGGTCGATGCCTTCGAACTAGTAGTCGTCCCTGCCGGAACCATTGGGGCTTTCCGGATTGCCCTGCGCGCTTGCGCAGATGCACCACAGGGCGCGTGTGGAAGTGTGCGCTTGTGGGTAGCACCGCAGGTGAAGTCCTTGGTGAAATTGGAATTCGGTCGTGAACCTGCGATACCCGAGAAGGCGCGCGGTGCCACGCTCACTCTGGTCGCGTATGCTGTTGCTCCCTGAGTAAAGACGGGTGTTCGAGCAGTAGGAGGTGGGAGGGTCTCATGGCGACGCGTTTGGAACCTCGAACAAGTATCCGAGCCGCCTTCAGCCGGACAGGACAATTCCTGTCCGGGGTCATCGTAGGACTCGTGCTCGGTTCAGCGATAGCCGCCCTGGCCGCTCAGGTAGTTGGGAGCAACGGGTACCTGAATGGTTGGGACGTGACGCGCGATGGAGAAACCATCTGTTCCGACCCCTACGTCTACGTCGGAAGCCGTGAGATCGAGTGTGACTAAGAGCGTGACGTGACCGGCAGGGGGCTACCGACTTCTCACCAGGCTCGGCCCCTAATCTCATCCTGGGAGGCGTTGTTACCGGATGAAAAAGGTCAAGATCAAGAAGACCATACAGGTCACAGATATGCAGATGGTGAAGGCGGGCTTTGTTAAAGCATGGTCCGATCATTCAACGGCCACCCGAACGTACTTCAACGTTGCGATTCCTCACGGCTACCGAATCGAGAGAATTGCCTTCACGAACCCTCGTGAGGGCGGTGGGCAGGCTGTAAAGATTACCGTTGATAAGGAATAGCATGCAAAGGGCCGGGTCCCTCCGACTCGGGAGTTTGGCGAACTTGAAGACCCAGAGGATGACGATGGACGAACCTAACGAGCGGGACAAGTCACTGCGGGCCAGCGCTGCCCAGTTCTTCGTGGCGAGCGAACTCTGTCGCCGTGGGTTCGTTGCCTCTGTGACCATGGGCAACACACCGAACACCGACATTCTCGTCAGTGATCGCGAGGGGACGCGGTTCGCGCATGTGCAAGTTAAGACTTTCGTTCCAGGCAACAGAACGTGCAGCGTCGGGCTGAAGGCCGAGCGTGACTACGGGCACAATTTCTTCTGGGTGCTTGCCGGAATTCCGCACCCAGAGTCTGAACGGAAGTTTGAATGCTACATCATCCGCGCCTCGGTGATGGCCAACGAGGTCAGAGAGGGACACAAGCGCTGGCTCAAGACTCTAGGAAAGAAAGGGCAGAAACACAAAGACAGCACGGTGAGGACGGTCTACCTGCCGCCGCATAAGCACCCACTCACTAAATGGAGCATTGCCAAATGCAAAGAGCGCTGGGACCTCATCGGTAAGAAATTGCAATCTCTCTGAGGCAGGCCGCTGACGGAACAGGAAGCAAACCTCGCTATGGATTAGGCGCGGGAGTCGGCGAACTGTAACCCGTAGAAGAAGGACCACCGATGGAATGGGGGATTTTGGGTGAACTCGGACTTGCCCTAATCATTATTGGGGTGGGCGTTCTTGCGTTGCCGGTCTGGAGAAATTGGAGACAGAAGATGAAGTGGTGGATAGTAGGGGGAGCCGGAGCCTCCCTACTCGTGGTTGGGCTGGTCTTCCTTACGATGCCAGTGTGGCGCTATCAGTACGACATTGAGAAGCCGAATCGGCGCATTGACCGATTCACGGGCGAGCGTCAATGTTTCCATCCCGGTAGTCCCGGGAGTGTGCGCGTCATCAAGGACATTGGTTGACATCCCCTATAATCCAGGGACAGCCAAGAGCCTTATTTACCAAATCCAGAGGGGTCGGGTTAAGTTTGAGAATCTTTCTGTAGAAGACCAGTTAATAATACAGAAGTGGCAGGTCCTAAACACTCCTCCTAGCACGGCCAAACAGCAAGGCATTCCCAGTCCACAAGAGTGGGAAGATTCGGTACGTTCACGCTTCCCCATCACCATCGAAGAACCTTACGCTCCAGATATGTGGGAGAGATGTTGATGACGACAGGCCAGGTTATTTAGGGGAGGCGTCCCCATGACGGAGATACCGCATGGTTGGAAACTCCCGCTTGTAATCCTGGTCAGTGTGGCTATCGGATTAGGACTCGGTAACCTCGATGTGCGACTGCGCCACATTGAGTCGGTTCCCCAAGCAGCCGTTCCACAACCGGCACCGGCGGTTCAAGTTCAAGACGCTCCATGCCCTTCGTCTCCCCTGGTTGAGACTGCACAAGTGGCGGTTAGACCGAAGGTAACCTCTCAAGGCTACTCCATCATCCGTTGGCGCAATGCGACTGTATCGGACTACAATTCTCGACCTGGATGCTTCGTGGAGGGGGCCGTTGACATCGAGAACCCGCAGGGCTATGCAGTGACGGGTATCTTCATCGTGGACTTCGGAACGAGAGAGCAGGGATGGCCTGTGCTCGGCGTTGAGGTGCACTGAAGGAGAAGAGGAGGCGATTCTCGTGAACGGGGACGGCCTGAACGAGCACATAGAGAAGCCGGTTCTCCTAGAGGCCCTGCGAGACCGCATCAAGGCAGATCACACCCGCTTCTCCTCCTCGCGCAGACAGGAGTAAAAGAAGTTGTCCGTTTTGTTTCCGCCCATGCTTGGGTTCAAACCGGTCACGATCACGCGACCAGTAGGAGACAAAGTGCTAGACGTTCTGCGAGGATGGGGGTTTGTAGCAGTAACAGGCTCGACAGAGTTCATTTTCAAAGTGCCCGATGGGAGTGACGTCCTAGTGATTCACACCGTGCGTCCAGCCGCGACCCGGTGGCCCGCCAAGACTAAGATGGAGAAGTAGGCCAACCCTCGCCCAATTCTTCCGTACGAGAGGGGCCTTAATGGTCGGCGAAATGTGGTTGGACGGTATCGTCAGCGAGGAAGCCTGGCGGAGTCAGAACAGACGCCCATTGGTCATCTGCCCAGAGCCTAACGGCAGCGGGTATGAGCACCGCCAGCGTGATATGAGGCTCCTGCTGAGGAACGAGCGAGGCAAGTTCTGTCTCAGGTTGGCACGACTCCTCCGGCTCTTCTTTGGTACTGGAACTGAGGACCAGAACCCCCTGCTACGTTGCGCTTTCATTGACCTGAGCAAGAGGAGCGCGGGTTCTAACGCCAGCAGGAACCGGATTGCGGAGGCCACCCATCTGCATTCACACAAACTGGCCCAGCAGATTCAGTCCATCAATCCCACCCATATCCTGGTGGCAGGCAAGCCAGCACGGGCGGCATTCGACCAGTACTTACGGACACTAGTCGAACCAGGCGTCGTTGCAATCGCCTACGTCCCTCACCCAATGGCCCGCGTGAGCAACAAAAAGTACAAGCAGAAGGTCCTGGAAGCGGTTTCGAGCGGGAGCCGGAACGCACGGCGCAGGGAGCGACGGAAGACCACCTGAAGGCGCAACGCGCAGCACAGCCACGTGGTCCTACGGATGTAATCCATACACGACCAAGGAGAACAAGGAATCTGGCGGCTCGGTTCACGACGTCTGGAAAAAGTTCCTGAGCATTCCCTGGCAACGCTGGTCACCCGAGTGAGGCACGGCATGGTGAACTGCCTGATCGCCGACCCTAACGGCCCTTGAATCTTTCCTACGGGATTTGTTACGATAGGCGCGGAACAACTGGCAGCGGTAAGAAGCCCAAACGGGGCTTCCGATCATATGGTGGCCGACCCAGGTCGAACCCTATTGACCTGGGATTTTGTTTTCTAAGCGCCTAGGGCTTCAGAAGCCCACAAGGAGGTAGATGAAGAAACACAAGAACGCCAGCAGTGAAGACTCTTCCCTGTGGTCCCAAGAACGAAGGTCACCTCAATGTTTTGCGATGATTGCGCCATGAAACTCTATCAGAATGGGGTGTGAACGATGGCACGAGCAGCACTTTACTGTCGGGTCTCTACTGAAGACCAGTCTGAGCACGGATTTGGCCTGGATGCTCAAAAGCGAATCCTAACCGAGTATTGCCAGCGGGAAGGTCACAGTGCAGAATTCTTCGTGGACGCGGGCATTTCGGGTGAGACGATCTCTGCACGGCCAGAGTTCAAGCGTTTGCTGTCTGAGGTCAAGGCCAGCAAGTTCGACATTGTGCTGGCCGTGGACGCTGATCGTTATTCGCGGGCCAGTGACATGACCGACTGGCAGACGATCAAGAAGACGTTCCGTGAGTCCAAGGTTAAGTGGGGAACTCCATCTACATGGATGGGGGACTCCGAGTTGGTGACTGACGTGCTCGCAGCCGTGAGCGCCGACGAGAAACGCAAGATTCTGGCCCGAACGGCTAGAGGCCGGAATGAGGCTGTGAGAACCGGCAAGTACCTCGCGGCCAACGCACCATTCGGCTACCGCAGCGAGGACGGCTTCCTGCACGTTCACGAGCCTGAAGCCGAGATCGTTAGGCGTATCTTCACCATGGCCAGCAACGGCAACTCGCTGTCTGAGATTGCACGTCGCTTGACAGCCGGCAGCATTCCGTCTCCAATGACTCTTCGCCGTGCCCCTCGTGGAGGTGGCAAATGGAGAGTCGGCACACTGTCTCGAATCCTCCGTGCACCGATCTATACCGGCTCCGCGTCTTGGGGGAAGCGTCGGAAGATGGACGGTGATGTGATCGCGGTCGCCGTACCAAAGATCGTGGATGCTGGCGTGTGGGAAGCGGTGCAGAAGAAGTTGGCCGTAACGGTAGTCCCGCACACACTCCGGTATGAATACTCCTTGCATGGCCTCCCGGTGCTGTGCGAATGCGGCAGACCAATGACAGCACGGTTCCGGCGGAAGTACTATACCTGCCAGGGGCATCCGCATGAATGCACCAAGCGCAGCGTGTGGCTGGCCAGTAAACTCGATCTTGAGGTGTCCCGAAAGGCCCTGATGGCACTGATGAGTCCCAAGGCTGTCGAAACCCTAGCCGCGCAGCAGACCACCGTAAGTGACCGCGACGAGTTTCTTCTCCGGCTGGACAGTATTACGGCTCAGATTGCACGGATGCCCGAGAGCCGCTCCAGATTGATTGACTTTTACACAGAGGGCACCATCGACAAGACCGAGTTTAAGGCGAAGGACGCGGCCCTGAAGGCCAAGAAAGCCAAATTGGAGGAGGAGCATTCGTTCCTTCAGGCGCAACTCGGGGAGGCCCAGGCCGATGAACTGACAGCCCTGCGGATTGCCGAGGTGCTGGCCGAGAACCGCGGGCGGCTGAAGGAACACAAGAGACAGTTGCTCCTGGCTGCGGCTGGCGATAACGGTATTGTGATTGCGGGCCAGGATGGCAAAGTTAATCTCTTCTTCGACAAGGCCTTGAACTCCAAGATACTCCGGGCTGTCGTGCGGAAAGTAGTAGTCAGCGGCGCTTCGTTCACGGTTGAACTTAACGTGCCAGAGGAAGCCGCAGCGGTTGGCTCACCTGCTCTACGGCGTAGGGGAACACCAGCCTTCGGTTCTCCCACAGCGACGCGCAGGAGAAGATCGCAGATGAAGTGATTGCCGAGCTCAACGCGGGAAAGATCTACGACGATCCGATCGTGACCGAGGTCGTCCCGGCCGAATCCTTTTATCCGGCCGAGGACTATCATCAGGAGTACTTCCGGCGAAATCCCAACCAGGGCTACTGCCGGATGGTCATCGCGCCGAAGGTGGCCAAGTTCCGCAAGGAGCACCTAGCCCGGCTCAAGCGCGTCGGGTAGACGCCTGCCGCCGCACGCAGACCGAGGACGCACGTACCCTGTGCGGTCACCCTGACGGATGCTGCTACTGAAGAACCTCCTGTTCACTCTCCTGGTGCCGGGAACGGCGGGTGTGCTCATCCCCCTGCGGATCGCCGCCCGACGCATCCCGGCGCCAACGGGGGACGCCTGGTCGATCGTCGGCCTCGTGCTCCTCGCCGCGGGTGCTGGGGGATACTTCTGGTGTCTGTGGGAGTTCGCCGTCAC
>WNFB01002673.1_pt1 | contig 15546 bp, 12 predicted proteins | sample 5400501 | NCBI WGS metagenome assembly WNFB01 (sample SAMN13153341, study PRJNA577476) | soil metagenome | isolation source: 200 cm saprolite under Douglas fir tree site 2 hole 1 | place: USA:California | collected 2015-04-18
TGCTGCTCGCCGAGCGAGAGCATTCGGTTCCAGTGCGCTTCCTCCTCGAGCCGCGTCGCGAGCTGAGGCAGGCCTACCGCGATGAGGGCGTCGCGGACTTGATCCGAGCTGAACGCGTCGGCTTCCGCAGGATAGACGATCGCAGCCTGCAGTGCTCCGATTGGAAAATATGGCCGCTGTGGCAGCATCATCAGCGTGGCGTTGGCAGGGATCGCAATCGAGCCGTTTCCGAATGGCCAGATACCGGCGATGGCGCGAAACAGCGTCGATTTGCCGGCGCCGGACGGCCCGGTGACCAGGGTGCGCTCACTTGTGCGAATGCTCAGATGGTCGGCGGAGACCAACGGCGTGCCACTGGGCAGGCGGACGAGAAGCTGTTGCAGGTCGATTTCATCGCCTTCGGTCGATGATGCCATCTTGATCGATTCGGCGCTGCCCGCCAGCGTGGCGGCGCTGGCGATCGCGGTTTCAAATCCGTCGAGACGGGCAACGACGGCCCGCCATTCCGCCAGCGTGCGGTAAACCGAAACGAAAAATGACAACGCTTTTTGGACGCTGTCGAACGCGGATGCCGTTTGCATCATGCCGCCAAGCTCAATTTTGTTGGCGAAATAGGCTGGCGCCACCAGAATGTAGGGGAAGATTACCGCGGCCTGAGAATAGCTTTGGGTAAATGCTTTCAGCCGCTTGGTCCGGCTCATGATGGCGTACCAGTTTCCGACGACGCGGCTGAAGCGGTCCGACAGCCGCTGGCGTTCGGCGGGCTCGCCGCGCAACAGCGCTATCTGTTCGGAGTTTTCGCGCACCCGCACCAGGCTGAAACGGAAATCGGCCTCGAGGCGCTGCTGTTGAAAATCGAGGTTGACCAGTGGCGAGCCGATCCATTGCGTCAGCGCCGTTCCGAAGATGGCGTAGATCAGCGCGCCCCACACGAGGTAGCCGGGGATTTCGAACTCGCGGCCTGAAACATGCAACGGCGCTGCCGCGGAGAGACCCCACAGGATGATGACGAAAGACGCCAGCGTCACCACTGAGCTCAGCAGGCCGACGCCAATATCCAGCGTTCGCTCGACGAACAGCTTGACGTCGTCGGTGATACGTTGGTCCGGGTTGTCGGCGGCATCGCCCTGGAGCTGCATCCGATAGTGGTTGGCACCCTGAAGCCACTCGCCGAGATAGCGGGTGGTCATCCAGCGCCGCCATCGGATCTGAAGCCACTGATTGAGATAAAGTTGATAGACGACAAGCACGACGTTGCACGTCGCCAGAAGTGTAAAGACGCCTATTTCCCTGACGAAAACGTCCCAATTCTTATCCTGAAGCGCATTGTAAAAGCGGTTGTTCCACTGGTTCAAGAGAACGTCGAGGCCGACCAGCGCAAGCTCAATGGCGATCACCGCCGCGAGCAGGCCGCAGCCGGCCCATTTGTCTTCGGAGCGGAAATAAGGAGCGGCAATCCGCCATACAGTCGCGAGCGTCGAGCGGATGTTGTTCACAGATTGTCATCTCCGGGGAAGGGGCTTCAAAGCCCTGAAAAAACGGAAGAATTGGGAGCGTCTATACTAAAGTTGTAGATTTCATGGTCTGCGTCGGCTTGTCGCGACCTGCGGCTAGACCCTAGCATGCGACCTAACGGCGAGGGGCGGGGGACTCTCATACTTCGCGGGGTTGTGAGCGGATTTTGGTGCTGCCGAATTCGCAAGGCAATTTCGCGTGTAGCCAGAGACGCTCCCGCCATCACGCCAGGCACACCCGACCTCCCACGCTGGTCGGGCGCCGCATAATGGCGTGGGGAGGAACCGCAATGTGGAATCAAATCTATAACCCGCTCGGCAACGCAACGTTGTCGACCATCGCCGCCGCTATTCCCGTGGTCACGCTTCTGGTGTTGATCGCCAGCGGAAAAGTGAAGGCGCACATCGCAGCCATCATTGCGGTGATCCTGACCAACCTGATCGCGATCTTCATCTTCACCATGCCGGCAGGCATGTCGATCCGCGCCTCCCTGCTTGGCATCGTCGCCGGGTTTTTCCCGATCGGCTGGATCGTGCTGAACGTCATCTTTCTCTATCAAATGACAGTTGCAACCGGCCAATTCGAACTGTTGAAACGCGCCGTCGGCGGCGTCACCGAGGACCGGCGTTTGCAGCTGCTGCTGATCGCGTTCTCGTTCGGCGCGTTCTTCGAGGGTGCTTCGGGATTTGGTACGCCGGTCGCGATCACGGGCTCGGTTCTGATCGGCCTCGGTTTCTCCCCGCTCGCTGCCTCCGGCCTGTCGCTGATCGCCAATACCGCCCCCGTCGCCTATGGCGCGCTGGGTACGCCGATCCAGGGCCTTGCCTCGGTCACGGGTCTCGATCCCTATATCCTCGGTGCGATGGTTGGACGGCAGTTGCCGGTCTTTTCGCTGATCGTGCCGTTCTGGGTGGTGTGGGCGTTCGCCGGCTGGAAGGGCATGAAAGACGTCTGGCCAGCTATCCTGGTTACCGGCCTGTCGTTTGCGATCCCGCAGTTCGTGATCTCCAACTACATCAACCCCTGGATCGTCGATATCGGCGCATCGCTGATCTCGATGGGCTGCTTGATCCTGTTCCTGAAAGTCTGGCAGCCGAAGGTGCTCTGGCTGTCGCCGGCGCTGCGCGGCAAGGACGAATCTGCCGCGACGATGACGGCACCGAAGCCGATGGACAAAACGCCGCTGACGCAACGCGAGCTTTGGACCGCATTGCTGCCATGGATCATCGTCTGCATCGTGATGCTGATCTGGGGCAACGGGGCGTTCAAGGCCTGGGCAAACTCGATCTTTACCTACAGCTATCCCGTTCCCGACCTGCACAACATGATCAACAAGGTGCCGCCGGTGGCCGCGAAGCCGACGCCGGAAGGTGCCGTATTCGGGTTTACGTACCTGTCGTTCACCGGAACCGGCATGCTGATCGCCGCGATCATCTCCAGCGCCCTGATGGGCTTCTCGCCGGCCAGGATGATTGCGGTGTATGGCCGCACCATCAAGCTGTGCGCGATTTCGCTGATCACGATCTCCGCGATGCTCGCAATCGGCACCTTGACGCGGCTGTCGGGCGTCGACGCGACACTGGGTCTCGCATTCGCGGCGACCGGCGTGCTGTATCCCTTCTTCGGCACATTGCTCGGCTGGCTGGGCGTGGCGCTGACCGGATCGGATACGGCGTCGAACATTCTGTTCGGCAATCTGCAGAAGATCACCTCGGAGCAGCTGGGACTCTCGTCGGTGCTGATGGGCGCCGCCAACTCCTCCGGCGGCGTGATGGGCAAGATGATCGACGCGCAGTCGATCGTGGTCGCCTCCACCGCGACCAACTGGTACGGACACGAAAGCACGATCCTGCGCTTCGTGTTCAAGCATTCGATCGCGCTGGCGTGTCTCGTCGGCCTGCTCGTCATGCTGCAGGCCTATGTCTATCCTTTTACGGAGATGGTCCTGAAGTAAGACGCCGGGCTTGACACCCAGACCCGCACAGATCCCCGCGGCCCGCGCCGCGGGGATTTGCTGAGCCGATGATTTTTGTGGCTGCCAGTCCGGACAAGGTCGCGCTTGCCGATCGCGCGCGATCGGCAAAAACGAATCCGGCTTTTTATGGGACAAATGTCTTCGTTGGTCCTGAGATCGCGCTTTAAATTTTTTTGTAAGTGCGCGCGATCTTTTTCGGCAAACCGCTCACACTTTGCCGGATCATGCGCTAGAACGACGCGCAGCTGTAGGTTTCGAATAGTTCGAGGAGTTGTATGCCGTTAGCGACAAGATTTTTGGGGCAGGCCGCCGCAGTGCTCGTGCTGGCCACGGCCACCTTCAAAGCCATCCCGGCGGTCTGCGCCGAAGACGAGTTTCCGTTTGGGTTGGAGATGACCCTGGATGCGGCGCGTCAGCCCGGATCGAAGCGGATACCGACGCTGGACATCGGCGACAATGGCGAGGCGACGCTCGATCTGTGGTGCAAGGGCGGCAAGGGTCAATTTTCAGTTGCGGGCAATACCGTGATTTTTGTCGCAGGACCCCTGGAGGATCGCGCCTGCCCGCCGGCGCGGGCGCAGGCTGACGATGAACTGGTCGCAGCATTGAGCGAGGCCGCTACCTGGAAGCGGCAGGGCGATCTCGTTTCATTCATCGGAACCAAACCGCTGCGCTTCCGTATCAATACCAATTGAATGACTGGCCAAAGCATTTTCAAGCGAAGCATGCCCCAGGACTTGATTCGGGACCTGATCCGGGGGTGGAGACCGGTTCGCGTCAAGAAAACGCGTCAAATCAAGAATCTGGAGCGCGGTTTCGATTCGATCGAAACGGGGCTCCAGCTCTCGCGCAAGATCATGTCGGCGCAAGCGCCGGCGGATTGCACAACGCCGGTGTAGCCGCCAAACCCCGCATAGGCGGACGCCAGATAGAGGCCCGGCACCGCGGTGCGCGGCGAGCGGACCGGGACGCGCCAGATCGAGCGTGGCGGCGTCGGCGCGAACCCATAGACGGCGCCGTCAGGCGCATTGAGATATTGCCGCACCGACAGCGCGGTATTGAACGACGACGCCACCACGGCGTCGGCGAGGCCCGGATAAACCGAAGAGAGATAGCCGACGATCGCCTGCTGCCATCGCCCGCGCTTCTCGCGATAGGCGTCCATGTCCGAACTGTCCCAATTCGACAGCCGGTCGGGCCCACAGATCAACAGCACATAGGGCGGAGCGGGGACTCCGGAATCGATCGCGGCGTAATCGACGATCGACATCGGCGGCATTCGTTTCTCGGGTTCCTCCGCCATCAGCGCGGTGCCTTGCGCGTAGTCGGACAGCCGCGCCATTTCGGGCGGCAGCAGTTGCGTCGAATAGGCCGAGATCCCGAACTCGCGCGGCGGCCTCGATAGGCCGAGCGTGAGCGCGAACAGCGAAATCGATGGCATGTGCCGCCGGTCGTTTGCGGCCAATTTTTCCGCGGCCGCGGCGGGCATCAATGGCGCCAGCGCGGCAGGCGCGGCATTGGCGACGATCCGTACGCACTCCACCGCCTGGGCATCGCTGCCATCGCGCGCGGTGTGCGTGACCGTGCTCGAATGGCCCTGCAAACCCGGGGCGATGCCGCTGACGACGCGGCGCACCAGCACCTCTCCGCCGGCCACCTTGATGGCGCGGGCAAGCGCGCTGGAGAGCCGTTGCGAACCGCCTTGCACGTAACGGCCGCCGCTCAAGAGATAGCCTCCCTGCGCGATCGCGAAGAACACCCACCACAGGGTCGCGGGGTCGTCGTGATAATAGGAAAGATTGGCGGCCAACGCGCATTTGACAGCTTCGTTGTCGCCGAAGACCCGGTCCAGCTTTTGCGACAGCGACAGGCGCCAGTCGGGGAACCCAGATAACAAGTTTAACAGGGCGCCCAGAACTTCGCGCGGCTTTCTGAAGGCGCCGCTGCCCTGCGAAAGCGTGCCGATCGCGGATGCGATGCGCTCCATTTCTTCCAGCAGTTGATCAATCCCGGCGCGGGCCTCCGGGAAGCGCTCGGTCAGGGCGCGCCGCGCCGCGTCGAAATTGTCCGGCAGCACAAACGGCTGGCCGAGCGGGCCGCCGCGGGCTTCGTAAAACGCGCCGGCCGGGATCCATTTTACCGCGTCGATAACGCCCGCACGCGTGAGCACATTGTGTTTCGGATCGCGAGGATGGTGCGGATCGCTGGTTTCGTGCAACGAGCCTTCGACGAACAGATCGCCGGATTTGTAGCTCGACGCCGCGCCGCCGACCGAGTTGTTGCGCTCGATGACGAGGACCTTGCGTCCCGCGCGCGCCAGGATCGCGCCGGCGGTCAAGCCTCCAAGGCCGGCGCCAATCACCACTACGTCATAGCGCGCCATTCAGCGTGAAATCCCGAAAGCCCTTGCCCAGATACGCCTTGTTCATTGCCGCAATGGTGCGGCGTGTCAAATGCGTCCATGCATGGAGCGGGTGCGTGCGGGGCTGCCCTTCGAATTGACAGCGCTTATTCCGCAAACGCGGACACCGGTTTTGCGATCACGCAAATTATTGGAACCTCCGTTATTTCCAGGCCGATTTATCCGCATCCCAGCGCTGGGCCTTGAATTCCTTCGCCAGCGCATCGACCGAGCCATTGTCGTCCTTCGCATCGCCTTCCTCGTCGGCGCTGGCCTCCTCGGCCAGATTGAGTTTCGCGCCGGCGGTTTCGTCCGTCGTCGAAATGACGGGATTGCCGATCCACAGCATCAGCCGGTCGGTCGTGCCGGGCTTGTCCGGCGCCACCAAAGCGAGAATCTCAATGGTCTCGGTGAGGCCGAGGGCGGGGAATATCTGGCTCGGCCGTTTGAACGTCAACTTCAGCTTGCCGGTACTGGCGCTCCATGTCGCAGCCGCCGACTTCGCCGAGAGCGTTTTTGACAGGACATTGGCGACCGCCGCAGCGAGCTTGTCCTTGTTGAGCTTGTCGCCGTCGCGCCAGTCGGCGGCCGCAAAACGGATCGAGCGATCGATCTCCACGACACCGCTGGTCCAGCCGGCGGCGACCACGCCGGGCAACGATTTCGACTTCGCGATCAGCGCCGCGGCGTGATCCGGATCGACACTGATGTTGATCGTCTGCTCGCCGGCGCGCAGCGCCTCGCATGAGACGGTGAGGCTGCTCAAGGAAACCTCCACGTCCTGGCCCTTCAATCCCTTCAGGAAATCCAGCGCCGCCTCGAGCTTTACCTTCACGCCAACCGCTTCCGGGGAAACTTCGGTAAAATCCTTGGGCGCTGCCGCGATGCCGTCATCGGTTGCCTGGTTGTCCTGGAATTCCTTTTCACTGAGATCGGAATTGTCCGTCGAGGTCACCTCCGTCACGGTCTGGCCGACGCTGATCTGGCCCCTGAATTCGAAGGTGTCGCCGGTCGGCCGGCGCGTCAGCTTGACCGTCACAGGCAATTTGTCGCCGAGGCTCTGCGTGGTGCCGGTCAAGGTCTGGCCGCTGACGGCGAGGTTGACCACAAAACGGTCCTTGCGATCGGAGCCTTTCTCGGCCGGGTAGCAGACGTCGAGCACCGCCGCGGTGACGCTCTTGCCCTGCCGCGTCTCCTTGAGGACGACGTCGGCATTGCCAGCCATCAGCCCATCGATCGACGTGAAATACCTGACTTCGTTCGCACCCGGCGCGGGCTTGGGCGAGAGCTTGATTTGGGCAAGAGCGAGATCCGGCGAGGCTGTCATCAGGCCGATCAGGACAAGCAGTAGCGCGCGCATTTGAAATTCCCCGAAAGATTCAAAAGGTGTCGAAAAGCGCTTTCGATTCCGGTCGAATCGGAACCGGGCCGGCTTTCACTAGCAAACCTCCGCACTATTCGCCAAAAAAGAAGGCCGCCCGGAGGCGGCCTTGGTCGATCGCTGATCTCGGCACTGAGCCGGTCTCTAGAGCGGGATGAGTTTTCTTCGAATCGTCATCCCGCTCTATCTTTTTGTTTGAGCATGATCTTTTCGGAAAACCGGTAACCACTTTTCCGGATCATGCTCTAGAAGCCCATGCCGCCCATTCCACCCATGCCGCCGCCACCGCCGTGCATCGGGGGTGCTGCTTCCCTCGGCAGTTCGGCGACCATGGCTTCGGTCGTCACCAAAAGGGCGGCCACCGACGCCGCATCCTGCAGCGCGGTGCGGACCACCTTGGCCGGATCGATGATGCCTTTGGCGACCATATCGACATACTCTTCGGTCTGCGCATCGAAGCCGAAAGTCTCGGTCTTGTTCTCAAGGATCTTGCCGACGACGATCGAGCCTTCGACACCGGCATTCTCGGCGATCTGGCGGACCGGCGCTTCCAGCGCTTTCAGCACGATATTGATACCGGCCTGGACGTCGGAATTGTCGTTGTGGATACGGCCGACGGCCTTTTTGGCGCGCAGCAGCGCGACGCCGCCGCCCGGCACGATGCCTTCCTGCACGGCGGCGCGGGTGGCGTTGAGGGCGTCCTCGACGCGGTCCTTTTTCTCTTTCACCTCGATCTCGGTCGCGCCGCCGACGCGAATGATCGCGACGCCGCCGGCGAGCTTGGCCAGGCGCTCCTGCAGCTTCTCACGGTCGTAGTCCGAGGTGGTCTCCTCGATCTGCGCCTTGATCTGGCCGACCCGGGCTTCGATATCCTTCTTCTTGCCGGCGCCGCTGACGATGGTGGTGTTTTCCTTGTCGATCACGACCTTGCGGGCGCGGCCGAGCATGTTGATGGTCACGCTTTCGAGCTTCATGCCGAGTTCGTCCGAGATCAGCTGACCGCCGGTCAGGATCGCGATGTCTTCCAGCATCGCCTTGCGGCGGTCGCCGAAGCCGGGCGCCTTGACGGCGGCGACCTTCAGGCCGCCGCGCAGGCGATTGACGACCAAAGTGGCCAGCGCCTCGCCCTCGACGTCCTCGGCGACGATCAAGAGCGGCTTGCCGGACTGAACCACCGCTTCCAGGACCGGCAGCATGGCCTGCAGGCCGGACAGCTTCTTCTCGTGCAGCAGCACGTAGGCGTCTTCAAGCTCCGCCGTCATCTTCTCGGCGTTGGTGATGAAGTAGGGCGACAGGTAACCACGGTCGAACTTCATACCCTCGACAATGTCGACTTCGGTTTCGAGCGACTTGTTCTCCTCGACGGTGATGACGCCCTCATTGCCGACCTTCTGCATCGCCTGCGCGATCATCTTGCCGATCGCAGTATCGCCATTGGACGAGATGGTGCCGACCTGGGCGATTTCGGATGATGAAGCGACCGGCTTGGCGCGCTTCTCGAGATCCTTGACGACGGCCGCCACCGCGATTTCGATGCCGCGCCTCAGGTCCATCGGGTTCATGCCGGCGGCGACCGACTTGGCGCCTTCCCGCACGATCGCCTGCGCCAACACGGTGGCGGTGGTGGTGCCGTCGCCGGCGGTGTCGTTGGTCTTGGAGGCGACTTCGCGCAGCATCTGCGCGCCCATATTCTCGAACTTGTCCTCCAGCTCGATTTCCTTGGCGACGGTGACGCCGTCCTTGGTAATGCGCGGCGCGCCAAAGCTCTTTTCGATGACGACATTGCGACCCTTCGGACCCAGCGTCACCTTCACCGCATTGGCGAGAATATCGACGCCGCGCAGCATGCGTTCACGCGCGTCTCCGGAAAATTTAACGTCCTTGGCAGCCATCGTTTCGACTCCTAAGTGATTGGATACATTCGCCCGCCGCGTTTCTTGACCGTCATTGCCGGGCTTGACCCGGCAATCCATCGCGTTTTCGAAGAATGATGGATGCCCGGATCAGGTCCGGGCATGACGACAGGGAGCGCCGCGGGGCTTTTGGTTTATCTCAGGCCAGCACGCCCATGATGTCGGATTCCTTCATGATCAGAAGTTCCTCACCGTCGAGCTTGATCTCGGTGCCCGACCACTTGCCGAACAGCACACGGTCGCCGACCTTGAGGTCGATCGGGATCAGCTTGCCGGATTCGTCTCGACCGCCCGGACCGATCGCCGTGATCTCGACCTGCGAGGGCTTCTCCTTGGCGCTATCCGGAATGATGATGCCGCCCTTGGTCTTTTGCTCGGCGTCGATACGTTTGACCACGACACGGTCATGCAGTGGACGAAATTGGGACTTAGCCATGACGTTTCCTTTGGAGGCTCGGTTCTCAGGGTCTGTTCCGCGATCGAAAGTGGATCGGAATACGGGCGTATTCGACACCGCCAAGGGGCAAAACAGCTCGCATCCTTAGCAATCGCGCTCTCGGAGTGCTAATTGTGCGCCCGGGAATATGGCTTGACGCCGATCCTGTCAAGCAAGGGGGTTAAGCCTCTGGTGAGACCAATATAGGATGCTTTCACGGAAACTAACTCGGAGCGCCAGCGTAATTGACTGGACATCATTGCTCCGACTGAGGTTTTACGCTTGGCTGCGGGACGGGTGCGGCCACGAATTTGCTTGAGGGGAAACCTATGGTCAGGTCATGTAACGCGCGTGCGGTTGCCAATCTGGGGATCGCCTCGGCGCTAGCGTTATTCCTGGGGGCGTGCGGTGGCATAAGCCTGCCGTCATTTTCATCCTCTTCGGCGGCTCCGGAGCCAGGCGTAGAGCCCGAGATGCCGGCGTCGATCCGCGCGGACGAGATTGTCGGGCGCTGGGGTCTCGCATCGTTCCAGAATCCCAATGACCGCGCCCGCACCGAAGTTCAGGCCAAGGCGCAGTGCAAGCAGCCTTATGTCATCGGCGCCGGCACCTCGGGCGGCGTGGTCATGCATCTGGCTGACCAGGCGACGCCGCAGGAACTGCGGCTCAAGGGCACCTCGAGCGGCAAGAATTATATCGGTCCGGCCGGACCGGCCGGCGGCGAGCAGGACCGCGAGATTGTTTCCTTCGACGGCCGCGTTCTGGTCACCCGCTTCATCGACAAGGATGCCGCCACCCGGTATGGCAACATGGTCTATGTCCGCTGCGGGGCGCGCGCCTGATCCATCGCCAATCCGGCGGCCCGCGCTAAAACCCGCGGTCTGACGCCCGAAGTATTTATCCGGCGCGGCGGAATCCGGTTTTCCGGAACGGTCAGGCTACACCAAAAAGATAGCGCCAGAGTCTGATTCAACTGGAGTTGAATCCAACGCTGGCGCTCCGGTCGCAGGGTGCTGCCACCCGGCGCAAGGATCCATCAAGCTCAGTCAAACAATGCGTCGATGTCGTTCTGCGAGGCATGACCGGCGTCGCCGTCCAGCTTCGGACCGTTCAGCAACCGGTCGTCGCCTTTCCGTTCGTCGATAATGGCAGGCGCGTGTGCCTTGATCGCATCGACGCCACCCCAGATATCCATCATCACCACGATATGGTTTTCGATGAATTTCATCGTGGTCATCACCTTGCTGATGCGCTGACCGGTCAGATCCTGGAAATTGCAGGCCTCGAAGATCGAAACGACGCGTTCCTGGATTTCCTCGCTGAGCAGCTTTTGCTGGTCCGGGGTGTTCACCTTGGAAAGCGCGGCCGCCGCATTATCGATCGCCTCCGCGGCTTCCAGAATTTGCTGCGTGGCTTCTTCAGTACCGCCGACCACGGCACCGAGCTCGCCGTTGACTTTGGCCATTTCCTCGCCGTTGAAGCTCTTGCCGTGAAGCGTCGCGATTTCCCGCTTGGTGCGGGTGATGGCATCGTGAATAAGGTCGAGTTCGATCTTGAGCTTCTCGCACTGCTCGATCTGGGCCCGGTAGGTTTCCAGCAGCGAAAGCGCTTCAGCGACCTCGCGGTTGACCGTCGCGCCGATGGTCTCCGTTGTCACGCTCCTGCTGGGGCTGGCCATCTGGGCGCGGATGGCGCGAAGCTCGGCCATGATCTCGTGATGAATGGGACCGACATCGCCGTCAGCGGCTGCCGGCATCGGCATGTCGCCGACGACTGCTTGTTCGATACGAAAACGTCTGCGATGAACCGGCATGAGATTTTTTCCTAACCTTCACTCGTCACGTTTTACACAGAGGCGATTTAACATGGGGTTCACGCCGGAAGAATCTTGTCGCAAGTTGGCTTGTACTCGCACACCAACGATTAACCATATGCTCCCACCGTTCACCGAAAATAAACGCTAGCGGATGAAACCGCGCGGAATTGGCGACGTGGTGAATCCAAAGGCCGTTTCTGTTTACCAAACCGATGCGGTTTTGATTCTAATTGGTGGCGTGCAAGGGCGCTGACCCGGCGCTCGCCAAGACGAAACAGTGCAGAGTACGTCGATGTTCAAGAGAATGCATGTTGCGCTCCTCGCCGGAGCATCTTGTTTTTGTGCCGGACTTCATCAAGCCGCGGCGATCGAAGCCGCCCCACTTCTGGAACCCACCGTGATTTACGCCGAGCAACCCGCGCAGCGGCCTCTGGCGATGCCAACCGCTTATGCCGGGCGCCCCAATATGGGCGGCGGTTTCATCGAGTTCCTGTTCGGCGACGGACAGTCGCAAGGTGAGCGCTATCAGCAGCAGCCCGGCTATCAACAACAGCCATCCTACCAACCGCAGCGTTCGCTGTTGCCGCAATTCGAGCCGCGGCAAGGGTTGCGCCGGCAGGAAGATGCGGGCGAGCCCGATCAGGCTGCGTTCGATCCGAAATTCGAGAAGCAACTGGTTGATTATCACGGCAGGGAAGGCGCCGGCACGATCGTGATCGACACGCGCAACAAGTTTCTGTTCCTGGTTCAGGGTGACGGCACGGCACTGCGCTACGGCATCGGCGTCGGCCGCCCCGGCTTCACCTGGTCGGGCGTCAAGCAGATCTCGGCGAAGAAGGAATGGCCGGCCTGGACGCCGCCGCCGGAAATGCTGGCGCGGCGCCCCGATCTGCCGCGGCACATGGAAGGCGGCCCGCAAAATCCGCTCGGTGCCCGTGCGATGTATCTGGGATCGTCGCTCTATCGCATCCACGGTTCCAACGAGCCCTGGACCATCGGCACCAACGTGTCATCCGGCTGCATCCGGATGCGCAATGAGGACGTGATCGACCTGTATGGCCGGGTCAATGTCGGCGCGCGGGTCGTCGTCATCTGATTTTTTCCTGAAAACCAAAACGGCCGCTCGATCCGGGCGGCCGCTTTTTGTCGTTGCGCAAGCAAAAATTGATCAGGCGTAGTCGCTGTCCCCGTCGCCGCCGAAGTCGTCGGAATCGAGATCCATGTCGTCATGATCGTCATCGTTCGAGGCAGAATCGAACAATCCTGCGCGCGAATTGTCATCGGCGCGATCGCCGGATGAAGCGATGTCGTTGATGCCGGCGTCGCGCGCCAATTCGCTGTTGGATTGATCGCTCCACGGACTTTGGCTTGTAGCCTTGTCGCCAAACGCGTTGCTATCGCCGAAGCTCTGATGGCCGCCGCCTCCCATCATCGAGCGAATGCTGCCGAGCAGCAGCGATCCGCCGACCACCCCGGCCGCCGCAGCCGCCGCGGTTCCGAGAAACGATCCGCCACCTCCGCCCATGCCCATAGGTGCTCCGCCCATGCCCATGGGTGCCTGGGGCGCGCCATAGGGCCCTTGATTATATGGTCCGGGACCTTGCGCCTGCTGCAGCACCTGGCCGCTGTTCCATGTCGGGCGGCTCGCCATGTCCGGCGGTCGGACGTTCGGCACCGAGCCGCGGGATGGATTCTGCCCGAATATCGTTTCGCGCATCGAATCGAGGAACCCGCCGGATTGTTGTGGTTCGCCGGCGCCGCCGGCCTCCAGTTCCTGGATGCGGCTGTTGGCGCGCTTCAGTGCTTCGTCCTGGAGCAGGACCGTTTGTACCAGCGCGTAAACGGCATTGGGCGCCTTGCGCAAACCTTGGGCAATAGCTGCAACGGCGTCCGGATCGCGCGGGGCGCCCTCCACCCTGGAGAGCCGGTCGAAAAGATCATCAATCAATTGGCGTTCTTGCGGTGTCATGGATTCTCTCCCTCGCTCGCTTCGAAGCGCGAGGGAGATGTAGGGGGGCTTTATGTCGCCAGTAGTGGCGCCCCGAATTAAATTTAGGTATGCGACAAGACGCCCGGCGGGTTTGTTGACGGATGTCAACTCAATGTAACTTTGTTCGCAGCCAGCAGATCCGGGAAATGCTCGCCGCCGAGGAAAGCGTGTTCGTGTTCGCGTTGGACCGTCAGCGGGTCGAGGCTGACCAGGGTTTCGTCGACGAACCCCGGGTGACACATGATGAGGCCACCCTCCGGCAGCCCATCGAGAAACTGCCGCATCAAGACACCGAAATCGGGCCGCTGAGAAAAATCATAAGCGCCGGCGAATCCCGGATTGAATGCGATATTGGCGCGCATGGCGCGGCGGCGAAATTGCGCGCTCAGGATGTCGAGAAATAACGCCTTGGGCGTGCCGAGCCGCCGGACCAAAGGCGCATCCCGTCCGCCCTGGCGAACCCAGGCGTTGGGCGCGGCTTCTTTCACCGCCGAAAGGAACGCGTCGCGCACCACCGGAAACAGTTGCGCGTGCTGATGACCGTCGACGAAATCCGGGGCGCGGCCAAATAGTTCGTTGAAAGCCGCGAACTGCACCATCAGTTCCGCATGGATGATTTCGGGATCGAGCCGCCGCAGCAGGCCCGCGCGCAGCAGTTTTGGAAAGGCCAAGAACATGCCGCCATCGAGCGGCTGAAAATGCATCGTCAGGGGACGAAACGGCGCCGTCAACGTGACGTGGAGGCCGATCGCACAGCGGGGACTGTTGGCGACGGCGGCTTGAAGCAAGCTTACTTCGTCACGGCCGATCGCCGCGCCGACCACCATCGCCGATGTGGCATTGAGACGGCCACGCTCGATCAGGTCGCGAATGGCGCGGTTGACGCCGGGACTGAGACCGTAATCGTCGGCGCACAGCCAGATACGACGCAGCGGCGCGGCGTCGTTCATTCGGCGGCGGTCCTTTCGCTGGCGCTCGCGCCGGTTTCCGCCTCGGTGCGTTTGACACTGTGTTCAGCCACGAAATAGATCGGTCGGGCTTTCAACTCCGAAAGAATCTTGCCGATATATTCTCCGACAATGCCGATCATGATGAGCTGCACGCCGCCGATCGTCATCAGGCCGACCACCAGCGAGGGATAGCCGGGAACCGATTTTCCGCTCATCCAGGTTTCCCAGAGGATCGAAAGGCCGAACAAGAAAGCCGCCGAAGCGAGCAGGACGCCGAGCAGGCTGGCAAAACGCAGCGGCGCTACCGAGAACGACGTCAAGCCTTCGATCGAAAGCCCGACCAGCCGGCCGGGGCTGAACGTGGTGACGCCGTGCGCGCGGGCGGCGGGTTCGTAGTCGACACGGATCTGGCGGAAACCGATCCAGCTCGCCAGCCCCTTGAAGAAGCGATTGCGCTCGGGAAGCTGCCGCAGCGCCGCCGCGGCGCGCGGCGACAGCAGGCGGAAGTCGCCGGCATCTTCGGGGATTTTCTGCCGCGCACCCCAATTGATCAGCGCGTAGAAGCCGTGCACGGCCACGCGCCGCAGCAACGATTCGTTGTCGCGATGCGCCTTGGCGGTATAGACCACATCATAGCCGCCATCGATCCAGTGGCCGACAAGTTTCTCGACGATGTCAGGCGGATGCTGACCATCGCCGTCCATGAACAGGATCGCGCCGCGCCGGGCATGGTCCAGTCCCGCCATCAACGCGGCTTCCTTGCCGAAATTGCGCGACAGCGACACCACCTGGACGTCAAGCGCATCCGCGGCAAGCCCGCGCGCGATCACGAGCGTTGCGTCGGCGCTGCCATCATCGACATAGACAACCTCGCAGGCCAAGCCGTAGCGCTGCCGGAGCGCTTTTGCCATTTCGCCAAGCCGCGCGTGCAGAAACGCCAGCCCCGCCGCCTCGTTATACAAGGGCACGACGATCGACAGCCCCTGCGCCGCAGCCGTGGCCGCAGTGGTTGATAAGCCAGAAACATCCGTACCCAGCATCATCGATCAGGTTCCAAGCCGCCCATATGACCGCATATGTTACTCGTTGCTAGCTGTCGCAACGATGAACGAAAACACCCTCCGTCTCACTGCCGCAGGAATGCCTCAAGCTTGGCGAACAGCGGGTTG
>WNFB01002674.1_pt1 | contig 15545 bp, 9 predicted proteins | sample 5400501 | NCBI WGS metagenome assembly WNFB01 (sample SAMN13153341, study PRJNA577476) | soil metagenome | isolation source: 200 cm saprolite under Douglas fir tree site 2 hole 1 | place: USA:California | collected 2015-04-18
CTCCAGGAAGTCGAGCCATTCCGGGTCGGGGTCCAGCCGGGTCCGGCTGAAGACCTCGAGGACGCCCTTCAACTGGCCGCGGGCGACCAGCGGTACCCCGAAGTAGCTGACCACGCCTTCTTCAACCACCAGGCGGCGGCCGGAGAGCTCGTCCTGGCTCCGGACGTCGGCGACGTGGACCGTCTTCTGGCCGGCGGCCGCCTGCCCGGCATATCCCTCTCCGACGGCCAGCGTGGTGTTCCGGATCGCGGTGCCCCGGAAGCCGCGGTCGGCGGCGTGGTGGAGCTCGGCGCGGTCGTTCAGCAGGAGCACGGCGGCGGCGTCCACCCCGAGCTGGGTCGTCGCCTGCGACAGGATCACCGACAGGATCAGGCCGAGGTCGAGGCTGGAGATCAGGGCCAGGTCAACGCTGCGATCGGCGCGGAGCCGCTCCAGCCGCCGCATCGCCTCCTGGTAGAGGTGCGCGCCGGCGATCGCCAGGCCGGCGTGGTCGGCCACGCCCTGCAGCCAGGCCAGCCGGTCGACCAGGCTGCGCTGGTGGCCGGCCGGCGTGTAGACGCCGAGCGTGCCCAGCGTCCGGCCATGGCCCCGGATGGGCACCACCACCACGTCCAGCTCGGCCACCTGGTCGCCCAGCACCTTGAGGGTGGCCTGCTCGACGACCTGACGGGACGTGCTGCCGGCGACGCCCGAAAAGGCCTCGGCCTGGGGCACGTTCCGCAGCACCAGCGGCTGCCCTGTCTCCGCGACCCGGCCCGACCAGCTCTGGCCTATCCTCATCTGCAGGGCGGGGCGCTGGCTGCGGAAGACCGAGGCCAGCATCGGATCGCCGTGCTCGAAGGCGGCCGCCCTGAGCGTGCCGGCGTCCCCGTCCAGGAGGGTGACCAGGCAGCCCTGGCCGGTGAGGCGGGCCAGGGTGCCGGCCACGGCCGCGGCCAGCCGGTCCACGTCGAAGCGCGCCTCGGCGACACCCGCCAGCAGCTCGCTCCTGGCCGCCGCCAGCCGAGCCTCGTCGCGCAGGGCGAGCTCGGCCTCACGGCGAGCGGTGATGTCGATCATCGAGACCACGACCTGGCGCACGGCCTCGCCGGCGGCGGCCACCGGGAGGACGTCGAGGCGAACCCAGCGCTGGGACCCGTCGGCGCGCCGGACGCCGACGGTCAGGTCCTGGATCGCCTCCCCGCTCCTGGCGGCCGCGAGGACGGGCAGCTCGGGCCCTTCAATCTCGGTGGTGTCCTCCCAGGTCAGCCGGAACGGGGCCGACTGTATGGCACGGCCGACGATCTGCGCCGGCTCCATGCCCAGGAGCACGGCCGCCCTCGGATTGGCGTAGCCGACCACGCCGTCCGGCGCCAGCACGAGGACGCCGGTGGGGAGGTTCTCGTAAGGGTCCAGCCGACCGGGCTTCGGGCTCAAGAGGTCGTCGAGCGCATGTCCCAGCGCAGTCTCCGTGGAGCCCCGGCCTCGCCTGAACCTGTGAGCCACTGTGAAGGCCCCAATCCCCCGCCCCGCGGCCACATCCTAGCAGGGCGTCAAGTCAATGAGCCCCCGTTACTAGACGAAGTCCGACGCCAGGGCCGGCGCCGGGTCAGCGCGCCAGGCGGCCGATCAGGCCGGCCGCGACGAAGACAGCCACCAGGACCTGCTGCAGGTGCTGGGTGACCGTCGCCGCGGACCTGAGTGCTGAAGCGAGGCCGTCGAGCGGGAACCAGGGGCTGGCGAAGGCGAGCGCCGGGGAGAGCAGCAGGGCCAGGGCGGTGCCCGCGATCACGCCCACCCGGAGGGCCGGCAGCACGCCCATGTCTTCAGCGGCTCTCTCAGATTCCATGTCAGCGCTCGACTCATGTCCATGTTGAGTGAAGCGTCAAGTTATGAAAATGGCCGGAACGGGTGAGGAGAATCATCCTTACGGGTGAGGCGGCCGGCCGGTCTGCTCCTCGCTCAGCCGCCAGAGCCGCGCGGCGGCCTCCCGGTCCTGAGCTGCCGCCGAGGGCGTGATCCGCCGGCGGTTCTGGTAGTAGCCGCCGGTCTCCCGGCCGGCCGCCTCCGAGTCGGCCAGCCAGACCAGGGTGTCGGCGCCCTGCTCAGGGGTGCGGCTGAACGGCCTCACCAGCGCCATGGCAACGGCCAGCAGCGTGCCGTTGTTTTGGTTGAAGCCGCTGGCCACGAAGCCCGGATGGAAGCAGTTGGCCGTCACCCGGCTGCCCTCGAGCCGGCGCGCCAGCTCGATCGTGAAGAGGATGTTCGCCAGCTTGGTCTCGCCGTAGCGCCCCAGCCCGATCGGACCGTAGCCACCCTCGCCGTCCAGGTCGTCGAAGGGGATCCGCGCTCCCAGGTGCGCGGCCGACGAGGTGGTGATGACGCGGGCCGGGGCGCTTTCCCGCAGCCGGTCGAGGAGCAGGTTCGTGAGCACGAACGGCGCCAGGTGGTTGACGGCCCAGGTTCGCTCGATGCCGTCGGCCGTCATCTCGCGGCGCGCGTTCATGGCACCGGCGTTGTTGACCAGCACGTCCAGGCGCGGATAGCGGTCGCGCGCCTCGGCGGCCAGGCGGCGGACCGCCGCCTGCGAGGCCAGGTCGGCGAGCAGGACGTCGACCCTGGCCCCGGCGTCGAGCTGCGCGAGCGCGTGCGCCGCCCGGGCCTGGTTGCGGGCGACGATCGCAACCTGCGCGCCTCGCCGCAGCAGCTCCCTGGCCGCCGCCAGCCCGATGCCGTTGGTGGCGCCGGTGATCAGGACTCGCTTGCCGGCCACGCTCCAGCGCGCCGGCTGCTCAGCGGGGGGCGGTGGCTCCGACGTGCTTCAGCGCCTTCTCGGCCAGGCTCCGCCAGTGCGTCCGGTCCTGGAGCCCGATCCTGACCCACTCCCTCATTGGGCGCCCCATGCCGGCGGGGTCGAAGATTCCGGCCCCGGGGAGCCTGCGCGCCGCCTCCAGGTCGGCCGGCGCCAGCTTGAAGGTCATCGAGTCCCGAAAGAGGCCCGCGAAGGCCTTGCCGCCGACCTTCAGGGTCGGCATCCCGAACATCTTGGCCGCCACCACGCGATGACCGTCGGTGATCTGCGCCGCGATCTCGTCGTAGGCGGCCTGCGCGCTGCCCCCGGCCATGGGGTGAAGCCTACCGCGCGCTGGGCTTGGCGGTGGGGCGGTCCGCGACGCGCGTACTCTAGTCCGCGCGATGGGCCGGCGGGGCACCAACCTGGCGCTGCTGGCGCTGCTCGTCACCGCTTTCCTCACGGGCTGGCTGGCATTCCAGCTCTTCGACTCGAGGGCGCGAGCCGTCCTCGCCCTCCACGCGGCCGCCGGCATCGGGATCCTTCTGCTCGTCCCCTGGAAGTCGGTGATCGCCCGGCGCGGCCTGCGGCGGCGCCGCCCCCTGGGCTGGGCGAGCCTGGTCCTGGCTGCGCTGCTCGTCCTGAGCCTCCTCTTCGGATTCCTCCACAGCGTGGGGCTGCCCTACCTGTACTTCGCCGACCTGACCGCGATGGAGGTCCACGTCGGCACCGCCTTGGCCGCCATCCCCTTCGTCGTCTGGCACGTCCTGGCCCGGCCCCAGGCGCCGCGGCGCACCGACCTCAGCCGGCGCGGCCTGCTGCGCGCGGGCACGCTGGCCCTGGCGGCGGGCTTGGCCTATGGCGCGAGCGAGCTCGGCCTGCGGGCCGGCCGCCTGCCGGGCGCGGCTCGCCGCCAGACCGGCTCTTACGAGCTCGGCTCCCACGAGCCCGCAGCCACGCCGGCCACGCAGTGGATGTTCGACCAGCCCCCGATTGTGGATCCCGGCCGGCTCAGCCTGGTGGTGGCCACCCCGGACGGCAGTCGCTCCTATCGATACGAGGAGCTGGCCGGCTTCCGGGACCGCCTGACGGCGACGCTCGACTGCACGGGCGGCTGGTTCGCCGAGCAGGACTGGGAGGGCGTCTGGCTGGAGCGCTTGCTGGGGTCGGGAATCGGCCGCCGAGCCACTTCCGTGAACGTCGTCTCCGCGACCGGCTACGGCCGGCGCTTCTCGTTGCCGGCGCTGCCCCGGCTGCTGCTGGCGACCAGGGCAGAGGGCCAGGAGCTGGATCCCGGCCACGGCGCGCCCCTGCGGCTGGTCGCGGCCGGCGAGCGGGGATTCTGGTGGGTCAAGTGGGTCACGCGCATCCAGGCCGACGACCTTCCGGCCTGGTGGCAATCCCCCTTCCCTCTGCAGTAAGCAACCCGCCACAATCGCGGCGGTGCAGGGCGACCTCCTCTCCAGCATCGGCATCTGCGTGGCGGCGGCGGCTCTGCTGGCGCTGGTCGGTAACCGGTTCCGGCAGCCGCTGATCCTGGCCTACCTGCTGACCGGCGTCCTGATCGGCCCGGTCTTCCTCAACCTGGTGCCCAACCGCGAGTCCATCCAGACCGTGGCCGAGATCGGCCTCATCCTCCTGCTCTTCATCATCGGCCTGGAGATCGACCTCAAGAAGCTGTGGGCGGCTGGCCGCGCGGTGATCCTCACCGGGGCCCTCCAGGTGCCGATCTGCATCGTCCTCGGCGCCGCCTTCTTCTACCTCCTGGGGTTCGAACACAGAGGCGGTCCCTTGGCCCTCGCCTACCTGGCCGCCACGATGTCGATGTCAAGCACCCTGATCGTGGTCAAGCTCCTCTACGACAAGTTCGAGCTGGACACGCTCCCGGGCCGGATCACCCTCGGGGTCCTGGTCTTCCAGGACCTGTGGGCGGTCGCCATGCTGGCGGTGCAGCCCAACCTCCAGAACCCGAACCTGGTCCCCCTGCTGGCCTCCCTGCTGAAGGGTGCGGCGCTGATCATCTGGAGCCTGGCCGTCAGCCGCTACATCCTGCCGCGCCTGTTCCGCGCGGTGGCCAAGGTGCCCGAGCTGGTGCTCGTGAGCGCCCTGGCCTGGTGCTTCTTTCTGGCTTTCGCCGCCAGCGCGGTCGGTCTCTCCCGGGAGATGGGCGCCCTGATCGCCGGGGTCAGCCTCTCGACCTTCCCCTACAACCTGGACGTGATCGCCAAGGTCACCAGCATCCGCGACTTCTTCGTAACGCTTTTCTTCGTCGCGCTGGGGATGCAGCTGAGGGTACCGAGCCTGGACGTCGTTCTCTACGCGCTGGCCGCGGCCACCTTCGTGATGCTCAGCCGTGTGGTCGTGGTCCCGCTGCTGATGGCGGTCGGGCTGGGTCACCGCGCCAGCCTGCTGCCGGCCATCAACCTGGCCAACATCAGCGAGTTCTCGATCGTGATCGCGTCGCTAGGCCTCGCCTATCACCACGTCGACGACACGGTGGTGCTGATCGTGATCATCACCTTCGCCATCACCGCGGTCTCGTCCACCTACCTGGTCGGCTACAGCCATCCCGTGTACGACCGTCTCAGCTGGCTGCTCAAGCGGCTGCGGGTGCCCGACCTGGACCGGCTGCGTCCGGCACCGGCCGGCGCGGACGGGGAAGCCCACCGCCAGGAGAAGCCGGTGGTCTTCCTGGGCTTCTTCCGCGACGCCAGCTCGGTTCTGCAGGAGTTCGAGCTGCGGAAGGTCCGGCACGCCAACCAGAGCCATCGCCACCCGCTGCTGGACCAGGTGCTGGTGATCGACTTCAACCCCCAGGTGATCGCCGAGCTCCGCCGGCGGGGAATCACCTGCGTCTACGGCGACATCGCCCACCTCGACACGCTGCAGCGTGCGCGGATCGAGGCAGCCGAGCTGGTGGTGTCCACCATCACCGACGACATCCTGCGCGGCACCAGCAACCTGCGCCTGATGCGGAATGTTCGCCGCCTCTGTCCTGGCGCGGCCGTCATCCTCACGAGCGAGCACATCAAGCAGGCGCTCGAGTTCTATGCCGCGGGCGCCGAGTACGTGTACATCCCGCGGCTGCACTCGGCGCACGAGATGGCGCACGTGATCGAGGTGGGGCTCCGGCGCGGGTTCGAGCAGCTGCGCAGGGAGGAGCTGGACCGCCTCCGAACCCGCAACGAGGTCCTGGCCTAAAGGCGCGTCCCCTCCCTACCCTCCCAGACGCGGGGAGGGAGCGAAGGTCCGGTCCGCCTGCCTCTCCAGCAACCACTGCGGCACCAACCTCACGCTGAGGTTGCGCGCCCCGACCAGGACCCGGTTGTCGGACTGCACCGCTCGCGAGGTCCGGTGCGCAAGCCGCACGAACTCATTGGCCCGTGGCAGCCGCCGCCGCTCGTAATCCAGCAGCCCAGCCTCCGGCTCGGCGCCCCCGCCCAGCGCAGCACCCAGCGCCACCGCGTCCTCCAGCGCCTGGCAGGCGCCCTGGGCGGCGTTGGGCGCCATCGGGTGGGCGGCATCGCCCAGGAGGGTCACCCGGCCGGACGTCCAGCGCCGGGCCGGCGGGCGGTCGTAGATGTCGTTGCGCAGGATGGCGTCGGCTTCGGTCCTCGCGATCAGGTCCGGGATGGGTGCCTCCCAGCCGGCGAAGCGTGCCAGCAGGTCCTGGCGCCGCCGGTGGCGCGGGTCCGGCTGGCGCTCGGGCGCGTTGGCGGTCGCGAACCAGTAGACGGCCCGCTGCATGGGCAGCGCTCCGAACTCGCCGCCCAGCCCCCACCAGTTGAGCCCGAGGCTGGGCTCGAGTCCGCTGCCGGCTAGATCGAGCGTGCCGCGCCAGGCGGTGCAGCCCAGGTAGCGCGGCTCGCCGTCGTCCAGGAGCTGACGGCGCACGGCCGAGCGCAGCCCGTCGGCGCCGACCAGCAGGCCGGCCTCCAGCTCGCGCCCGTTGCCCAGGACTACCCTCACAGCGCTCGCGGTCTGGCTGAATCCCGTGACCTCGGTCCCCGGGCTGACCCGCTCAGGACCCAGGGTCTGGAGCAGAAGTGCGTGCAGTTCTGGTCGCGGCACGACCTTGAACTCGGAGCCGTAGCGCCGGCGAAAGGTGCCCACTGGGGTGTCCAGCAAGCGCACCCCGCGCCAGGTTCGAACGGTCAGGTTGGTCAGGCCGCTCGGTGGGAGGGGAGGGACGCCCAGGGCTTCCAGGGCCCGCGTCCCGTTGGGCAGGATGGCGACCCCGGCTCCCACCTCGCCCGGCTGCGGGGAGCGCTCCAGAACGGTCACCTCGTAACCGGCCTGGCGCAGCGCGATTCCCGCCGCCAGCCCGCCGATGCCGGCGCCGGCGATCACGGCCGCCTTCATGGCCGATGATTGTCGTCGGTGCCGGACACCTTCTACGAGCCTCTCTCGGCGCGCGACGCCTGGTTCCTCTACGCGGAGCGCGCGGACACGCCGCTGGACATCGCCACCGTCTACGTCTGCGAGGGCACGCCGGTGACCGGAGGCCGGGGGGCGCAGGGCATCGAGGAGACGATCGCCTCGCGCCTGCACCTGGTGCCGCGCTACCGGCAGAAGATCCACCGGGTCAGCTTCAACCTGGCGCACCCGGTCTGGGTGGACGACCCGCACTTCGACCTCGGCTTCCACGTGCGCCGGGAGGTGCTGCCGCCGCCGGGCACCGGCGCCCAGCTGCGCGCCACCGCGATGCGCGTGATGGCCCGTCCGCTTGACATCCGGCGCCCGCTCTGGGAGCTGACCATCATCACCGGCCTCCGAGACGATCGGGTCGTGCTGGTCAACCGGGCGCACCACGCGATGGTGGACGGCATGTCCAGCGTCGACATCCTCACCCTTCTCCTGGACCCCGACCCGGAGGGCACGCCGGTCACCCCGCCCCCCGAGCCCTGGCGGCCGCGGCCGGCGCCCAGCGACCGCGGGCTGATCCGCAAGCTGCTGTGGGATCCGCTGCCGGGCGGGCGCGCGCGAGAGAGCCCGTGGGAAGGCTTCCAGCGCCTGATGATGCTCTGGCGCCAGCCCTGGCAGGGAATGTTCTCGCTCGGCCGCTCGGCGCTGCGGCCGCGGCCGAAGATGTTCTGGAACCGGCCGCTGGGCCCGTCCCGAACCGGTCGCGGCCTGAAGGTGCCGCTCGAAAGTTTCAAGGCTCTCAAGAACCGCTACGGCTGCACCGTCAACGACGCCGTCCTGGCCGTGGTGGCGGACGGCCTGCACCGCTGGCTGCGGGCCCGGGGCGAGTGGCTGCCCGAGACCGTGGGGGTGTTCGTGCCGGTCAGCGTGCGCGACCCCAACGACCGCGCGGTCGGCAACAAGATCAGCGGCATGGTGCTCGAGCTGCCCACCGGGGCGATGAGCCTGGAGGAGAGGCTGAAGCGCATCCACCGCCGCACCGGCGACCTCAAGCGGAGCCTGCAGGCGGTGGCGGCGGACCGCATCGTCGGGCTGGCCGACTGGGCCCCGCCCTCGATCCTGGTCCTGGCCGGCCGCCTGATGTCGACCCCCCAGGCGGGCGCCAACCTCAACGTGACCAACATCCCGGGTCCGCAGTTCCCGCTCTACACGGGCGGCGCGCGGCTGCTGGAGGTCTGGCCGTTCGCGCCCCTCTACCCGGGCATGGGCCTGGGCGTGGCGATCGTCTCCTACGACGGCCAGGTCTACTTCGGCCTCACCGCCGACCCCAGCGTGGTACCGGACGTGGAGGACTTCACGGGGCACATCAACCAGGCGGCCGCCGCCTGCGCGGCGCTGGTCGCATGACGGGTCCATTCGCCCTCGAATGCGCCCCTCGACGACGCGAAATGAGGCGCGTTCGCCCTCGAATGCGGTAGGGGTTAGCTGACCCGGCGGAGCTTCTTCGGCGCCGGCTTCGGCTTCACGATCGTGGGCGCCGGCTCGGCGTCGGCCAGGTCCAGGATCCCCCGCTCGGCCCACTCGTAGCGACCCTCCAGCACCTTCTGCGCGGCTTTGTAGTTGAAGCTGTCCTCGTTGTGCCAGAGCTCGCCGAAGAGCCGTTCGACCCGCAGCCGCGACCCGCGGCAGAAGAGGTCGGCCAGCCCGTCGGCGTCCTGGACCCCGTCCGCCTCGAGCATCCGCGCGCGGACGCAGACGGCTGAGATCGCGTACAGCTCGGCCCCAACGTCGACGATCCGGCCCAGGAAGGCCTGCCGCTTCTCCAGCCCGGCCTGCCAGCGCGACATGCCGTAGAAGATCGAGCGGGCCAGCCGCCGGGCGGACCGCTCCGCGAAGCGCAGGTGGCCGGCCAGCGAGCCGAACTCGCCGTAGGTGACCGGCAGGTGGCCGCGGCCCACGGCCAGCCTGGGCAGCCAGCGGGCGTAGAAGCCGGCCGCGCCGGCCGCCGCCTTCGCCCTGGTGCCCATGGTCGCGTTGGGCTCGATCAGGCCGGAGGCCACCTTCAGGTGCTCGTCCACCGCCTCCCGGGCGATGAACAGCCGCATGATCTCCGACGAGCCCTCGAAGATTCGCGAGACCCGGAGGTCGCGCATCATCTGCTCGACGGCGATCGGCTTCTCGCCCCGGGCCTTCAGGGAGGCCGCCGTCTCATAGCCGCGGCCGCCGCGAACCTGCATCAGGTCGTCGGCGACCAGCCAGGCCATCTCCGTGCACCAGAGCTTGGCCAGGGCGGCCTCGATCCGGATGTCGTTGCTCTCCTGGTCGGCCAGCGCGCAGGACAGCTCGGCCACGGCCTCGATGCCGAAGCTGAGCCCGGCGATGAAGGCGATCTTCTGCGCGATGGCATCGTGCTTGCCGATCGGCCGGCCCCACTGCACGCGCTCGTTGGACCACTCGCGCACGACCTTCAGGGCGTACTTGGCGGCCGCCACCGAGCCGGCGGGCAGGGAGAGGCGGCCGGTGTTGAGCGTGACCAGGGCGATCTTCAGCCCCCGGCCTTCCTGGCCGATCAGGTTCTCGGCCGTGACCCGCACGTCGGTGAAGCTGATGAGGGCGTTCTCGATGCCGCGGATGCCCATGAACTCGTTGCGGTGCTCGATCTTGATGCCGGGGCTGTCGCGCTCGACCACGAAGGCCGAGATGCCGCCCTTGTGTCCGGCCGAGGGCGGGACCACCGCCATCACGATCATCACCCGGGCGATGGTGCCGTTGGTGGTCCAGAGCTTGAGCCCGTTGAGCACGTAGGCGGTGCCGTCCGGGGTCGGCACCGCCGTGGCGCCCATCCGGGCGGGGTCGCTGCCGACGTCGGGCTCGGTGAGCAGAAACGCGGAGACCTCACCCCTGGCGACCCGGGGCAGGAACTTGCGCTTCTGCTCGTCGGTGCCGAAGTACTTGAGCGGCTTGGGGACGCCGATCGACTGGTGCGCGCTGAGCAGGGCGCCCAGGGCGGGATGGGCCGAGTTGACCACCTGCAGGGCGCGGCTGTAGTAGAGGTTGCTGAGCCCCAGGCCTCCGTACTCCTCGGCGATGTTCATGCCGAAGGCGCCCAGCCTGGCCAGGCCCTCGATCACCGGTTCAGGGATGTGGGCATCCTTCTCGATCTGGAGCGGGTCGACTTCGGCCTTCAGGAAGTCCTCCAGCTTCTCGAGGAAGGACTCGCCCTTCTGTTTCGCCTCCGGGGTGGGGCGGGGGTGGGGGCTGATCAGGTCGAGACGGAACCGGCCCAGGAAGAGCTCCTTGCCGAAGCTGGGCTGGGTCCAGTGCTCCTCGCGGGCCGCCTCGGCGACCTGCCGGGAATGCGCCTCGGTGACGTCTTTGCTCACGGAGGTCAGGATACCGGCCGAGTTAAGGCCTCCCACAAAGTTCAGACGGCGAACGTTCGTTCGTTTTATCCTAACCGGGTGGGGAGCGCACTCGACCTTTTCTCTCCGGCCGGCCGCGACTGGTTCCAGTCCGCGTTCGCGGCGCCGACCGAGGTCCAGGAGCTCGGCTGGCGCGCGGTCGCCGCCGGCGGGCACACGCTGATGTCGGCCCCCACCGGCAGCGGCAAGACGCTGGCCGCCTTCTTCTGGTGCCTGGACCGGCTGGCCCTGGAGGCGGTGCCTCCCTCCGCCGAGCGCTGCCGCGTGCTCTACGTCTCGCCGCTGAAGGCCCTGGCGCACGACGTGGAGAAGAACCTCAGGGCGCCGCTGATCGGGCTCCGCCTCACCTCCGACCGCCTGGGCCTGGAGATGCCCGACCTGGCGGTCTCTATCCGCACCGGCGACACCCCGGCCGAGGCCCGCCGCCAGATGGAGCGCCGGCCGCCCGACATCCTGATCACCACCCCCGAGTCGCTCTTCCTGCTCCTGACCAGCGCCGCCCGGAAGATGCTGGCCTCGGTCCGCTGGCTGATCGTGGACGAGATCCACTCCGTGGCCGCCACCAAGCGCGGCGCGCACCTGGCGCTCAGCCTGGAGCGCCTCTGCCGGCTGGCCAAGCGGGAGCCGCAGCGCCTCGGGCTGAGCGCAACCCAGCGCCCGCTGGAGGAGGTGGGGCGCTTCCTGGGCGGCTCCGGCCGGGAGGTGGAGATAGTCGACGCCGGCCGCCGCAAGAGCCTGGAGGTCACCGTCGAGGTGCCGGTCGAGGACATGGCCAACCTGGGGGTCGAGGACCTGCCTCGCTCCGGTCCCGCGGCGGCCATCGGCGCCGAGGCCCCGCTGCCCCAGCGCAGCATCTGGCCGGCGATCTACCCGCGTCTCCTGGAACTGATCCAGCAGCACCGCTCGACCATCGTCTTCGTCAACTCGCGGCGCCTGGCCGAACGGCTGGCGGCCCGCGTCAACGAGCTGGCCGAGACCGAGCTCGTCAAGGCCCACCACGGCTCCATCGCCCGCGAGCAGCGGCTCCTGATCGAGGACGAGCTCAAGGCCGGCCGCCTCCGCGGGTTGATCGCCACCTCCAGCCTGGAGCTGGGCATCGACATGGGCGCGGTCGACCTGGTGGTCCAGGTGGAGGCGCCGCCCAGCGTCGCCGCCGGCATCCAGCGCGTCGGCCGGGCCGGCCACCAGGTGGGAGAGGTCTCCCGGGGCGTGGTGCTGCCCAAGTTCCGCGGCGACCTGTTGGAGACGGCCGCGGTGGTGGAAGGGATGCTCAAGGGCGACATCGAGTCCACGGTGGTGCCGCGCAACCCGCTCGACGTGCTGGCCCAGCAGGTGGTCGCCATGGCGGCCATGGAGGAGTGGGGGGTCGAGGAGCTGGGCCGGGTCGTGCGCCGCGCCTACCCCTTCAGCGACCTGGGGCCGCGCTCCCTGGAGGCGGTGCTCGACATGCTCTCCGGCCGCTACCCCTCGGCCGACTTCTCGGAGCTCCGGCCCCGCCTGGTCTGGGACCGCCTGAAGGGAACCGTCCGCGGGCGGGCCGGGGCCCAGCGCCTGGCGGTCACCAACCCCGGCACCATCCCCGACCGCGGCCTCTACTCGGTGAACCTGCTCGAGGACGGCCGCCGGGTCGGTGAGCTGGACGAGGAGATGGTCTATGAGTCGAGGGTGGGGGAGGCCATCGTGCTCGGCGCCAGCACCTGGCGGATCGCCGAGATCACGCCCGCGCAGGTGCTGGTCACGCCGGCGCCCGGCGAGCCGGGCAAGATCGCCTTCTGGAAGGGCGACATGGTCCCCCGGCCGGTGGAGCTGGGCCGCTCGCTGGGGCGGCTGGTGCGCGAGCTGCGCGCCGCCACGCCGGAGGCCGCCGAGCAGCGCCTTCGCGAGCGGGCCGGGTTCGACGACCGCGCCGCCCGCAACCTGATGCGCTACCTGCAGGACCAGGCCGAGGCCACGGGCGCCGTGCCCGACGACCGGACGCTGGTGGTGGAACGGTTCAAGGACGAGGTCGGCGACCAGCGGGTGTGCGTCCACTCGCCCTTCGGAGGCCGCGTCCACGCACCCTGGGCGCTGGCCCTGGAGGCCCGGCTGCGCGAGCGCCTGGGCGTGGACGTCCAGGCCCTCTGGACCGACGACGGCTTCGCGCTCCACCTGCCCGACGCGGACGAGCCGCCTTCGCTGGACGACCTGGTGCTGGACCCGGAGGAGGTGCAGCAGCTGGTCGCCGACCAGCTGCCGGCCTCCGCCCTCTTCGCGGCCCGTTTCCGGGAGAACGCCGCCCGGGCCCTGCTGCTGCCGCGCCGGCGGCCGGGGCAGCGGACGCCGCTCTGGCAGCAGCGCCAGCGGTCCAGCGCGCTGCTCCAGGTGGCGGGCCAGCATCCGGACTTCCCGATCCTGGCCGAGACCTACCGCGAGTGCCTCTCCGACTACTTCGACCTCCCGGCGCTCCAGGAGCTGCTGCGCGCGGTGCGGGCGCGCGAGGTGCGCGTGGTGGCGGTCGACACCGAGCGGGCGTCGCCCTTCGCGGCCTCGATCCTCTTCCAGTACGTCGCCACCTACATGTACGAGGGTGACCAGCCGCTGGCTGAGCGGCGGGCGCAGGCGCTGACGCTGGACCGCGAGCTCCTGGGCGAGCTGCTGGGCACCGAAGAGCTGCGTGAGCTGCTCGACCCGGAGGCGGTCGGGCAGCTGGAGCTGGAGCTCCAGGGCCTCCTGGCGGAGCGGTTCCCGCGCGACCCCGACGAGGCCCACGACCTCTTCGCCCGCCTGGGCGACCTGAGCCTGGAGGAGGCCGCGGCGCGCGGCGTCCAGGCCGAGTGGGCCGACCAGCTGGAGCGGGAGCGCCGGCTGGCCGCCGTGCGCATCGGGCGCGAGCCGCGCCTGATCGCGGTCGAGGACGCGGGTCGCTATCGAGACGCGCTGGGCGTGACGCTGCCGGTGGGGCTGCCCGAGGTGTTCCTGGACCGGAGCCCGGAGCCGCTGGAGGGCCTGCTGCGCCGGTACGCGCGTGCGCACGTTCCCTTCCTGGCGGCAGACGTGGCCCGCCGCTGGGCGCTCCCGCCCGCCGACGTCGAGGCTGCGCTCCAGCGGCTGGTGGCGCGGGGAGAGCTGCTGGCGGGGGAGTTCCGCCCCGGGGCCAAGGGACGCAGGGGGGGCGCGTCGGGTGAAGGGCTTCGCCCGGCCGCCGCAAGGGGGGGAGTCCCCCCCTCAAGGGAGTACTGCCATCCCGAGGTGTTGCGGACACTCCGCCGGCGCTCGCTGGCGGCGCTGCGGCGCGAGGTGGAGGCGGTCCCGGCCGAGGTGCTGGCCCGCTTCCTGCCCGTCTGGCACGGCATCGGCTCGCCGGCCGGCGGTCCGGATCGCCTGCTGGAGGTGATCTTCCAGCTCCAGGGCGCGGCCCTGCCCGCGAGCGTGATCGAGCGTGACGTGCTGGCCTCCCGGGTTTCCGGCTACACGCCGCGGCTGCTGGACGAGCTGATCTCGATGGGGGACGTCGTCTGGGCCGGCCGCGGCTCGCTCGGCCCCAGCGACGGCCGGGTGGCGCTCTACCTGCGCGGCGAAGCCGAGCGGCTGCTGCCGGAGCCGCTGGAGACACCCGCCGGCGAGCTGCACCAGCGCCTGCGCGAGCATCTGGAGCGCAAGGGCGCCTCGTTCTTCCGCGACCTCTACCTGGCCTGCGGGGGCGGCGACGAGGAGGCGATGCTGGACGCTCTCTGGGACCTGGTCTGGGCCGGTGAGGTGACCAACGACACCTTCGTGCCTCGCCTGGCCGGACCGGTCTCGCGGCGGGTGCCGGCCCGGCGCCCGCGCCTGCCCCGCCTAACCCATCCGCGGGCATCGGGCCGCTGGTCGCTGGTCGCCCAGCTGGCCGGCGCCGGGGTGCCGGCGACCGAGCGCCTCTTCGCCTCGGCCGGGGTCCTCCTGCAGCGGCATGGTGTCCTGACCCGGGAGGCGGTCGTAGGCGAGGCGTGGCCCGGCGGATTCGCCTCGCTCTACCCGGTCCTGCGCGCGATGGAGGAGGCGGGGCGGATCCGGCGCGGCTACTTCGTGGCCGGGCTCGGCGGCTCGCAGTTCGCGCTGCCCGGCGCCGTGGACCGCCTGCGCTCCTGCCGGGAGCCGGAGGGCAGGGTGGTCGCGCTGGCCGCCACCGACCCCGCCAATCCGTACGGGACCGTGCTGGGCTGGCCCGACTCCGGCCTGGCCCGGGCTGCGGGCGCGCACGTCGTGCTGGAGGACGGCGAGCTGCGGCTGTACCTGGAGCGCGGCGGCCGGTCGCTGGCCACCCACGGCGAGGTCAGAATCGAGCACCTGCAGGCGCTGGTGGCGGCCGCCACCCGCTCGCGGCGAGTGGAGCTGCAGAAGGTGGACGGCATGGAAGTGCACGCCTCGCCGCTGGCGAAGCTGCTGAAGGAGGCCGGCTTCGGCTCCTCCCCGCGAGGGATGGTGGCCTGGGAAAGGCGGTGACGAAAAAGCCATGACTGGCCGCGGGCGCCCGGTCACCCGGCAGGTTCCTGTCGGAGGCAGCAGACTGGAACGCCTGATCGCGGAGGGACGCGCTCGTCGAGCGACCGGCGACCTGCTCGGCCTCGGGCCTCCATTGAAGCCGCGGCGCGGAGTGCCCCTTCCCTCGTCAGTGCTGGCCGCGCTACGGGCACATGAGCGTTAAGGTGGTGCGGGCTTTGCGACCGCAAGGACCGGCGGCGGTGATTCGGGCACGGCGCGCCTTCTCCACTTTGAACTTGATCGGGCTGGATGACCTGGAACAGGCCACTTGATTGCCTGAGGGCGACACCATCTGGCGCACTGCCGCCGCCCTGCGCGAGCGGCTGGTGGGCCGCCGCGTGGAGTCCGCCCGGCCGGAGTCGCTGAAGCGCCTCGAGGGCAGCACGGTGCTCGCGGTCGAGCCGGCCGGCAAGCACCTGCTGATGCGCTTCGACAGCGGCCTGTCGCTCCACACGCACATGCGAATGAACGGCAGCTGGCACCTCTAC
>WNFB01002675.1_pt1 | contig 15544 bp, 15 predicted proteins | sample 5400501 | NCBI WGS metagenome assembly WNFB01 (sample SAMN13153341, study PRJNA577476) | soil metagenome | isolation source: 200 cm saprolite under Douglas fir tree site 2 hole 1 | place: USA:California | collected 2015-04-18
AGCCCGATCGCCCCGCCCCGCTCCCCGGTGAAGCCGACGACGTTGCCGGCGGCGTCGAGGTGGGCGAGGACTACGTGGGTGGCATCGGTGTAGTCGCTCACCGCGCCGAACACAGCCTCCGCGATCTGCCTCTCATCGGATGCACCCGCGACTCCCATCTCGAGGACGTGCAGCGCTTCCAGGCGCGCCCGCTCGGCCTGAGCCTCGGCAAAGTGATCGGCATTGGCGAGGGCGAGGCTCACGTGAGCGGCCACGCCCTGCAGGATCTCCACATGCCACTCGTCGAACGCTGATTCGCGGTACGACTGCAGGGAAAGCATGGCGGTGATGCGGTCTCCGCTCAGGACGGGCACCCACACGAACGAGCCCGATATCAGGCGAGGGTCACCGGGTGGGCCCGACGGGAAGATGGCGGCGCCCTCGGCGATGTTCCAGCGCTCCCTCTCCAGGCCTTTGCGAGCGAATGCGTGCGCCCACGGGTTCTTCCGCACCAACACGGGGCGGCCGGTTTCATACGCCTCACGTGACGGGCCGGTCACAGCCAGCGCCACCGGCGGCACCACCTCCTCGACTCCGGCGACGTACTGATAGCCCGCCGCGATCGGGCCGTCCTTCGACTGCGTGATGGTCGCGAGGATGAAGGCGTCGAAGTCGAGGAAGCTGGAAAGCTCCTCGCGCAGAGTGCGCATGATCGACCAGCGGTCCAGGCTGGACGCAAGCCGCCGGCCGACGGAGTTGACCACTTCCAGACGGCGGCGCTGGCCCTCGATCGCCTCATAGCTGCGCGCGTTGCGCAGGGCGAGGGTGACCTCGTCCGCGACCAGCTCCATGAACGCAGCGGTCGACGCCTCGTACGCGTATGACCTCTTGGTCTTGATCCCCAGAGCGCCGCGCAGCGATCCGCCTTCTTTGATCGGCACCCACAACGCGGAGCCCGGCTCGTGCGTGAGCAGTGGCTTGGGGTCGCGCACGATGGTGCGCAAGGGAGCCGCCGAGGCTGACTTCATCGCCACCCAGCGCGAGGTCGGCGCGGCGTCGGCCTCGACGTTCAGCAGGCGGATCTTGTCGGGCTGCTCCGGATCCAGAGCGGCCATGTGGAGGACATCGACCGGGAGCAGCTGGCTGAGGGTGGCATGCAGCGCGGTCAGGACGCTGGCCTCGTCGAGGGTCGAGGCCATCGCTCGCGCGATGCTGTTCAACGCTTCCAGGCGCCGCGCCTGGTTGCGCGTCAGCTCGTTGAGGTATGCGTTGGTGAGCAAGACGCCGAGACGCCGGTGCACCTCATCGAGGAAGGCGGTCTCCGTCGCCGGCACGCGGCGGCTGCGATACCCCTGGTAGATGACGCTGCCGATGACCTCGCCCTGGTGCTCGATCGGGACCCAGATCGCGAATTTGGTCTCGCGTCCGGCGCCGGGACCCTTGCTGATCTCCTGCCGCTTGGGGTCGAGCGGGATGACAACGGTTCTTGGGTTGGCGTACTGCTTGACGAACACCGATCCGCTCAGCGGCCGCCGCCGCAGGTCCTGGAGCACGCCGGAGTCCATCGACAGCGAGTGGTACCAACCTTCGTGCTCGAGCACGTGGAGGTTCACGACGTCGTAGCCGAACAGCGGCTGGAGACCGCGGTACAAGACCTGGGCGATATCGGCCTCGGTGACGCAGCTGCCGAGCTCGTGCACGAGGGCGGCGGGAGTCGGCGCCACTGCCGCGACGTGGGACTTGTGGATAGGCGCGCGGATCTCGGGTCCCGACCCGTTGCGGGCCGGGCTCTTCGGAGGTCGAGACGGCCGGCGGCCCTTTAGCTTGCTACGCGCGGAACTCGCCATTGCCACCGATATACTGCGCCAAGTGTCGAGTTCCGGAGATCCGCAGCATATTCGCGGACTGGACGGCCGGAGCCAAGGCAAGGGTGGCGCGGCGAGGAGCGCATCTTTGATGCGTGAGGAGCAAGCGCCGGGCCCCTTAACGCAGGCTTCAGTGCCTCTCTCGGCCCCGCGGAATCGCCAGATTCCCCGGGGGCGAGACGGCACCCGGCCGTCCAGGACGATGAAGATGCCAGGATCTTCCGGAACCCGGCACTAAATTCCCCGTGCCGTTCACTCCGCCCAAACCGATCGCGCCCACGCCCGAAGATCTGCGCGGCTCCACAGTCATGGTGGTGGATGACGAGCGCGCCTGGCGGGTCATCCTCGAGACCGACCTGCGGATGCTCGGCTACAAGGTTTCTATGGCCGAGGACGCCGACCAGGCCCTGGAGAAAGCGCAGTCGGACGCGCCCGAGGTGGCGATCATCGACCTGATGCTGCCCGAGCCTATGGACGGCTGGGGGCTGCTGAACGAACTGCGGGCGCGTGGGCAGAAGCTGCCGGTGATCTTCTATACGGCGTATCCCGTGTTCCCGTCGGGAACCGACGATCCTGACGTTGTGGGATACATGAGCAAGGCGGTCGACCGCGCCGACCTATACGCGCTGCTTCCGCCCGCGATCCGGCGCTCACGTGAGCGCCGGGAGAGTCAACCTACGTGACTAGAACCCGAATGACAGGTCAGTCAGGCCGTCGGCGAAATTCGCAACGAGCGCCATGGCCAGGGCGGCCACCATCGCCAGCGCGAACACAACGCGGATCACTTTGAGCTTCCAGGTCATCCCCATGTTACCCCTTGGTTTTACGAACTGTGGCCAGGCTCGGATGAGAGTATGCGCTGCACCCGTTGAGATTGAATGTTCACACTCCGCCAATAATCGTTAAGAATCATGTAGGCCAAGGCTTGGAAAACCCCAGCTCCACGCGCCAGCGCAACAACAAAAACCGCGAAGTCCGGTTGCCCCCGCTGCCGCCGGGTCTCGAGGTCTACCGTCCGGCCGAGGTCCTGGGCTCGGCGGTGCTGGTGGTGGAAGACGAAGCGGCCATGCAGCAGCAGCTGCGAATCGACCTCCACGACCTCGGGTACCGGCCGTCGACGTCCTCCTCGGCGCCCGAAGCGATGGAGGTGCTGTCACGTGAGCGCATGGCGGCGGTGCTCCTGGACCTGGTGCTCGACGAGACCGAGGACTCGGGCTTCGAGCTCCTGACCTGGATCCGCGAGCACCATCCCGGCTTGCCCGTGATCGTGCTTTCGGCCGCGCAGGTCAACTCGGCCGCGATCCGCCGGGCGTATGAGCTTGGGGCCAGCTCTTATTTCGTCAAGGGCAACGTGCCTATGGCCCACATCTACTCCGACCTCGCCGCCCGCCTGGTCGAGCGCGGAACGGGCCGACCCGGCAGCTACAAGTTCGGGCGCCTCGAGTTCGATCCGACGCGGCGCAGTGTCAAGCTGGGCGAGCGCGAGATCCGCCTCACGCCGCAGCAGACCGCGCTGGTGCTGCATCTGGCCCAGGGGTCGAAACCGGCGACGGCTCGCGACCTGATCAAAGCCGGGCTGTTCCGCATGGACGCCGCCCACTCGACGGTGCATTCGGCTCTGCTGACGTTGAGGCGGCGGTTGGACGAGCTGGAACCCGGCTTGGGCCCGAACTTCGTGCGGGCGACGGCGCGCGGCTACCACCTGGTCGCAATTCCGTGAGCGACAACCGGTCGACCACGCCGCTCCCGAGCAGCTCCGTGCTCGAGGAGGTGATCGAGCTACGGCGTCACTTTCACCGCCACCCCGAGGTCAGCTTCAGCGAGCACGAAACCAGCAAGCAGCTGGGCGAGCGCATGCGCCAGCTGGGTCTCGAGCTCAAGCGCTGCCCGACCGAGACAGGCGTGGTCGCGATGCTCGACACGGGCAAGCCCGGCAAGACCGTGATGCTGCGGGCGGACATCGACGCCCTGCCTATCCATGAGGAGTCGGGGGTCGATTTCGCATCGGGAACGGACGGTCGCATGCACGCATGCGGACATGACGCGCACATGGCGATCATGGTCGGCGTCGCGCGCACGCTGGTGGACCGCATCTGGGACGTGGGCGGCCGCTATCTCTTCGTCTTTCAGCCCGCCGAGGAGATCGTCAGCGGCGCCAAGGCGATGATCGCGAACGGCCTGCTCGACGACCACCACCCGGACTCGGTCATCGGGCTGCACATCGTGAGCTTCAACGAGTCTGGCACTGTGATCACGAGACCTGGCCTGATGTGGGCGGGGTCGGATGCGTACGAGATCAATTTTGCCGGGCCCGGCGGACACGGCGGCATGATGGGCCGGCGTGGCAACGTCCTCTCCGCGCAGGCCTTCCTGCTCGAACACCTGCACACGATCGTCGACGGCCTCGAGCACGACGGCGTGCAGTGCCACACAACGGTGGGCAACATCTCCAGCGACGGCGCCTGGAACATCGTCCCGCGCGGCGTCTCAGTCAAGGGCAGCCTCCGGACCTTCACACCTGGTTTGCGCGAGGAGGCGCTCGGCCGTCTGCGCGACCTGTTGCTGGAGGTGGACGGGGAATTCGAGGTGCGCTCGACGCTCGAGCTGGTGCACGGGACCGTCCCGATCATGAACGAGCCGAACGTCACGCGCACCGTGCTCGACGTCGCCAGCTCGTTGATCGGCGACAAGGCCAGCGTGCTGGGGCGTCCGCTGACGGTCAGCGACGACTTCGCGGAGTTCCTGACGCGGATCCCTGGGTGCTATTTCATGCTCGGGGCGATGCCGCCAGGCGAAACCCCGCCCGCCCACCACTCCCCCGGTTTTCGCATCGACGAGAGCGCGTTCGAGATCGGCGTGAAGGTGCTGGCCGGGACCGCGTCGCGACTCGCGGCCGAATAGCGCTGTCGGCCCGTGCTGGTCCTCATCCCGCTTTTCATCGGGCTTGCGATCGGCACCGCCACCGGTGGGAAGATCGGGAACCTCGCCAACCTGAGGTTTCGATGGCCGTGGTTCGTGCTTGCGGTGCTCTTGATCAGGGAAGCCGTCCAACTGAGGCCGCTCAACCATATCGACGGCGTGCAGCTCCTTTACGCGGCGGCGCTGGCGGGACTGGTGGCATGGACGTTCCTTCACATCCGGCGGATGCGGGGGGTGTGGGTGGTCGCGGCCGGCGCGGCGCTCAACCTGCTCGTCGTGGTCGCCAACGGCGGCCGCATGCCGGTCGCCCCCGCGCTTGCGGGCGTGCTCGTCCAGCGGAACCACCTTGGCCAGTACGTACTCATGGGCCCCAATACCAACCTGAACTGGCTCGGCGATTGGATCACGGCGAGCTGGCCGGTGGGGATCCCCGGCGCTTACAGCCCGGGCGACCTGGTGGTCGCGGTGGGGATCGGGGTGGTCGCGTTCTTCGCTACGCGACAGCAGGCTCCTTCAGCTACTAAGCTGATTGAAAACCCAAGCCGGATAGGAGAAAACCCGCCGTGATCATCTTCTGGATCTTGACGTTTTTCGTCGGCGCCTCGACCTTCGCGTTCACGTACATCTTTCTTCAGCTCGGCCTCGCCTGGTCCCTCGCCGATGCGCTCGTGGCGATGCTGGTGTGCCGCGGGCTGCTCAGTCTGATCCGGCGCCGGCTGATCCTCGCGGAGCGAATGGCGCCGGAGATCGACACGCTCACGCGGACCGTCGAGACCAACCGCGCCATCTTCTGGCGCCGGGCTCTTTACCTCGCCGCCGTGCCGGTGCTGTATTTCGTGGGCGCGTATTACCTTTTTGGTCTCGCCCCACAGGACGCTTTGGACGCTCTGCCGGGGGCCGTCATCGCGGGCCTGACCAACCTCCTCTACGTCCTGTTCCTGCTCGGCGCCAACTTCGTCCTCTTCCTCGGGCCCTTCTATCTGTACACGCGCATCGGCAAGACGATGATCAACCCGGACGACGCCAACTTCGGGGTCAATATGGAAGACGTTCGCGGCCAGAGGGGTGCCGTCACCGAAATGCGTCGGATCCTCCGGCTGATCGAGCACGGAAGGCTGTATGTGAAGGCGGGCGGGAAGCGCGAGCGCGGCGTCCTCATGGTCGGCCCTCCAGGCACCGGCAAGACGATGCTCGCGAAAGCGATTGCATCATCCCTACACGTCCCGATCTATATCGCCGCGGGTGGATCGTTCGCGGGCATGTTCCTCGGCATCGACGCGCTCAGCGTTTTCTTGATGGTCCGGGCCGCCCGGAAGCGCGCGAAGGTTTGGGGCGGCTGCATCGTCTTCATCGACGAGATCGATGCCCTGGGGCAGAGGCGCTCGGGCACGGGTGGCGGTCCGATGATGGGCGGCATGGGTGGGATGTTCGGGGGCGGCCAGCTTGGGCTGAACATGCTGCTCGTGTTGATGGACGGCATCGACAACCCTGGCTTGATCATCAGGCAGGTTCGTGGCCTTGTGAACCTCACCCTTGATGGGCTCTTCCTGCCGCGCGTGATCGCGTTCAACGGGACGCGTCTCCAGCTACGCATCCCCGCGCTCAAGGCGCCCAACTACAACATGCTCTTTATCGGCGCCACCAACAGGCCTTCCGTCCTCGACGAGGCTCTGACAAGGCCGGGCCGATTCGGGCGCCAGATCGTCTTCCGCCTGCCGAACCGCGAGGATCGCAAGGACATCGCGGCGCTCTACTTCGACAAGAAGCAGCACGACCCTGCGCTCGACACGCCGAGCCGCAGGGAGGAATTTGCGCGCATCACGGATGGCTACTCGCCGGCCGACATCGAGCAGGTCTTATCGCTGGCGCTGCTGTACGCATTCGAGGACGGCCGTGATTCTCTGTACTGGAAGGACATCCGCGAAGCCATGGGCAACGTGGAAGCGGGTCTTGCGATTCCAGTCGAATACACCGAGCGCGACAAGATTGCAGTCGCGCGCCACGAGCTTGGACACGCTGTCGCGTCGCATTTCTTCCAGAAAGACCACTCTCACGTCCGGCTGTCGATTCGCCGGCGAGCCAATCCTCAGATCGGCGAGATCGGCGGCTATCACAAGTCGCTGCCCATGGAAGAAGAGTGGTTGGAGTTCCGCTCGCAGCTCGCCGCAGATATCCGCGCCTCATTGGGATCGCTGGCGTGCGAGCACGTCTTCTACGGCGAAAACACCACCGGCGTGACGATGGACCTGATCCAGGCCACCGGCGTCGCGTGCCGGATGGTTGGCATCGTAGGCATGGGAGCGGACAAGCTCGACCCGGAGATGTCGCGCAGGGCTATCAACATCGGCGAGCAGCTCATCTCAGTAGTGCAGGTGACCCAGGGCGCCCACGAGCAGGGGACCCCGTCGGGAGCTGTGCTCAACAATCCGCAGGCTCGGCGAACCGTGGCTCAGCTGCTTGGCGCGGCTTACATCGACGATTGGCGGCTGATGTATGTGAACAAGGAGGCCATCGACCTCGCTGCCGAGGCGCTGATGGCGCAGGGCGACCTGATGGGTGACGAGATCTCCGGGCTGCTCGACTCGGTTGGCATGCGGGAGCCGATCGAGGGCGATCCATACCCAGAGGACGTGCCGGCGCTTCCGGAGCGGGAGCGCCCATCGATCGTCGCCGCGACGGGGTCGGCCTGAGCCGAGTCTTCGCGGCGGCCCTCGCCGCGCTAATGCTCGCGCTGTCTGCGCGCGGTGTCTCCGCGCAGGACCCGCTGGTGCCGCCGAGCGCCCATCACGAGGCGGCGCGGATCATCAGCGCAGAGGTCGCGATGGCGCAGGCGGCGGCACAGCTCGCGGCCCTCAAGGCGCAGCCGGCGCCGGCGACGCTGGGCGATCGCGTCCGGTGGGAGCTCTCGATCGAGGCCGCCGCGTACGCATATCGCGACGCGGTCAGGCAGGAGGAGCTGCGCGTGTATGAGGTCGCCAGCTACGACAGCGTCCAGGCGTCGGTGATACCAATCCTCCCGGCGAAGGTGGCCCAACCCTTCGACGACGCGGTCGCGGCCCTGCATTCGCTGTATGCGCTGGCCGGAATCGACCAGTACTACCTGGTCAACGTGCACTTCGTCCACCCGTATGGCGACGCAGCGCCTGTGGACTCGCTGCGCTCCTATTACGCGGAAGCGCAGCGCTTGTACGGAGTGGACTGGAGCTATCTGGCCTCGATCAATTTCATCGAGAGCAACTTCGGCCGGGTCAACGGGCCGTCGTCAGCCGGCGCGGAGGGCCCGATGCAATTTATCCCTGGAACCTGGCGGCAGTATGGCCAGGGCGGCAACGTCTATGACCCTCACGACTCGATCCTGGCCGCCGCGCGCCTGCTCGTCCACAACGGGGCACCGCGCAACATGCCCAACGCCATCCTTCACTACAACTACGACTACGACTACGTGGATGCGGTCGAGTTCTTCGCCCGCGCCTACCGCGCGGACCCGCAATGGCTCGACCGCATGTACTACTGGAACACGACGGGCTAGACAGGGCCTCCCCGCTCGCCGTCGATTGTTAGAGTAAGTACTCATGGAGTACCGGATCGAACAGTTGGCCCGGACGGCCGGGGTGGCAGTGGACACCATCCGCTTCTACCAGGGCAAAGGCCTCCTGGAGGCGCCGCGCCGCGAAGGCCGCGTGACATGGTACGGCGACGCCCACCTGGATCGGCTGCGCCGGATCCGGGAGCTGCAGCAGCGCGGATTCAACCTCACCGTGATCCAGCGATTCCTGGCCGGCGAGCTCGAGCCCTCCGACGAGGGCCTCGTCGCGGCGGTGACGCGCCCCACGGCGCCCCAAACCCTGACGCTCTCCGAGCTGGCCGAACGCAGCGGCGTGGCCGAGCCACTGCTCGCCAGCCTCGAGCAGGCGGGGCTGCTCGTCCCCATCGAAGGCGGAGACGAGGCCCGATACCCCGCCGACGACCTCGACGCGATCGCGGCGGGCATGAAGCTGATCGCCGCCGGCATCCCCCTGGGCTCGCTGCTGGAGCTCGGCAAGGAACATGCGGCGAACATCGACCGCACCGCGCGCCAGGCGGTGGACCTGTTCGACCACCACGTCCGTGAGCGTATCCAGGCAGACGGCGGCGAGACCGAGGCCGCCGAGCGCAAGCTGCTCGCTCTCTTCACCGAGCTGCTCGAAGCCAGCGGCACGCTCGTGCGCCACCACTTCGAACGCACCCTTCTGCGCGCCGCCCGCGAGCACATCGAAAAACGCTCGTGATCGCGACGACTCGCGTACGAACTTGGGAGCTCGAGCGCACTCCCGACCTCGTCGACCTGATCAGCGCGGCGCGCGATGCCGGGCACGAGGTGCTGCTCATCGAGCGCCCGATGCCGGACGCAGTCAGTGTGGCCGCGTTGGGGCGCGCGTTCGACATCGTGGCGGCAGCCGGCGGAGTGGCGCTCGAGGATGCGACGGGAGCAGTCATCGACTTCGAGCCTGGCGAAGACCGGTTGCTCGCCGCTTCACGGCTGTGGCGCAGGTTGAGCGCGGTCTTGACCGCGGAATCGCGTCTCGCGGGCCCCATCGCGGTCGGCGGCTTCGCATACCAGCCGCATCGCGATCCGGGTGGGCCATGGTCCGGCTTCCCCGCGCTCCTCTTGCGCGTGCCGGCCCTCGCGGTGATGAGGATCAGAGGCCGCACGTTCGCGACCGCAGCAGTACCGGATGCCGCAGACCTCCTCGACCTGGAGCCACCCCGTCTCAAGGCGCCGGCGGCGCGCTCCCTCAGCGTCAGCGCGGTCCGCAGCCCAACCGTTTGGACCAGCGCCGTCGCATCCGCCGCGGCGCGACTGCGCGCCGGCGAGGCCGACAAGGTCGTCCTCGCGCGCGAGGTGATCGCGCGCGGCGACGGCGTCGTCGCGGCAGCCAAGGTGGCGCGCTCGCTGCGCGCGGCCTATCCGTCGTGCTTCATCTATCTCGTCACCGGCGCCGACGGCACCGCATTCGTCGGCGCGTCACCGGAGCTCCTCGTGCGACGCTCGGGGATGCGGGCTTACGCGCAGCCCATGGCCGGCTCGGTGGCGCGCGGGGCGACCGAGGTAGATGACGATCGGCTCGCGCGCCAGCTCGAAGAGAGCGCCAAGGACGGGGTCGAGCATCGTTTGGTGGCTGACTTCGTCGTCGACGCGTTGAAGCCGTTTGCCGAAACCGTCACGGCGCGCCCACCAGAAGTCGTGCGATTCACCAATATCCAGCACCTCGCCACGGCAGTCTCCGCCGACCTCCGCCGGCCAGCCGCGGATGCTCTCGAGCTCGCCGCTGCTCTCCACCCCACGCCTGCAGTCGGAGGCTGGCCGCGGGCCGCCGCCGATGCGCTCATCGACGAACTCGAGGCGATGGAGCGGGGTTGGTACGCGGGGGCGGTCGGTTGGATCGATGCCAGCGGAGATGGAGAGTTCGCGGTCGCGCTCCGGTGTGGCCTGCTCTGGGAGGATGGCGCGCGGTTGTATGCGGGCGTGGGCGTGATGCCCGATTCCGACGCGGCTCGCGAGCTCGACGAGACTGAGCTCAAGTTCAAAGCGCTGCTCATGGCGCTCGTATAGAGGCTACGAACGGAGGGCTGCGGCCGCTGCCTCCCAGCAGAGCCGATGCCCGCTCACGCTGTCGTCACGCTTGAAACGCACCACGACCATCGTCGGGGTCGACTTGTCGATGGCGTCGCTGATGGCGGGCTCGAGGCCCGACCGATCGGTGACGGGGCTGTAGACGAGTCCGTACAGGCGGGCGATCTGCGCGAAGTCGAGCCCGAGCGGGGTCGCGAAGATCTCCTCGAAGACGTCCGGGTGCTGAGCCTGAGGCAAGAAGTTGAAGACACCGCCGCCGTTGTTGTCGCAGACGACGACCGTGGCCTTGATGCCATGCCGCCCAATCGCCCAGAGCCCATTCATGTCGTGGTACACGGAAAGATCGCCCAGCAAGAGGACGGAGGGAATGTCGCCGCGGCCGGTGGCGACTCCGAGGCCGGTGGACACGAGACCATCGATGCCGCTCGCGCCACGATTGCCGAAGAAACGCTGCTGCGGTTTGGACAGCGGCCAGAAGCTGTCGGCGGCGCGGATCGGCATGCTCGAGCCGACGAAAACCTGCGCCGCGTCGGGTAAGCGCGCGGCGAGCGCCCGCACGATGTGCCCTTCGTGGATAGGCGTGGAGATGAGGGTGGCCGACATGGCTGCGCCGGCCTTCTTTCCGGCTGACATCCATTCGTCTCGCCACGCCATGCGATTCACGGGCGGCAGCGCCTCTAGCAGCGCCTGGGGATCGCATGCGACGACGTAACGAGCAATGTGGTCCTGGTCGCGCCAGGCGTGTTCCGGGTCGATGAGAAACGTGGGCGCTGAGGCCGCTGCGAGCCAAGCGTTCAAGGGTCGCGAGGTCGGCGTTGCGCCGACCCGGATCACCAGGTCCGGCCCGTGCTGCAGAGACCAGCCCGCGCGCAGCAGTGCCTCGTACGCCTCTACCGCGCCGCCGGTCTCTGCACGGCGGAGCTGCGATCCAGGTTCGGCCAGGACCGGCAACCCGAGCCTCATGAGCGCGGGCGCAAGCCGCTCGCCATCCCTCATCTCGCCCGCCACCACCAGCGGCCGCCGCGAGCCCTGAAGCGCGGACGCGAGGTTGGCGAGCTGAGCCTGGGTAGGCAGCATGCGGCCGCTTGTGATGCTCTGGCCCGCTTCGCCTTGCGCGGACGGAGCCTGGCCCGGCGGTGGCACCAGCGGCTCGCGAAACGGCAGGTTGATGTGCACCGGGCCGCCGGCAGCCTCAGCCACCGCCCTCGCCGCGAGCCGCCTCCACATCCGCGCCGCGCCGGGGATTTCGACGGGCGGGCCCGGGTCGAAGAACCAGCGCACCGCGGTGCCGTAGAGATGCTGCTGGTCGATCGCCTGGTTGGCGCCTACGTCTTGCAGCTCGGCCGGCCGGTCTGCGGTGATGACGATGAGGGGCGTGCGCGAATACGACGCCTCGATTACCGCGGGATGAAACTCGGCAGCCGCCGTGCCCGAGGTGCACAACAGCACCGCCGGCTTGCCCGTGGCTTTTCCGAGCCCGAGGCCGAAGAACGAACCCGACCGCTCGTCGATCTGGACGATGACTTTGATCCGCGGGTGGCGCTGCAAGGCCATGGCGATGGGTGCTGAGCGCGAGCCTGGCGACACGCACGCGTACTCGACACCCTGTGCGGCGAGCTCATCGACGAAAGTGGCGGCGAATGTCTGAGCTATGTCCATAAAGTTCTAACAGTGGCGATTCTGGAGGGTGCCGACGTGCGCCTCAACTATTTCGTCGCCGGCGAAGGCACGCCGGTCACCCTTCTCCACGGCTTCACCCAGAGCGGCCGCAGTTGGCAGGAGCTCATCTCGACCATGCCCACCGGTTGGCAGTGGGTGGTGCCCGACCTTCGGGGCCATGGTGAGACGCGGATCCAGCCAGGCGCGCCTTGCACGATGGACGCCTGCACCGCGGACCTCGAGATGCTGTGGAATGACCTCGGGATCGAGCGCACCCACCTCGTCGGCTACTCGATGGGCGGCCGGCTCGCGCTGCACGTGGCGACGAGGCTCCCCGAGCGCCTCCAGTCGCTGCTGACGATCGGCGCCCACGCGGGGCTCGAGGACGAGGCGCGCGAGGGACGGCGTCAGGGCGACGAGGCGCTCGCTCAGCGGATCGAACACGAGGGGCTCGAGGCGTTCGTCAACTACTGGACTGCCCTGCCTATGTTCGCGGGCCTGGAGCGGCGCGGGCCATCGTTCGTCGCGCAGGTGCGCGCCGAGCGCATGGGCAACACGGTGGCCGGGCTGGCGGCCTCGCTGCGCGGAATGGGCGCCGGCGCCATGCAGCCTCTGTGGGACGACCTTCCGCGAGTCAGAGTCCCGAGCACCTTCGTTGCAGGCCAGCTCGATCATGGCTACGTCGCCTCCGCGCGCCGGCTGGCGGCTGTGGTGCCCAACGCGCGAATGGAGATCGTCCCGCGCGCCGGCCACGCCGTGCACCAGGAGCGGCCGGAAGCGTTCGCGCGCGTGCTCGCCGCTCATCTCGCGGCGGCGGGAACGTCGGCGAGCGACTCCAGCTCGACCACCGCATGAAGGCCCGCGGCGTAACGAGCTGCGCCCAGCCGCTCCTGGTCGAGCATGCCGCCGCCGGCGGCCGCGCGCAGCACGAACTCCGTGCATCCCAGCTTGACCTGGCGCTCCACCTCGCGCGCAACCTCCTCCGGATGGATGACAGTGATGTAACCGCTGCTCATATGAGCAACCCAACGGTCAGCAGCAGGGCGTAGGCGATCTCCGCTGCGGCCATCTGCTTGAGCGCGACCACCAACGACGGACCGCTGCGACTGGCGAAGGCTGTCCGCACTGGCATCGCAGCGATCGGGATCGCGAAAAACGCGAGCGCTATGGTCACGCCTGCGAATCCGAGCACGGACATAAGGATCGGCACCATGAACGCCCCACCGACGATAAGGACGAGCAGGATCAAGGTGCGGTCGCGGCCGATCCGCGTCGCCAGGGTACGCTTGCCGGCCGCAGTGTCCGTTTCGATGTCGCGCAGGTTGTTGAGGACGAGGATGGCGGTGGCGAGAAATCCGATTCCGCAGCCGGCGAGGACGGCCAGCGGCGAGACGCGGAGCGCCTCCACATAAACCGTGCCGATGGTCGCGACCAGCCCAAAGAAGATGAACACGAAGAGCTCCCCCAGGCCGAGGTATCCGTAAGGGCGTGGGCCGCCGGTGTAGAGCCACCCCGCGAGGAGACAGGCCGCTCCGACGATGAGCAATCGCCAGTCGGTCGCCAGGCTGAGCGCGAAGCCGGCGGCGCCGGCGACTCCGAAGGCGACCAGCGCCGCCCATCTGACCTGCTCAGGTGCGACGACCCCGGACGACGCCGCGCGGACCGGGCCTACCCGCCGCGGTGTATCTGCGCCGCGGACGAAGTCCGAATAGTCGTTGGCGAAATTGACCCCGACCTGCATCGCAAGAGCGACCACCAGCGCGCCCAATCCCGCCGCGGGCCGGATGCCGCCCTCGTGGATGGCGACCGCGGTGCCCGCGAGCACCGGCGCGACCGAGGCCGCGAGCGTCGCGGGGCGGACCGCCGCCCACCAGACCTGTCCGGGGGTCAGAACCGCAGCGGCAACTACCACGTCACGGTCTCTTTGGGAACTTTGAAAAATCGGGCTTTCGCTTTTGCACGTACGCGTCACGGCCTTCCTGCGCCTCTTCGCTCATGTAGTAGAGAAGAGTCGCGTCGCCCGCGAGCTGCTGGATTCCGGCCAGCCCGTCATCGGCAGCGTTGAAGCTCGCCTTGAGCAGGCGCAGCGCAAGCGGGCTGAGCTCGAGCATGCGGCGGCACCAGGCGACCGTCTCCTGCTCGAGCGAGGCGAGGGGCACGACCTTGTTGACGAGCCCCATCGCCAACGCCTGCTGCGCGTCGTACTGCTCGCAAAGGAACCAGATCTCGCGGGCCTTCTTCTGCCCGACGATGCGGGCGAGGAGACCCGCTCCGTAACCGCCGTCGAAGCTCCCGACCCTCGGCCCCGTCTGGCCGAAGCGGGCATTGTCGGCGGCGATAGTCAGGTCGCACACGACATGGAGAACGTGGCCGCCGCCGATCGCATAGCCGGCCACCATTGCGACCACCGGCTTGGGCAGGCGACGGATCTGGACCTGCAGGTCCAGGACGTTGAGCCGGCCCGTGCCCGTCGGATCGACGTAGCCGTCGTCGCCGCGGATGCGCTGGTCGCCGCCGGAGCAGAAAGCCTCGGTGCCCGCCCCGGTCAGGATGACGACGCCGACCTTGGGATCGTCGCGGGCCACCTCGAAGGCTCGCGACATCTCGAACACAGTGGTCGGCCGGAACGCGTTGCGGACCTCGGGCCGGTTGATCGTGATCTTGGCGATGCCGTCCCACGTCTCGGAGACGATGTCCTCGTACTCGCCAGAACGCACCCACATGCCCTTGGCTCGGGTGGCTCGACCCTTCAAGCCCGCACTCCTAGAGCAATCACTAGCACTGTTCGAATCGTACGCCGAGCCGGGTTACCGGCGCTCGAAAGCAAGCCGTGCGCCGAGACCGATGAGGACCAGGCCGGTCAACCTGGTCATTGCCTGGCGAACGCGAGTCCCGAGCCCGCTGCGACCCAGCCTGCTGACGACGTGCCCGTATGCGATCAGCCAGGCGAGCAACATGACCTCGAATGCGGCGACCATCAAAACGAGCCGGGTGGCAGGGTCGCCCGGAATCGTGAACTGAGGCATCACGGTGACGAAGAACGCCCCGGTCTTGGGGTTGAGCAGGTTGCTGAACAGGCCCTGGCTCCAGGCCGTGCGGTCCCCAAGCTTCGCAACGTTCGGGGCACCAACCTCGGCCGGCTGCTTGGAAAACAAGCTTCGGAACCCGAGGTAGCAGAGGTAAGCGGCGCCCGCCAGCTTGAGGATCGTGAACGCCGTCGAGGAACGTTCGAGGAGCAGTCCGACGCCCACAGCCGATGCTGTGACCCAGACGAGGGTGCCGGCGGCAACGCCCAGCGCTGACAGCGTCGACGCTCGCGGGCCGGCGGCAAGCGCGTTGCGGATGATCAGTGCCGTATCGGGGCCCGGTGTCACGATGAGCAAGGCCGAGAGCGCGACCCACGCCACCAACCTGCCGTCTAGTTCCAACTATGCACCACGCACCCCTACACCTTCCGAGTCGGGTTGGGTCGCGGGAAGAGCTTGACGATCTTGGCGTAGTCCTCCGG